>Ga0315906_10005164_pt1 | contig 16506 bp, 13 predicted proteins | sample LakEriMetagenome_4_FD_203526 | JGI IMG/M metagenome (GOLD analysis project Ga0315906, IMG submission 203526) | Freshwater fungal communities from buoy surface, Lake Erie, Ohio, United States - Buoy 2 MA122 | ecosystem: Environmental > Aquatic > Freshwater > Lake > Lake biofilm | place: USA...
TCCGAGGATGTCCCAGAGCGCGAGGTCGATGCCGCTGATCGCCGTACCGCGGATGATGCCGTTGCCGTGCCAGAAATGCTGGCGATACATCATCTGCCACAGGTGTTCGATGCGCCGCGGATCCTCGCCGACCAGAAGCTGGGAAATGTCCTCGATCGCCCCGACCACCGCGCGGGTGTGCCATTCGAGCGTGGCCTCGCCCCAGCCATAGAGGCCAGGTTGGTCGGTGATGACTTTGACAAACACCCAATTGCGCATCCGCGCGTGGCAGACGTGGGTTTCAATTCGTTCGATCTTCATATGGGTCGGGGAAAACTCAGGACGCATGTTTATGGCCGGGATTCCCGTCGTGCGCCATGAAGTAACGGCGGGATTTTGATGAAGAAATCCGACTTTTGATGGGACGACGGCGGAAGGAAGAACGGAGCATGTTAGCCCATGTCCATGAGTCATCCCTAAGGCCGAACAACAAAACGCGGATTTAGAGCATTTTAAATAAAGATGCGCCTAAAAGATCTGTACTTTTGCGCATGGACAAGAAATGCTCGTGGATGGCCAGACCACTATCCATCGATTTACGCGAACGCATCGTTGATGCGTATGACCAAGGAGGCATCAGTCAACAAGCAGTGGCTCAACGATTCTGTGTATCAGTTGAGTTTGTCAAAAAAATCCTCAGGCAGCGCCGTGAGCTGGGCGATATTGGACCGCAGTATAGTAACTATGGCCGCAAGCCCAAGATTACTGAGAGTCACCGCCAACGTATGACTGAGCTTATCAAAGAACAGCCCGATCTCACCCTTGAGGAAATCGGTCAGAGGCTTGGATTGTCTTGTACGATACAGGCCATCCACTATGTCCTCAAAGAGATGGGTATCTCATATAAAAAAAGACGCTGCGAGCCAGCGAGCAAGACCGCGAAGACATTGCAATAGCGAGGAAGGTTTGGAAGCACGGCCAAGGTAACCTCGACCCATCCAAACTGGTTTTCATCGATGAATCTGGAGCGAAAACCAATATGACTCGGCTGCGGGGACGCAGCCACAAAAGCCAGAGGCTTCATGCAGCAGCGCCTTGTGGAAGGTGGCGCTCGACGACCATGATTTCTTCGATTCGTATCGACGGATCAAGCGCCTGCATGACGATTGAGGGTGCGACCAACACCGAGATTTTCCATCAATACGTCAAAGAGATCCTTCTGCCAACGCTGCGTCCGGGCGACATCGTGATCATGGATAATCTCTCTGCACATAAGAGCTCCAAAACACTCGAAGCCATACAAAGCGTCGGAGCTCATGTGCGGTTTCTCCCAGCTTATTCTCCAGATCTCAACCCCATCGAATTGATGTGGAGCAAAGTCAAAGGATTGCTGCGCAAAACCCAAGCACGTTGTCCAGAATCACTACTTACCGCCATCGCTAATGCCCTTGATAAAGTTTCTGCCTGCGACGCGGCTGGATGGTTTGCTCATTGCGGGCACGCCTTTGTTTAAAATGCTCTAAGTAGAATGAGTCATAATCCTGGGTTTCGGGAATACGGAAAGTGAAAATGTATTCCATCTGGAGTTTTCCCGCAAAATCCCCCGCGAAATTCAGGAGCGCGCTAATCACAAGCTCGTTGCCATCCATGAAGCCGAGTCCCCGGAAAACCTCCGTAATCCGCCCGAAAACCTCCTTGGAGCCTTGCCTAGCGACTAGTGCGGCATGCATTCCATCCGCATCAACAACCCATGGCGCGTGATCTTCCGTTGGGAAGAAAACACTGCTGCTGAAGTGGAAATCATCGACTGCCATTGACCCGCCATGAAAACGAAAATCCCGTTCACCAACTGCTTGGCCGCGATGCTCCGAGATTTTCTCGACGATCACGGCTTGTCGCAGGCGAGACTCGCCGCGGATCTCCACATCAGCCAAAGTTGCTCAATGACATTCTCGCCAGCCGCCTTATCACTCCCGAGCACTGCCTGAAGCTGGACCGTTATCTAGGAAACAAGCCCGAATACTGGATCACAGCATGAAAAAGCCGCCGAACTCGCGGCTATCACTCGGCTCAAGGTCGCGATGTGATTATTCTGGTGCTCTCATTTGAGATTTGCGACTTTTTGTGGCTTCATGAATCCACAAACCCGCGCACCTGACGGACGCGGCGGTAGCTGGCGGGAGGAACGCCGAAGCGGCGCTTGAAGGTGCGGGAGAAATGGTAGGGGCACTCGAAGCCACAGAGTCCGGCGATTTTTTCGACCGTGGCGTCTGGATCGGTCAGCAAGCGGGTGGCGCGCTGGAGCCGCGCCTCGATGAGCCATGTCTTCGGCGACAAGCCGGTGTGCGCCTTGAACAGGCGGGTGAAGTAATCCGCGTTGAGCCCGCAGGCACCCGCCCAATCCACGATGGTGACGTTGTCGCCGAGGCGTTTCTGGATCCAACCCTGCGCGGTGAGTACGTGATGGACGGTGTCCGGATTCCCCCCCGCCGCGCCGGGTGCCGGGCGGACGGCTTCCTGCAACTCCGCCAGCCACTGGAAGATCGCGCCGGTGGCGTGGAAATTCCGCCACCGGCTTTCCAATTCCAAAGCGGTGAGGACGGCGGCGAACATTTTCTCGTACGATTTCCTGTCCTTCAGGCGGGAATGGCGCGGGTAGGCGTGCCGCAGCAGCACGTTCGCGGTGTCATCGCGGCTCAGCGAGAGGCAGGCGGAGAGGCTGGTGTGCGGCTTGGCCGGGTCATGGCTGGCGGAGAACACGTCGCCGCCGCGCAGCACGGCCAGCTCGCCGGGTTGCAGGGGGACGGGCACGCCGTTGATCACCAGATCGCAGGACCCGCTCTCGACGTAGAAAAAGCAGATCAGGTCGGAGGCGAGCCGCGACGGCTCGATGCTCCAGTCCGGATCCTCGCGCCAGCGCCCGAACCATTTCACGCGCAGCCCGAGCGAGGTCTCGAACCTCGGCGTCCAGTCATGGTGGTAGGGAAGATCGGTCATGCGCACATCATGATCCGTTCTTTCCGGCGAAGTCGAACAAGTAAAGCACCACTCCCGCGTGGCAGCTGTACCACCAGCTTCTCGAACAGCATGACGGCGTAAATCACACTGCTGGAATAATCCTCGATGACGGCTTCGGTCTTGGGATCCACGCGGAACGGCCAGGTGCCGTCCTCGCGCTGGCGCAGGCTCAGGGACTTGCCGATGGTCTCGGCGGCCTGCCTGAAGCGGACTTCCCCGCCGGCCTCGTGCAGGTCGAGGTAGGCCAAGGCCATGATCGCCGCCTTGTCCGGCATCAGCCCGGAGCCGTCGCGGAAGCCGCCGGGCTTCTTGGCCTCGAAGGTGCTGTAGGGCAGGCCGGCGTAGGGCCAGTCGGCGGGCGTGCTGTGGGCGATGTTCCAATCCGCCAGCTTGACCGCTTCTTTGAGCGGGCGCTGGTCGTTTGCATATTTCGAGTAACCGATGAAGGTGCGGATCAGCAGCGCGTGGTGGAAGGCCGGATAGGACACAAAACCGTCCACGGCACCCGCAAACGGCGTGCCATCCTGCTGGAGGTTCGAGTAATAGACCCAGGGCATTTGCGTCTGGCCCTTCTCATCCAGAAGCGATTCAGCCGGACCCTTGAACCACTTCATATGATCGTCCAGCAGGAACGACATTCCGCGCCGGATGGTTTCGTCATACGACTGCGGCGGCAGGAGTTTGCCATGTTCATCTCGCTTCACCTCGGCGATGGTCATCATCTTCCGCCAGTCCACCGGTGGCGCGGCGGGCTCCGCCGCCGACACTGCGGAATGAGACGATAAAACGATAGCGGTGAGCGCGATCGAGGACAGGGCTCTGCTGGTGATGGGGTTCTGCTTCATGATTGTTGGCTTTGCTTGTGGGGCTGTATTGCACCGCTCTTGATTGCGATGGGCGGTGGTCTCCGGCCGAAGGATGATTTGTCGATAAACGTGAAAAAGGAATGCTCTCATTTGCTTATATTGTTTTCCAAAGGGCCATTTACGGATGGGCGGGCGTCACTTGGAAAGCGGGGATCACGGTCGGGTTTTCCTGTTGAGCCCCCAGCTCCGGTCGCCGAGGTGAGCTTCCACCCGCAGCCGGCTCCAGCGCGAGGACGACCGCCGCAGCTAGTGGCATGTCATGGAGCAGTTGCTCGCCGTATCGGTAAATGCCCAGATCGACACCGTCGCGCGGATAGATCTCCTTCACCCGATAGAGCGCGGTGGGAGTCTCGTCCAAACCCAGCCAACGGTTGAGGGGGATGGAGGCGCGCGCCGCCTGCTTGCCAACGCCAAAGAGGAACAGGAAGCCGCGGTCCTTGATTATGTGCGCGCTGCCGTCGATCGCGGCCTCACCCGGGCAGTCGAACAAGTCGCGCTTCACCTTCAGGTAGGCATGGTTCTTACTTGCCCATGCCCGCCACTTTTTGAGGAACTCGCGGTTTTCGGCATGAGCCAATCCCTTGAACCCGGGCCCGATCTGGCAATAGGTCGACATGCTGATCGTGGAGATGACATTGTATTGAAACTGCGCGGGGGTCTCCCCGAAAACAGCACAGTAGTTCTTGTAGACCGGCCGGAACCGGTCGTTCTGGTTGTGCCATGCTTGGTAGCGGTTCATGTCCGCGCCGTTGGTTTCATAGTAGTTGTCGGCAGAGTTCAGATAACGCAACGCCCAAGGTTCACCGCGCTTGAGACCGTAATAGGATTCCAAACAAAGGCGCGGATGCTTCTCGCGGATCGCCTTCAGGAAGGCCTGGATGTTCTTCCACTCCTTGTAGAGGTTGTCGCCTGGCAGGTGTCCGTGGTTTTTTGCATGACAGGCGTCGATGCCGCAGCCAAGTGGCCCGGGCCGAAATGACGGTACTTCCCAGTGGCTCAGCCAGCGCCCGTCCCAGCCCCACCAGCGCGGCTTATATTTGCTGAACACCGCTTCGTGGACCGCCAACGCGTGCTTCATGTAGTCGTCGCTGGCCGGACACGATACCCCGCGGCCGAAGAGATACTGGCTGGGATTGCCCTTCTCATCACGGGAAAACCACTCCGGCCTGGCCTCGAAGAGGAGGCCGGGCACGGCGAAGCTGTTGACATGGACCCCGATTTTCTTGCCGTAATCAATCAAGCTTTCCATCGCTGGCGGCGCGATGAACTCGGATGTGTACTCGCCGGGCTTGGTGGCGTCCGCTTTCACCTCCGACGGCGCATGCCACACTGCAGGAGGTTTATTTTCCTTGCCCGCCCCGGCAACCTTGGCCACCCCCGCATCAGCCGGAAATCCGAGCGGATCAATGTGCATCTTATACAGATATGGTTCCAAGCTAGGATGATTGCCTCGTCCGTACCAGGTTTGGTAAGTCATGACATCATGGATGTCGGCCGCCTTCAAGGCATCAAGGATCCCCGGTTGCGGATTGGTTAATCCCGCCCACCAGCCATTCTGCCAGATCCAGTAACCGTCCTCGGGCAGCTGCAGGTCGTCGGGCTGGATGCTCCGCATGAACGCCTGCATCGCCCAGACTTCGCCCCAGTCCAGCACCTCGATGGGAACATCCGTCACCTCAGGCGGAATCTTTCCACCCTTGAAATGCTGCCCCAGCCCGGTACTCCCCCAAGAGAGCAAAGGCGAGCGCCCGCGCCCGGGATACGGGCCTTGCGAAACCCGCTGGATGCCTTCCTTTCGATAGACGCCTAGGAAGTATTTCTCGCTGACATTCATCTCGCCGGCCGCCGCCTGATAGTTCGGCTGGTAGCCGAGCCGGAACCCCTCCTTGCCGTTCTGCTTGAGCTCCCAGTACGGATACTCCAGCCCGGCAAAGCAGCCACCCTTCTCCGCGCGCAGGAAGAGATTGATCGGACAATGCCAGATCGTCTGGTCGTCGTGGAAATGGATCTCGTTGAAGGCCGTGGTTGAAGCGTCTTCCAGCACAACGGACTTGAGGAAGTACGGTTTGCCGTCCGTGGCTTTAGTTTCCAGCCACTTCTCTACGAACCGGTCCTCCGCGCCGAGGGTGTAATGGAGTTTCAAGTCCAAGCCGCCGTCGGCAAAGCGCAGCACCGCTTCGCTTACCTTAATGTCGGCGCTTAGCGCCTTGACGGAACGGACGGTGCCCGTCGCGGTCGTCACTTCGAATCCGATTCCGGCAAAAGCATAGGTGCTGTTCAACTCCTTGTCATGGATTGAGCGCACAGCGCCACTCTGCCGGTCGATCTCGATCGCCACGAAGCGGTTTTCCAGTATCAGCTGTTTATCTCCTTGCGCCTGCGCCCTTGACAGCAGCAGGGCTGCCGCGAGTCCGATGGATGATAGAGCTAAGGCTCTGCGGGTTGGGGGGATGTGTTTCATGGTTATATGTGAGTGCTAGGAATTTGCTTTTTAACCCAACGAGTAGAATACACTCGAGAGCCTGTCAGTGAAGGGGAAAAGGGGGTTGGCAGCCGGTGCCTGTCCGCGAGCGGGGGTGTGCCAGGAATCACAATTCATACTGGGGAATCTTCATCCACTCGCCACCTTTGAGTGCTGACTTGTGGGCGATCACTCCGCTCAAAGTCATATTCAGGGCATCCCCCACATGCACGATGGGCGTCTTATCGAGCAGTATCGATTCGATGAAATTGTTCGTCAGGTGTCCATGAGTGCCGCCATGGCCGCCGCCTTGGACGCCTGGTGGCAGGGGCGGACGATCTCCCTTGATCGCATTGTTATGGGGTCTCTCCCCGTAGACGCGGCCTTGTTCCCCGTGGGCATTCTTCATATCCCAGCTGCCACCGATTCGAGAAATCCCGCCTTCGCTGGTCTTGAACATTGCGATTTCCGTGCCGAAGGGATTCTTGTATTGGTTGTCGCCACCATTGTATTCGGGATAGAGACTCGGAGTGCCCAAAGCGGACACCTCTGTGAAGCGACCGCCGGTGATTGAAACATAGTAGGCAGCCGCATGGGTGGGATACCACATCGGTGGAAGGGCCTTGCGCCAGCCGTCGCGGTCAATCTTACCGTTCTTGGGATTGTAGCCGGAAAGCCCGTTGGGGCCGAAGTCATGCCAATATTCTCCCTCTGAGTAGATGATTTTCCCCAAGGCACCTGCCTGGAATTGCAGTCTTTTGGCGTAGAGATCCGCATGAAACGTCGATGTTTCGTTCATCATGTATTTCATGCCGCTCTTCTTGACGGCATTGAACAATTTCTCCGCTTCATCCTCGGCCTGAAACCCGAACACCGCGGGAACCGCGGAGCACACATGCTTGCCGTGCTCTAGCGCCATGATGGCTAGTCGTGCATGGCTCGGCGCATCGGTGGCTATGTAGATGGCCTCGATATTCTTGTCCTTGATCATTTCTTCGCAGGACGGGTAGGTCTTCTTCGCGCCCACCGCCTTGGCCAGAACGGCACAGCGCCCAGGATCTAGATCGGTTGCCGCCACCACTTCGACATTGGGGTGGTTCTGATAAAAGAAGGCCGCGCCAAATTGGCAAAGGCCGTATCCGGCGATCCCCACCTTGACCTTGCGGTCAGACACTGGCTGCCAGCCCTTCGCCGCATTCGGATCATCCTGTCCCTTCTCGAAGCCTGGAATGACGTTCCCATCCGCATCCTTCGGCGCCGCGCCCGCGCTCCCAGCCAATCCGCTCATTCCGAGCATGGCTCCCAGACCTCCCATTCCGTGCAGGAATCCCCGCCGCGACAGGCCGTTCTGTTTCAAGTTCTCGATCAGGTTGTTGTTTTCGTTGCTTGGTTCTTCGTTATTCATGAGTTGCTCTTGTTAAAATTTGATCTTTTGCACCTGGTGTTTGGTGTTTTGTTACTGAGAGCGCAGAGTCTTTCTGGATAATCAGCTTTTCCAACTTGTAGACCAAGACTCCGCAGATGAAAATGTAACACAAAGGTATAATTCATGTATAAATCCGACTTTCTACCGGCCGGTAGGTCGAATTCCCAAGAGAAGAATCGTAAGGGATTCGTCTAGCCCTGAAGTGTCCACGGCGGGCGCATGGGCGGGTCTATGAGCTTGTTAGCATCGGGATCATCGGGAAACCGTTCGCGGGTGCCGTCCCATTTCAGCGGACGGCCCACGGCGATCGCGATGTTCGCCAAGTGGCAAAGAGTGGTGGAAAGGTGGGCGGACCCGATCGGCGCGGAGGGTTCCCGGCCGAATCGGATGGCATCGAGGAAATCGAGGTAGTGATCGGAATACCACGCTTCGGGAATGGGCTCGGGGCGCTGTTTGAGGAGGGTTTTGTTCTCGGCGTCGATGCTGCTGCGATCCGCGCAGACCCAGCCTTCCTCGCCATGGACTAGCACGCTCTTTTGTCCCGGCGCTTCGTTCGGCGTCGCGAAGATCAGTTTTTTTCCGTCCGCATAGGTGAACTCGGCGCGCCACTTGATGCAGGTGTTGTAAATGCCCTCCCTCGGAAATTCACCGGTCGCCTCGACCGAGACGGGTGCCTCACCGTCCTTGCCGAGTGCCCACTGGGCGCTATCGACATGGTGGGAACCCCAGCCGGTGATCCAGCCGCCGGAGTAATCCCGCATGTGATACCAGCCGACGCCACCCGCGCCGTTGTCGCGCCCCACGGTATAGGGCGTGAGCGGGGCGGGACCTAGCCAGAAGCCGTAGTCGAGCCCGGCGGGAGGCTCGGCCAAGGTGGGATCGCCCCCTTGCAGGCCGTAGGGCGAGGTGGCGATGGCATGGGTGAGCCTACCGAGGTGGCCGGATTGCGCGTGCCACGCGGTGCGCTGGAAAAAACGCATCGAGCGTTGCTGGGTGCCGTTCTGGAGGATGATGCCGTGGCGGCTCACGGCATCGGCGATGGCACGGCCTTGGGTGATGGAGTAAGCGACCGGTTTTTCCAGATAGACGTGTTTCCCCGCGCGGATGGCAGCGAGAGCCAGCAACGCGTGCCAATGATCCGGCGTGGCGATGGATACGGCATCGATATCTTTGCGCGCAATAAGCTCGCGGAAGTCCTGATAGGCCGTGCAGGAGCCCTTACCCTGGATCGCGTCGGCCGCTTCCCGCGCCGTGGCAGCACGTCCGCGATGCACGTCGCACACGGCGACAAGCTGCGACTGGGGGTTCTTGGACCATTGGTTCACATGGTAGCGGCCGTGGCCGCCGACGCCGATCACCGCAAGCTGGATCTTTTCGTTGGCAGGCAGGGCGCCCCCGCCCGGCAGAAGATTCGGTGCCGTCGGGGAGGCTCCGGCCCATCCACCCAAACCGAGGGACGCCCCAGCGCTGCCTAGTCCTTGCAGGAATCCGCGACGGGACATCGCATCCCCTATCCTGTGTCCGGCAAGGTTAGGACTTTCGCGGTGGTTCGATCTGTCATTCTTGAAACCCATCGGTATATGGTCGAAGATGATGGTGCGGATGACGACGGGTCGTCAATGGAGTTACGGAGTCCATTTCATGCATAAATCCGACAACGGAAAACCCAACGAACCTTTGCCCGCCCACCGCATCCGGATCGCTTGACGCAGCGGGCATTTCGCGGTAACGCTACCTGCTCTTGCCCGTATTTCGGAACATCACACGCTCATGCCATGACCGACTCCGCCATTTTGATTAACAGCCACTGCCAGCTTGGCGAGAATCCGCTCTGGAACGCTCGGGAACAACGCCTCTACTGGACCGACATCGAGGCGGGAATGATCCACCGCTTCGATCCGCAAGGCGGGCGGCATGAGATCATTTACGAGGGCGTTCCGGTGGGCGGGTTCACCTTCCAGGCCGATGGTGATTTGCTGCTTTTCCGGGTGAATGATCTCGCCCTACTGCATCCGGACGGGCGCGTCTCGGTTCTGCGGAACTATTTAGACAAAGGACTAGAGCGCTTCAACGATGTGATCGCCGACCCCGAGGGGCGAGTGTTCGCGGGGAGCATCGGGACAGAAAACGACAGCGGTGGACTCTATCGTGTCGACTTGGATGGCTCCATCACCTGCCTCTGGCGCGATACGGGATGCTCGAACGGCATGGGATTCACACCGGATCTCAAGATTTTTTATTGGACCTGTTCAACCACCCGTCGGATTTTCCGATACACGTATGACCGTGAAACTGGACGGCTTGACTCCCCCACCCTATTCCATCAGACAGGCGAGGAGGAGGGAATTCCCGACGGCCTCGCCGTGGATGGCTTGGGAAATGTCTGGTCGGCGCGCTGGAACGGCTACGGCGTAACACGCCATGATCCTTCTGGGAAGATCATGGAAAAAATCGATCTCCCGGCGGCAAAGGTCACCTCGCTTTGTTTCGGCGGTGAGAATCTCGACCGGATGTTTATCACCACCGCAGGTGGGCGCGAGGGCTCTGAAACCATAGATGGCGCGGTCTTCGAGTTCGGAGTCTCACATTCAGGGCTGCCGGAATTCGAGTCGCGGATCCATCTCTAACAGCTCCATCGGTTTCACCGGATCGCATCGCGCAGGATGCGGGAGAGATGCCGGGCGGTGCGGCCTATACCGACGAGGATCAGGATCCTGCTCTCCACGTGTTATATGTATAAATCGCGCACTACCCCATCGGCATGTTTCCGAAATCACCACCGTCAGATATGGATGCGTAGGGACACGCGTCCCTGCTTATACGAGCTGATTTCTCACTTCGTAAATACCACGCGACCGTCTTTTAATTCTCCCTTGATGACATCACCATCTATGAATTTACCTTCAAGAACCTCCAAGCTGAGCGGATCGAGGAGGTGATGTTGGATCGCGCGCTTCAATGGACGCGCACCGTAAACCGGATCGTAGCCTTGGTTACCGACGAATTCTTTGGTATCTTCTGTTAGAGCGAGGCCAAGGCCTTGTTTAGCCAAGCGCTTGCGGACGCGTTCGAGCTGGAGATCGACGATGGTTGTTAGATCTTCACGGTTCAAACGGTCGAAAATCACGATCTCGTCGATGCGATTCAGAAACTCCGGCCTGAAGTGACCACGCAACGCCTCCATGACTGCTGCTTCACGTTGTTCGGCATTCGCTTCACCGAGGATAAATTGAGATCCGATGTTTGAGGTCATGATCAAAACCGTATTGCGGAAATCAACCGTTCTTCCCTGCCCGTCGGTAATCCGTCCGTCATCCAACACCTGAAGTAGAACGTTGAATACATCCGGATGGGCTTTCTCGATTTCATCGAAGAGCACGACAGAGTAAGGCTTTCTGCGAACGTGCTCGGAGAGTTGTCCGCCTTCCTCATAACCGACGTAACCTGGAGGTGCGCCGATCAAACGCGATACGCTGTGTTTCTCCATATACTCGGACATATCAATCCGCACCATCGCACCTTCATCATCAAAGAGAAACTCGGCCAGTGCTTTTGAAAGCTCGGTTTTACCAACCCCCGTTGGCCCTAGAAAAAGGAACGAGCCAATGGGTCGATTCTCATCTTGGAGACCTGCACGAGCCCGGCGCACCGCATTTGCGACAGCAACGATTGCTTTTTTTTGACCGACCACCCGATCACCCAGACGCGCTTCCATGGAGACAAGTTTTTGTTTTTCGCCTTCTTGCAAACGGTTGACTGGGATTCCCGTCCACGATGAAACAACCCGCGAGATATCCTCTTCCGTCACTTCCTCTTTCAGCATGGCGCCGTTTTTCTGAAGCGTGGCCAACTCGGCTTGGGCTTGTTCAAGTTGTTTATGAGCTTCTGGCAAATCGCCATAAGTCACTTGTGAAGCACGGGTCAGATCACCGATCCGTTGAGCTCTCTCGACATCCGTCTTCAACGAGTCGATTTTCTCTTGGGCGATACGAACCTGATCGATGATCTGTTTTTCATTGCGCCATTGAGCCATCATTCCGGAAGACCGCTCTTTGAGATTCGCCTGCTCCTCCTTAACCTTTTCCAAACGGGCAGCGGATGCCTTGTCGGTTTCTTTCTCTAAGGCCTTCTTTTCCATCTCCAGCTGCATGATCTGGCGCTCCAAGACATCGATTTCCGTCGGCATGGAATCCAATTCGATTTTCAAACGCGAGGAAGCTTCATCAATTAAATCCACTGCCTTATCCGGGAGGAATCGATCTGAAATATAACGATCCGAAAGCACAGCCGCGGCGACGATCGCTCCGTCTTGAATGCGCACACCGTGATGAACTTCGTAACGTTCTTTTAAACCGCGCAGGATCGCAATCGTGTCTTCAACGGAGGGCTCGCCCACCATCACGGGCTGGAAACGCCGTTCCAAGGCGGCGTCTTTCTCGATGTATTTCCGGTATTCGTCGAGAGTCGTCGCGCCAATGGTATGGAGTTCTCCTCGCGCGAGTTGAGGTTTGAGCATATTGGATGCATCGGCCGCCCCTTCCGCCGCCCCAGCACCGACGATGGTATGCAGCTCATCGATGAAAAGAATGATTCGTCCCTCGGCTTCAGTGACCTCTTTGAGAAAGGCTTTCAAGCGTTCCTCGAATTCTCCACGGAATTTCGCCCCGGCAAGCATCGATCCGATGTCCATCGAAATGACCCTTTTGTCTTTCATCGAGTCCGGCACATCACCCGAAACGATGCGTCGAGCAAGGCCTTCAACGATCGCCGTCTTACCCACACCCGGTTCACCGATCAAAACGGGATTGTTTTTGGTCCGACGCGATAACACCTGCAAGACTCGGCGAATTTCATGATCCCGGCCGATCACCGGATCGATTTTTCCAGCGCGCGCCCGAGCTGTTAGATCCGTTCCGTACTTCTCCAATGTTTGATATTTACCCTCGGGATCGGCATCGGTCACTTTTTGTGAGCCACGCACCTCTTTGACGGCCGCCTCGGCTTTTTTTAAATCAAAACCCGCCTCTTTCAGCAACTTGCCAGCAGGTGAATCCCCTTTTAGAGATCCTAATAAAAAATGCTCCACCGAGAGAAAATCATCTCCCATTTTTTTACGAACCTCATCGGCATCTTCAAGAGTCGCACGCAAGCCCGCGCTGATTTGTGGTTGGGTCGAGGCCCCCTGCACACTGACCTCCTTGGCCAATGCAGAAGCCACCGCAGCCTTCAACATCGATACGTCAACACCCGCTTTTTGTAAAACCGGCACCGTGATCCCTCCCTCCTGCATCAATAAAGCCAATAACACATGCGTGCTGCGCAGTTCTGGATGCGACGATTTTGACGCAAATCCCTGTGCGCTTTGCAATGCTTCCTGAAGTTTCTGCGTGAGTTTATCGAGTGCCATAAGAATACTAAGTTTTGTATGTCCGTAACATGAGCGACACCAACCCCATAAGCAAGTTTACATACTATGCAGATTTTGTGATTTTCTACGCATCAAAGTGCTTATTGGAATCGTCGAAATACAACCACGGAATGCACGGAATACACTGAGTGAGTGCTTATGCTCCACCTAGGTGCTTTAGGTTTAAGGATTATTAACCCTAGAAATAACTGGGAAAAATTTCTAGAATCTACGCGAAGCTACACTCCGTGTATTCCGTGCATTCCGTGGTTGAAATCATTCCATTGAAAAGAGTAAATAAAACAGTCAGTAACCAGTTATCTCCTTATTTCCATGAAAACACTCATCCTTCCTATTCTCGCTGCAGGAGCCACCGCTGCTGTTGTCGTTTCTACCAAACCACCAGCTCCAACAGGGAAATGGGAAGCTCATAAAATCAGCCGCTACTTCTGGGCAGAAGGCGCCTGCGTGGCGGATGTGAATGGTGATGGCAAAACCGATATTCTCAGCGGCCCTTACTGGTATGAGGGACCTGATTTCAAAAAACAACACAGCATCCATTCTGCCACAAAATCCTTCAAAGCAGGCGATCAAACGGAAATCCCAGGCTTCGAAGGCGAACTGAGCGGCAAGAATGCCTATTCCGATAATTTCATTTCCTACAGCCATGACTTCAATGGTGATGGCAAACCTGACTACCTCGTGATCGGTTTCCCCGGCAAAGAAACTTTTTGGTATGAAAACCCCGGTGCAAAAGGTGGCGATTGGACACGCCACACCGCTCTGGCATCGACCGATAACGAATCGCCCATGCTCGCCGATATCAATGGCGACAAACAACCCGATCTTCTCTGCATGTCCGGAGGCAAAATTGGATACGCAACCTTTGATGCCGCGAATCCAACCGCCGCTTGGAAATGGAATGCTATCTCAACCGAGGATAAAAAAGCCTACCAACGCTTCACTCACGGCATAGGCTACGGAGACATCAACTCGGATGGCCGTATGGATATTTTGGAAAAACGCGGTTGGTGGGAACAACCCGCCAACTGGGACGGCGCGGCGCCATGGAAATTTCACGCCACTCCTTTCGCGGACAAAGGCGGCGCACAAATGTTAGGCTACGATGTGAATGGCGATGGCAGAACCGACATCATCACTTCCATCGACGCCCATGGTTATGGCGTTTGCTGGTATGAGCAAAACGCGGATGCCACTTGGACATGCCATCATCTCATCGATACCGATAAAGAAAAAGGCTCCACCGGGGTGGCATTCACTCAACCCCACGCCATCGACCTCGCAGATATCAATGGCGATGGCACGCTGGATATCATCACCGGAAAACGCTTCTGGGCTCACGGCCCAACCGGTGACATCGAACCCGCCCAAGCTCCTGTCCTCTACGCTTTCCTTCTAACACGCAAAGAGGGCAAAGCCACCTACACCGCAGAAATCATCGACGACAACAGCGGCATCGGCTGTCAAGTCATGGCGGCAGATGTTAACAGCGACAAAAAACCGGATGTGGTTGTTGGAAATAAGAAGGGCGTGTTTGTGATTTTGCAGAAGTAGAATCGATTGAGGTCTCCATTCAGCCTCAAGAAAGGAACCGCAATTTTCAAATCGCGGCTACAACGGTAAGAAAGCTCAAGGTATTCCGCTCACGAGGTCGCGATTGAAAATCGCGGTTCCTGTCTTACCCATTCCCGTGCTCAAAGTTCATAGGCTCATGATTTGTGCATCGGTGATATAGAAACAAAGACAAGTCGCCTATTCTAACTTATTATATAAGTATTTTTGAAATATCTTACGATGCGCCATACTGAATTTAAGATTTCTCGGCAAGATCATCAAACCACCCGCCTCTTGCGGTCACCCATTTTCCTTTTTTGATCACTTTGGAAAATCCCAATCCGTTTTTTGCCGCAGCTTCAAATACGTCCCATGCTTGAGTGGCAAGGATTCCGGACACGACGAGGTCGCCACCCTTTGCCAGGGATTTCGCAATGACCGGCCAAGCCTCGATCAGAACAGTGGAAAAGAGGTTTGCCGCGACGACGTTGTAGCCGCTCTTGCGGGGCTTCCATTTCAGGACATCCTGATCCTTCATAACGATTTCAGGAGTTCCGTTGCGTTCCGCGTTACGCTTCGCGACGTTGACCGCGAATGGATCGAAATCGCAACCCCAGACTTCCGTGGCGCCAAGCTTTCTCGCGGCGATCGCCAGCAAGCCGGTTCCGGTCCCCAAATCGGCCACACTCCATGATTGGTCTTTTCGCTCACGTGCGATATCGACGAGAAACCGAAGGCAAGTAGAGGTTGTGGCATGATCACCTGTGCCGAAAGCCATTTCCGGAGGAATGACAATCACCTCACGTTTGGGATGCTGACGGCTCAACTCCTTGATTTTTTTTGCATCAGACTCAGCAGAAACCAGAAACACGTCGCGGATTTTGAGCGGTTTGGGCAACTCCGGGCCTTTGTTCCATTCCGCATCTTTTACCTTACGGATCGACCCACCGAACTGCTTTTTGATCCCATTTGCCTCCTTTTCATTCTGGCAATAAACCTGCAAACGCACGGATTTCCCGCCTTTAATGTATTCCATGACAAAGTTCGGATTCCCTGAGAACCGCTCTTCCCAAGCATCGATCCATTTTTCTCCCGCAAGCTTAGACCATAAAAACATGTGTCGGAGAGTGATCCGATGCGAATTCCTAAGCAATGCAAAAGTCTTGTCCGTATCCTGACGCGCCAAAGGCGCTTTGGACTGCTGGGATGAATCCCAGCTCTTTTCTACCAGGTGAATCCTAGAGTTATTCCATAATACCGATATGGCTCTGGATCAATCCACATCTAAAAGCTGCGAATAATCGCAGCAGTCCGAAAGCCTGCGGCAGAAATTCAAGCCAACTATTCGCCTTTCATCACAGCTCCTTGAACGAAAAACCCCACATTCCTTCGGAACAGGGGTTTAGTATAAAATGGAGCGGGCGATGAGATTCGAACTCACGACATCCACCTTGGCAAGGTGGCGCTCTACCACTGAGCTACGCCCGCGTCGCTATACGCGTGCGGAGTTGTTACCCTTCCTCCGTTAGCGATCAAGAGAATTTTAGTGAAATTATCAAAAAATTTTCTTCGTTATAGACTAACACGGCTCTACCCATACCCAGCCCGTTTTATGTCTGACAAACTCGCCCAAATCATCGCCACCAAGCATTTAGAGGTCGAAGCCCTACTTCCTCGAGCTGACCACCTGCGTGCCGCAGCCCTGCAAAGGAACGAATTTCGTGGTTTCCGTGCCGCATTGGATCGCGGTCCAAACCACCTCGCGCTCATCGCC
>Ga0315906_10005168_pt1 | contig 16495 bp, 11 predicted proteins | sample LakEriMetagenome_4_FD_203526 | JGI IMG/M metagenome (GOLD analysis project Ga0315906, IMG submission 203526) | Freshwater fungal communities from buoy surface, Lake Erie, Ohio, United States - Buoy 2 MA122 | ecosystem: Environmental > Aquatic > Freshwater > Lake > Lake biofilm | place: USA...
AAGGTAGCTGATCTGGATAAAAGTATCGGGCACTGTGGGCAGCATGGTGCATCCATTTCCCGACAGCTCTTGCCAGCCGATCTTCGTAGCGCACCGCTGGGACAAGTGGCCATGCATTAGCAAATGTCTCCATCGCGAAGACGTAATAGCCTTTTCCCTGCGATTGCTTTGCTTGATTGAGCAGTTCGATGCGACTTGCCCCAACAAGGCCGGCTACATCCAATTCGCCAAATCTCCCGGAAACAATTCCATAGTCGTCCCCTTCTTCTGCATTGCGAGCATGAGGCGAGAGGCCTCGCACATCGCTGCTTTCGAAGCACCAGGAGAAGAATTTGGCGATGTTGTACTTGGATCCATGTTCGGCGTTGGCGCGCGCTGCTGCATAGACACCGAAAGGTGCGAAAATGCCGTAGTTGATATTCTTGGGATGCTGATCCATCCACATCAGGGCATGATGGCACTCGTCGTAAAAACGTCGGTCATCCTTCCATTTCTGATGCGCCATCATCATCAGATAAGCGAGCCCTGCTGCGACATCCGGCTCTTTCCAATCCTGGACCACACCAGTCTTCTTATGAATATCATAGGACTGAAAGCTGTAGTCGTTCAGTCTCCACAGGTGGCTTGCTACCTGCGACCAAGTCTCGCAAGAACGTTTCCATGAATCGCTCAACGGCACCTCCTGCGGGTAGCGGTCTACCAAAGGTGCGATGAAAAGCGAGGGGGAAAGTTCGTAGAAAAATGTCTGCCCCGTCGGCTCATGGCCGTTGATCAAGTCGCTGAAGATCTGGTTTCTGTTCGAAAAGTAGTAATTCTGCATCGAGACAAGATTCACCGGAGAGGGGGACCCTGGGACGGGGTAGGCGGACATGTCGATCCCCAGCCAAGTACCCGACAACACGGTGCCAGTGGTGACGAAGGCTTCATGCGCGTTACGAAAAACGTTCCACTGCCCGGTCATCCCCACATAGCTTGGCAGTCCGAATGTTGTCTGGCGGCCTTCCAATTGGGTGTCATCCCACCACATCAAGGGCAGAAACTCTCCTTGCCTAGTCGGATCCAGTGCGAAACGGACAAACGATTCGCTGCGATCTCGCCAGTCGATCAGTCGGTAGCCTTTCGGTTGATCAGGAAACGATTCAATCCTTGGTGTACTGATCGGGTCGGATGCTTGGCAGAAGCTTGCAAGAATGCCGAGAAGGACGGAGGCGAGAGAGCCTCGCAATGGGAATCGCATGATGGTGCCTGCGGGAAAAGTAAGGGGAGGTGGTGTTGACTTTCCAAGTGTACCGCAGGCATTACGGTCGCAGGATGGAAGAGATGTGTCCGAGCGATTGACCGATGCAGGACCAAGCCAACTCCAGCTTGCGGCATGAAATGCGACCGGTCAGACGCAGACGCCTTGCGGGTGGGGCCGTTGGTGTGGGAGGATCCGCACGTCCGGTTGGAGATGCGCTATACTTATGGCTTCTCGTTTTGTTGCAATTCTGGGAGGCAATTCATGCGTCGCATATCTTTTTTGCTTTTCGCTGCTTTTGCGAGCATCACCGGCGGAGGATTGGCCGCTCCGCCGGCAAAGGTCGCAACCGTCGAAGGGATCTCGGAGTATCGGTTTGACAATGGTGCCCGACTGCTGCTCTTTCCAGATGCATCGCGTCCAACCATCAGTGTCAACATGACGGTGTTGGTTGGATCGCGTCACGAGGGGTATGGGGAAGCCGGGATGGCGCACTTGCTCGAGCACTTGGTATTCAAGGGGACTCCCACCTTTCCGAATGTTCCCAAGGCACTTCGCGACCACGGCGCCAGTTTCAATGGGACCACCAACGTCGACCGAACCAATTACTTTGAAACGCTTCCAGCCACAGAAGAAAACTTGGAATTCGCTATCCATCTGGAGTGCGATCGCTTGGTGAATAGCTACATCAAACGCGAAGACCTGATGTCGGAATTCACGGTGGTGAGAAACGAGTTCGAGAACGGTGAAAACAGTCCCCAGCGGGTACTATCCCAGCGTGTGCAGGCAGCGGCTTATGAGTGGCATAATTACGGAAAGTCGACGATTGGTAACCGTTCGGATATCGAACGGGTCCCGATCGATAACCTGCAGGATTTTTATCGGCGATTCTATCAACCGGACAACGTGGTCTTGATCGTCACCGGCAAGTTTGAAGAGTCGCGAGCATTGGAACTGGCGGAAAAACACCTAGGTTCGATTCCGCGCCCCGATCGCAAGCTGAACACCACCTACACCGAAGAGCCGCCGCAGGACGGAGAGCGAACGGTGATTCTGCGCCGAGTCGGTTCGATCGGTTCGATCATTGCCGCCTATCACATGCCTGCGGCTGCTCACCCGGACTGGGCCCCCTTGAGTATTCTCGGGAGCGTGTTGTCGGAAGACAAAGTCGGTCGGCTTGATAAGGCGCTCGTCGAAACAGGGATCGCCACCAGCGCCAGCGGGGGTGCCGACAGCAGCCACGATCCAGGGCTTTTTACCTTCTCCGTCCAGCCTGCCGAGGGAAAGATGGCTGAGGCTGAAGACGTGCTGCTGGATGTGATTGAACGATTGGAGGCGACACCATTTACTCAGGAAGAGATCGACCGAGCGAAGTTGCGGGCCAAACGCGGTTATGAAAACAGCATCGCCAATGCGGCGACGATGTCTCAGGCGCTCTCTTCTGCATCGGCTTTGGGTGACTGGAGACTCTGGTTCTTGCAGCGTGATCGTCTGGCTTCGGTGACCGTTGAGGATGTCAATCGAGTCGCCGCGACCTACTTCAAAGTGCACAATCGAACGATCGGTCGTTTCATTCCAGTCGACCAGCCCCAGCGCCTATCGGTACCCGCCGTCGAATCGATTACCGAAATGGTCAAGGATTACCGAGGAGGTGCTGCAGTGGAGTCGGGTGAGGAGTTCGATCCGAGTCCGGACAATATCGACAACCGCACGCGCATGGCCAAAATTGGCAACCTCGATCTTGCGTTGCTCCCCAAAAAGAATCGTGGGGAAACCGTCTCATTGACGCTCAACCTCCGCTATGGAAATGAACAATCGCTGAAAGACCGTTCAACCGCGGCAGGGATGATTCCCACGATGCTGATGGCCGGGACCACCAAATACAATCGCCAGGCATTGCGGCAAAAGCTAGACGAACTCGGGGTGCGGATGGGTGGCGGTGGCGGAGGTGGAAGACGGGGACGTGGCGGTGGCGGAGGTGCAGGCGGAGGGGCGGGTAGCCTTTCGTTCAGCATGGAGGCCAAGCGGGAAACGCTGCCAGCAGCGATTGAGTTGCTGGGGGAGATTCTTCGCGATCCAGCCTTCCCCAAGGACGACTTCGAACAGATGCGTTCTCAGGCGCTGGCCGCGATGTCCCAAATGAAAACCGACCCTGCGATGCTGGCCAACAACCTCCTCGCCCGCTCCCTATCGGATTATCCTCCCGGCGATGTCCGTTATGCCAGAACGATCGAGGAATCGATTCAGGATTTGGAATCGGTGACACTCGACGAAGTGATCTCGATTTACCGCGATCAGGTTTCTGCAGGTCATGGGCAAATCGCGATCGTTGGTGATTTTGATCCCGAACAAGCGATCGCTGCGCTTTCCGGAGCTTTGGAGGGCTGGCAGTCGAGTGTGGAGTTCGATCGAATCGAACGACAGGCGAAGTCGGATGTGCAAGGGGGCAGCGAGGTGATCGTCACTCCCGATAAGGCGAACGCCGTCTTCCTTGCAGGGCTTTCCTTCGCGATGGACGATAATCACCCGGACGATGTCGCGCTGGAGATCGGTAACTTCATTTTGGGAGGTGGTGCATTGTCCTCAAGGTTGGGAGACCGCATTCGACAGAAGGAAGGTCTCTCCTATGGTGTTTCCTCTTCGGTCTCCATTCCTTCCCGCGGCGACGACGCTCGCTTCACTATCAACGCGATCACCAATCCTGGGAATATCGATGCGGTGGAGAAGGCGGCGATGGAGGAACTGACTCGTTTCATTGAATCGGGGCCGACTCCCAAGGAGCTTGAGGACGCCAAGACGGCCTACTTGGAAGCGAGGAAGATCGGACGGGCCGCCGATGGATCGATCGCCGGACAGCTGACCACCAACTTGGATCTCGAACGGACCTTCCAGCGAATTGCTGAGGAGGAAAAGGAAGTTCAGGAACTGACGATCCAGCAGGTGCGGGAGGCATTTCAGAAGCACATCGATCCAAAGAAACTGAAAGTCATTCGCGCAGGTGACTTCAAGTAGTCGATGTTGCCGCGTGATCGGCAGCCAGGAACCGGCTATGTCGGATTGGTTCTAGAAAACAGGCCTTGGTAGGTGGCAGAAAGAAGCTCTTCTACCAAGGCCTTTTTCGATCAAGCGACTTGTTGGGTTGACTGAAGAGTGGAGTATAGCGCGTCGATTAATAGGTCGGCGCGAAGAGAGTTTAGTACCCTTTCGGCAGCCTGTGGAACGTAGGCCACACGTCCAAATTCTACCTCGCCAAGTCAGTCGCATACTCTGAGCGGCCGGCAATACTTCGGCTTATGCCTTCGCATGGTGTTTTTTGCGACCAAGCGCCCTGCGGAAATGCGGCAGCGGACCGCTAGGCGAAAGCGTGAAAGCCGATGGCAGCCTGGATGCCGTGAAGCATGGGTGGGCACAAGCGAACGCTACACCCCCGGGGCTGCATCCCTAGTGTTAAAGCCTGGGGATCCGAGGATCGGCAAGGAGGAGGCAGGAAAGGCCGTATTGAGCAGCGGCCAGGAGTTCGTGGCGGACGGGGCTTACCGAAGAACACCCCCGACCGTAGCTTCGGCGACGTAGGCTTCTCCGAGGCTGGTGTGGATTTTTACCTTTTGCCGCACTTCACCTGGAGTCCCTTCACCCTGGAATGTGAATTGGATCAGATGCAGTGGGCGTTCGCCTTCGGGAAGTTGAAACTGGAAGCGAGGGTCGTCGCATTCGATCTTCGCGACCGAGAACGGTTTGGTACCCCGAACGGCTAATCGTTGCGTGACCTGGACACCAGGTTGGACGACGCCAAGAGAGATGAAATCGGGAGTGGCAGTGACTGGTGGACGGATCCTGCCCGAAACCGGCAATGAAAAGCTGTCGGCATTTCCTCGATTCGTGACGATCCAGAGTTCGTCCAGGATGTCACCGGCTACCGCATCTTCCTTCAGTCGAACCTTGAGTGGAATCTGAACTTGGCTTCCTGACCGCAGGGCTTTACCGAGCCGCACTTCCAGATGCGAACTAGTCCCTCGGACGTCGGTGATCGCCCAGTTTGGACTACCCGAGTGAATGATCGAAACGGTCACTTCTCGACTTTCTCCAATCGGTACATCACCGAAGCGAATCTCACCAGGTTCGGTTGAGATATCGGATCGAATGTTCCCCATCACCGTCAGTTGCACTTCAGCGAAATGAGGCTGATCGAACACCACGGTGATATTGGCCGATTTGGTGCCGATAAACGAACGGGTGTTGAATTGCGCGAGGATCAAACCGGTCTCCCCCGGAGGAATCGTCTTGCGCGGGACTGACGGAGTGGTACAGCCACAACTGCTGCGCACCGAAACGATATGGATCGGCTGCTGGTAGGGATTGTGGAACTCAAAGGCATACTCGGCCTTCGTGTTTCTTCCTAAATTCCCGAAGTCGTGCAGCGATTTGGAAAACAGTTGATGGATCCGTTCCTCGCCTCTGGCGATCGACGTTCCGAAGAGCAGGGCTAGGGGAGTATGAGCCAGCAGAGATCGACGGTTGATGGGATGGGTTCGAAATGGCATGGACATCCGCTTTCGCAGAGCGAGAAATGGTTTTCGATCGCGGCATCAGGATCACCGTTCCGAACCTTATTTCGACCAATTCTTAGGTCGGAGTTCATCGATTCTGTGTTGGCTAGCAATCGATCGTTGCGATCAATCGGTGGGTGGCACCTTTCGTGAATGGTGGGTGGCACCGATTGAAGGCTAGCAATGGTCACCTCCTCCTGTGGCATCACCGACTTAGCCATGAATTTCCATCTGATCGGCCGGTTGCGATCAATCGGTGGGTGGCACCTTTCTCAATCGGTGGGTGGCACCGATTGAAGGCTAGCAATCGTCGCATCCTCCTGTGGCATCACCGACTCGGCCATGGATTTCCATCTGATCGGCCGGTTGCGATCAATCGGTGGATGGCACCGATTGAAACAGGTGGGTGGCACCGATTGAAACAGCGGCAATGCTAGTGATAGTGCTGCCGCGCGAGTGGTACTGCGGTTTTTCGCAACGCAATTGTTTGAGAGGTTTCCTTGCGAGTCGTTTTACGGTGTGCCAGACTAACAGGCGGTCACCCACCTCTCCGTCGCCTATGAGCCCCACCCATGCGCCGAGCATTTTGCCAGCAATCCAAACCTAGCAAACGCCAGCCAGTCGCCCGATGGTGGTTCTTCGTCGCCCTCGCGATCGCGAACTCGGCCTACTCATCTGTGGCCAGCGATGTTCCATCCACGGAAACTCCAAGGGAAGAAAAATCCCACGAAGACAAAGAAAAAAACTCGGAAGCAATCGACTTCTTCGAACGGCGAATTCGGCCTCTTTTGATCACCTACTGCTTCGACTGCCATGGTCCGGAAAACCAGGAGGCTGGACTGCGACTGGACGTGCCCGAAAGTTTTCATCCCACAGATTCCGATGCTTCTGTGCTCCATGAAGGTACCGCTGGAAAAAGCCGTTTGATGGAGGTGTTGGAATACGGTGGCGAGGTTCAGATGCCTCCTACGGCACCTTTGGGGGAAGAGCAACTGGAGTGGTTGCGGCAGTGGATCGCCTCGGGTGCCCCCTACCCCGCGAAGTCCGAACCGCTGGAACCAACTCTGCTTGGGATCGATCACTGGGCCTTTCATCCCCCCCAACCTCTTCGTGATCTTTCTCTGGATCCGACTGGTTGGTCGGATGATCCGATGGATGCGGTGGTGGTCAACCGTCTGGCAGTCGAAGGGATGTCGCCCGCGGCTCAGGCCTCTCCCCACGACTTGGCCCGTCGGCTAGCCTACGATCTGACCGGCCTACCGATACGACAGGAGGTTTTGGATGCCTACCTGGCAACTAGCGATCAGCCCGATGCCTACTCGCGACTGGTCGACGCATTGATCAGCGATCCGGCTTTTGGCGAGCACTGGGCGCGGCTTTGGCTGGATGTCGCCAGGTTCTCCGATGCTAAAGGATACGTCTACGCGCGTGAAGAACGCTTCTTTGTCCAATCTGCATCGTACCGGCAGTGGGTTATTGAGGCCTTCAATCATTCGATGCCCTACGACTGGTTTCTCAAGCGCCAGATCGCTGCCGATCTCTTGGAATCGGATCCCCCCGACCATCTCGCGGCTCTCGGATTTCTCACGCTAGGCCGCCGATTCTTGGGGGTGACTCATGACATCATCGACGACCGCATCGATGTCATCGGTCGTGGAACCATGGGGCTAACAGTGGCCTGTGCTCGTTGTCACGACCACAAGTACGACCCCATTCCCACCAGCGACTACTACTCGCTTTACGGTGTCTTTGCCAACAGCCACGATCGACTTGTGAGACTGCGTACCGAACGGCCTAGCGACGGAGGACCAGCGAACCAAGAGTCGGTCGAGGATCCTTTCGAAACGGAATTGCGAAAGCGTCAGGAAGCCTACCAATCCAAACTTGCAGAAGAAAGGAACGCAGCCGAAGAACGGTGCCGAAATCGCGTCGCCGATTACCTGATGGCTCAGACACACCTTCAGGACTTCCCAGAAGAAGGATTTGACCAAATCCTTACGGCCGAAGATCTGATCCCCAACTTCATTCGCCGTTGGGAGATGTTTCTCGCGAACCCCAAACGGCAGGACGACCCCGTCTTTGCGATCTGGAAACAACTGGAGGCTATCCCGCCAGGTACTGGTTACTCGGAATTGGCCAGTCAGCAAGTGGCTACGGTGCTTCAGACCCAAGGAGACCAGATCCCAAGTCGCCTGAAGGATGCATTCGCGACTCCGCCAAGCCAATGGAAGGAGGCAGTAGAGCGGTATGGAGTGGTATTTACGAGGCTGCAAGAGGAATGGAGCCAACGGGAACGGGTATCCAAGGAATCGAATCTCCCTGCACCTCAGCAGTTCGAAGATGCGGGAGATGAACGTCTGCGGCAGACCCTGGTTGGACCGGGCGGTCCCTGCCGAATTCCTGACGAAGGGATCGTTACCACCGAGGGATTTTTTCCGACCAGCGTCTGCGAGTCGCTCTGGAAACTTCAGGGAGAAATCGACCGCTGGATCCTTCAGTCCGATCGATCGACCGAGTTCACGGTCGCTACGGCAGACCGTGTCGATGAACGGACGGCGAGGGTCTTCCGACGCGGCAATCCGGCCAATAAAGGGGAGTCTGTCCAGAGGCATTTTTTGACCGCTCTCGAAGGGGCTGCGCCAAAACCTTTTGGCTCGGGAAGCGGACGCCTCGGATTGGCCGAGCGAATCGCCAGCCCTGACAATCCACTGACTGCTCGTGTCTGGGTGAATCGACTTTGGACGCATCTGACCGGCCAAGGGTGGGTACGTACCCCCAGTGACTTTGGGATCCGTGCAGGCACGCCACCACTACTTCCCGTGCTGGACCAGTGGGCTTTGAGGTTGATCGCCCAGGACTGGGATCTGAAAAAATCGGTGCGAGAAATGGTCCTCTCAGCTACCTACCGCCAAAGCATTGAGTCGTCTTTCGAGTCGAAAGGTAGTTCGATTGATCCGGCCAACCACCTGCTCTGGAAACAGAATCGACGGCGGTTGAGTCTGGAACAGTGGCGAGACAGTTGGCTTGCGTGGTCCGGTCAGTTGGTGCGCCGCATCGGCGGCAGATCGGAGGAGTGGTTTCCCAGCTTCGCCGGTCCACAGCGACGCAGTATCTACGCAAAAATCGATCGCCAGTTCCTGCCTACGGCGCTTCGCATTTTCGATTTCGCCAATCCGGATCTCCACATTCCGATTCGATCCGAAACGTCGGTGCCTCAGCAGGCGCTGTTCCTCTGGAACCATCCCTGGACCGCTTCGGTCGCTTCGCAACTGGAGCAAGAAGCGATTCTCGCCAGCAAGGAAAGTGACCGACAGGGAGATCGATCCATGCAAGCCAGCCCAGAGATATTGAAGTGGTTGCATCGAAGGATTTATCAGAGGGATCCCAGTCGCGAAGAGCTTCAGTTGGCAGAGAAGTTTTTCCATAGGGCGGCGGAGGTACCGAAAGACGAGTGGACGGAATCGCAGAGAGCCTGGAGCTATGGCTACGCTCCAATCGATGTGGCAGCGAAACGTTTAGGTGATTTCAAGCCACTGCCCCATTTCACAGGCACCAGCTGGCAAGGTGGTGGGGCCTACCCGGATGACAAACTGGGGTGGCTGCAACTGACCGCCGCCGGAGGGCATCCAGGCAATGATCACCAGCATGCAATCGTACGGCGCTGGACTGCCAATCAGTCGATGACCATCAACATCGAATCGATCATCTCCCATGAGGTCGCCGCGGGTGATGGAATCCGCGCATGGGTGATCCATAACGGCCAGCGGGTGCTGTTCGAGCAACGGATTCATCAGTCGCAAGTCGAGTGCCGTTTGAAGAGCGTCGCAGTCAACAAAGGCGATACGATCGACTTTGTGGTCGATATCGCCGACACCCTAAACAGCGACCAGCATCTGTGGAATCCGAAGATTCTCAGTGTCGATCCCAATACCTCGCAACCCGAAGCAACCCGCTGGGATTCACAGGTAGATTTCCGAGGTCCCGCGACCGCCAAGCTGACTCCTCTAGCGCAGTGGATTCAGGTACTGCTGATGTCGAACGAAGCGGCATTCCTCCGGTAACTGGCGATCTTTTCGCTGTCGTGAATGAGTCATCGCCTTTTAGGGATGAAGGAAAGGTTTATCTACCAGCGAGCCTCGCGGGGGATCGCTGAGGGGCGCACGTCGCCAGAGAAAAAAGAAAGCTTGGCAGGGGCTTGGCCTTTTCCGCTGTACCTTGCGTGCTGGGGAAAATGCCCTCGAGTAACATGGTCTAGATTCGGTTGTTGGGGGATGGTCTCCTCCGTAGATTGCCTGGATGAAGACGGCCAACACAAGCAAAGACGATTCCAACAGGAGCCTATGGGCCATGATGCGAGGAACGCGGCGGGATCTTTTGCAGCGCGGGGGCCTGGGCTTGGGAGCCCTCGGCCTGGCGCATCTGCTTGCCGACGAGCAGGTGGGGGCGGCGATTTCACCTTTGGCTGCCAAAAGTCCTCATTTCCCTGGGCGGGCCAAGCGAGTCGTCCACTTCTTCCTCAACGGCGGTCCGTCGCATGTCGACACCTTCGACCCCAAGCCGGCGCTGGCGGCTTATGCGGGCAAGCCGGTGCCAACCCACCGGACCACCGAGCGGAAGACGGGAGCTGCTTTTCCTTCTCCATTCCGGTTCCAGAGGTATGGGGAGAGCGGGATTGAGGTTAGTGAGATTTTCGCCAAGACGGCGCAGCACATCGATTCGATCGCCGTCATCCGATCGATGTACGCGCAAGTTCCCAATCATGAGCCCTCGCTGATGCTGATGAACTGCGGCGATTCGGTCCAGTCGCGACCCAGTGTCGGAGCTTGGACTTTATACGGCCTGGGGACCGAGAATCAAAATCTACCAGGCTTCGTCGCGTTGTGTCCCGGAGGTTATCCGATCAAGGACGCCGAGAATTGGCAAAGTGGCTTTCTGCCTGGAGTCTATCAAGGGACCTGGGTAGATCCCCAGCATCGGACGGTCGACAAACTAATCGAGAACATACGAAGTCCACATGCGCGCCCCGAGGATCAGCTGAGGCAGCTTGAAGCGCTCCGGGCGCTGGAGGTACTCCAGCAGCGGGAATGGGTGGACGAGCGGCTGGAGGCGCGTGTGCAGAGTTTCGAGCTGGCGTTTCGAATGCAGATGGAGGCGTCGGAGGCGTTCGATATCAGTCGCGAGTCGCAGCGAACGCTTGAGATGTATGGCGACTCGGTGCACGGAAGGCAGACCCTGATCGCACGGCGGCTTCTGGAGCGAGGGGTGCGTTATGTGCAGCTGTGGCATGGGGCCGGTCAGCCATGGGACAACCACGCCCAGATCGAATCGAATCACCGCACTTTGGCTCAGCAGATCGATGGCCCGATCGCAGCACTCCTAACCGATCTGAAGCAACGCGGAATGTTCGACGAGACATTAGTGCTGTGGGGAGGCGAGTTCGGGCGGACGCCGACAGTTGAGCTGTCGGCTGATGGGAAGGTGCAATATGGTCGCGACCACAATCACTATGGCTTTTCCGTCTGGATGGCTGGAGGCGGGGTGCGCGGTGGAACGGTACATGGTGCCACCGACGAGTTTGGATTTGGGGCTCAGGAAGATCCCACCAGCGTGCATGATCTTCACGCCACCATGCTGCATCTGCTGGGGTTTGACCACAAGCGGCTGACCTACCGTTATGCTGGACGCGATTTCCGGCTGACCGACGTCCATGGAGAAGTGATCCGCCGCATCGTCTCCTAAACTGCAGCTTGTTGCCGCACCTTCCTGGCGGCCTTCTGTCGGCCCACTATGGTCGATTGCCGACGATTGAAGCTTGATTGACTTTTAGCCAATGCCAACCGAAACGTCCTGAGCAACTCGAAGGAGCCAAATGCATGTGGCAACGATCTGTATGGCTGGGGTGGGCGCTGCTATTTGCTACGGGCAGTCCGTCACCAGGATCGGCGCAGACGGCAGTTGCCGAGGAAAAGCGGCCGCTGGTTTTCGTGATCACCGGCGAAAGCAATTCCGGCGGCGTGGGGCTCAACAGCGATGCGACGCCCGCCGAGCGTCAACCGCGCAGCTCGGTTGTAATTCTCGACCTGGAAGCTGAGGGAATGCCGCTGGTGCCGATGCAATTAGGGAAAAACAACCTCCGCAAGCATGTGGGACTGGAGAACTACTATGACAAGTACCACGGCCTGGAAAACGGATTGGCCAATGCGGTCGAGGGAGGAGTCCTTCGCGATCGTAGCTCGGTGTATCTGGTGAAGACCGGACATGGTGGGTCGACCATCGCTCAGTGGCAGCCAGACGCACCGACTGGATATTGGCGGCAGTTTGTGGAGCGGACGGAGGCGGTCAAGAGGCAACTGGATCGCGATGCGGAGTGGGTGGTTTGGATGAGCCTGGGGATCAACGATGCGATCGCAGGAACCGATCCGGATCTTTGGCAGCGGCATGTTGGAGAGCATCTAGCAAGGATCCAGAATCAGTTGCCAGGGGCCAGGGTGGTGATGACTGAGTTTCAGTCGATGGGGTATCCCGAGACGAATCTGCGGATCCGAAGGCTGGCCGACGAGTTGCAAGGAGTCGAGTCAGTGGAGACGACAGGGGTGCCTTTGAGCGACGCAAATCATTGGGGGTACGAAGGGCTGAAGCAGGTCGCCGATCGGATGCTAAAGAAGTCATTTCTCAATGACAGATAAGTCCTTAGAATCGCTCGTCTCGGTCCCTCCGGTCACTTCGCCAGTATTTATGGAGTTGGAAACGAAGGAACTTGAAACCGAGGGCCCGGGTCCAAAGGCTTGTTTTACTCCATATTCGTCATCGTAGTAGAGTCGATCATACGAATCGGAATTGGCCCTTCAATTAGGTCGAAACGGATCCGCCCCGATAAAACATCCTTCTAGGTGCGCTACACCATACAGGAATTCCGCTCTTCGGACATCCACTGGTTCTTCCGTTCGCCTGAGGTTATCGGAGACGGGGGATGTCCAAGCAATGGATCTGTCTTCTCGTCATCGCGGTTGCAAGTGGATGTCAATCTACACCGTCCGGTGTGCATCGGCTGGCACAGAGGAACCGGATGGTTGGTTCCGTTCCGACAACTTGGTTGGTAGGTCCGGCATGGCACTCTTGCGTAGAAGTGGGGGGCAATGCAACCACGAACCAACATATTGTTGGATAGACCCACTGCAAGCCGGCTCGAGAAATGCCCTTTTTCTGGTGGCGGTGTAAGCCGGTCGAACGACCGGCTGTCGATATTTTGGATGATCCGTGGGACGAACTATATCCGTCCACCGAAAAGATTGGGGCGAGAGATTCGCAATCGACCAACTGGCTGGAACCGCCGCGCGCTGCAGATCAAAATCGATGCGGCATGCGAAGTTGATACAGTTGGAATTCAAGTTGGAAAAGCAATTTCTCTTGGGCATGCCATTATCATCATGGCCCTGCGACAGACGCGGATCGCGGTATTTCAAGGAGAAAATGCGCGCGGCAGGGGGTAGGAAATCAGAACCGTTTTTCGTGGTTTTCCGCAACTGCTTCGCATGGGGAGGCGGCTTCATGGATGGAAGATGTGGGATTGAAGAGCAAAACGCGCAATTGGATAGGAGTTGAGATATGATGGGTTTGGGTAACCATGCAACTAGTGATGCTGGTTTTATTGGCGTTCCTGCCCGGTCGTATGCATCCAAATCAGGGGGCTTTGAGTGGGCCTGTGAGCTATTTCAAGCGACTGACACAACCTGGTGTTCTCTATCCGGCCATCGCCTTCTTTCATGGTGCGATGCTGACGGCCATGATGTTCCTCTGGATGATGTCGTCTTACGACGACGGACTCTACGACCAGATTGTGGGGCTCACCATTCAAAGCGGGATGGATGAAGAGCAGAAGGTTCTGGCTCTGATGCATAAGACGAATCAGTTGCTCAAGCCGCGATCGGAGCTTTTCGCAAGTGAAGGCTACATCAATTGGCGGGACACGCTTTTCCGGTCGGGCGACATTCAGCTGATGGATGCCAAAGGTTCCTGCGGCAGTCACACCCATGTTTTGGCTAGATTACTGCAGAGGGCTGGGATCGAGGTGCGAATCGCCCAGATGAAATGCGGACCGGTTTGGGGGGCGCATATCCTGCTGGAAGCGAAGATCGATGGGAAGTGGGTGACTCTCGATCCTTTCTACGATCTCTCCTTCCGAAAGGAGGATGGGAAGCTGGCGAGTTTCCAGGAGGTGAAGGGTCAGTGGGATTACTTCAAGAGTCAGGTTCCACCCAACTACAACCCCCTCTACACGTACGAAGACGTCAGGTACACCAACTGGACAAAGATTCCGTTGGTGATGCCGGCGGTCAAGAATCTCTTGCGATGGTTCATGGGTTCTGAAGTCGAGAACCTTTCGATCCGATCGCTTGTTCTGAACTTGTACAAAGCCTATCTAGCGATTTTGGTTGGCTGCTACCTGCTATTGGTAGTGTTCACTGCCTTTGTCCTCTCTACTCGTGCTTCACGCCCGAGACTGCATGTCAATCGTCCAAGCGGCGTTGCTGAAGTCAGCCTTAGGCAAGACGTGCCGCCACAGCTGACTCGGTAGGAGCCCTTTCGGTGCTCAATCGAACCGGAGGCCGCGATAGACTGCCATGAGATCGCCTATTTGGCTGTGTGGTTACATCCGCTGAAATGGTAGAGTGCTTTTCGCATCTACGAGGGGAAGAAGCCGACGGGGGAGATGGCGAAAGACCAGTCGTGGCGGCCAATCGCTGCGGCGAATCCATAAGGCATCGCGGTCCATTCGATGGCTTTTCGCCGTTTCCAAATGAAGACAGCAGATGACAGTAGAGCGATCGTTCAGGCCCTTGGTGAGACCTCTAGCTTTCGATCGATGGAGTCAGGGAGAGAGCGATTGGTTGCGGGTAGTGTTTGGATACAAGATGGAGCAATTTTTTGGAGTCGATTGTGGAAGCATCCCATCGTGTCGAGGTATTGAATGGGAATCGTTTCGAATTTGGGGAGAATTGGCGTCGGTTCTTGAGTCAGATGGACGAGTCCAGGGTACAGCAGGCGAAGCAATCGTTGCAGTGGATGTTGGGGGTGGAGGATTTGGAGGGAAAGAGGTTTCTTGATGTTGGGGCAGGAAGTGGACTGTTCAGTCTGGCAGCCCGAAGACTAGGGGCTCACGTGCACTCCTTTGATTTTGACCCGACGTCGGTCGCCTGCGTCCGTGAAGTCAAGCGACGATTTGCACCTGAAGAAGACCAATGGACGATTGAGGAAGGTTCCATCCTCGATCCCCGTTACCTGAGTTCCATAGGATCCTTCGATATTGTCTATGCGTGGGGTGTTTTGCATCACACAGGGCAGATGTGGAAAAGCCTGGAGAATACCGACAGCTTGGTGGCTGCAGGTGGGACGGTATTTCTTGCGATCTACAACGATACGGGGAGCCAGAGTGAGCGGTGGAAAGTGATCAAGCGAGTCTACAACAAACTGCCGCGATTCCTGCGTATTCCTTACGTTTTCGTCGTTTCAGCTCCGTCGGAAGCCAAAGCGTTATTGAGATCGATCATCGATGGGCAGCTAGGAGGGTATCTGCGATCGTGGGTGCGGCCCGAGCCGAGTCGTGGGATGAGCCGTTGGCGTGACTTGGTCGATTGGGTGGGTGGATATCCTTATGAGACAGCCAAGCCAGAGGAGATTTTTGATTTCTTCAGCCAACGCGGATACACGCTGAGGAAAATGAAGTGTGGCAACGTAGGGATGGGGTGCAACGAGTTTGTCTTTGAGAAAGAAAAGTAAATCGACGGAGAATCTGTTGGTTTATTTGGTTCGGTGACAGGCGGCAGCCTAGCCTAGGTTCGGTGGACAGAGTCCTTGGACGAGCCAAGGAGGATTGGCCTGGGAGTTGGCTTGGTGCGATCTCAGGAGATTTTTGCTCGGGGATTCCAGCAATCCAGAAGGTCTTGCAAGATGAAGCAGCCGCAACGGCAGGAATCAAGTCTGGAGGAAGATGAGATTGTGCGGCAGTATGCATCTGGACGCCGTGACTTCTCCAATCTTCAGTTTCTTCGATACCTCGATCTGCGAGAGGTCGATCTTCCGGAAATCGTTTTTCGGAATTGCCATATGGAAGGGAATTTTAATGATTCAAATCTACAGCGAGCGGACTTTTCCTTTTCCTACATCAAGACAGTCGATTTTCATCGCACGAATCTAATTGGCGCGAGCTTTTGTGGAGCCATGATCGACGCTGCGGAGTTTTGCGGAGCGCAACTACAGGACGCCGACTTTCAAGGGGCGACGGCGTATCAGTACATCTTTTCTTCAGGGGAGCGGCCGTCGCATTGAAACGATGGAGAGGCACCCTTCGTTAGGAGCCATGCGGTGCCTGATGGTTGAGCTGCGGCAGGAAATCTTGTAAGGATTTGTCAGCCGAAGTAGCCGTGCAGGTACCAGGTGTGGTTTCGGCGATCGAGATAGACCCACCACCAGTCGCCATGATCGAGTTCGATGCGATAGTAATCGCGTTGGATGGAATCGCCTTCCCACCAGCCTGTTTCGATGCGTTCGGGACCGCGGGCCTGGTGTACTTTTCGGGAGGGTTGATGACCGAGCTGGAAGGTGTGGGGAAGTTCTTGGCTGGCTGGGGGGCTGGTGGTAAGTGGGAGTGGCATGGGGAGTAGTTGGATTGGCCGTCGCAGTGGCTGCGTCTCCTGTGGTTCGGCTCGCCATC
>Ga0315906_10005169_pt1 | contig 16492 bp, 10 predicted proteins | sample LakEriMetagenome_4_FD_203526 | JGI IMG/M metagenome (GOLD analysis project Ga0315906, IMG submission 203526) | Freshwater fungal communities from buoy surface, Lake Erie, Ohio, United States - Buoy 2 MA122 | ecosystem: Environmental > Aquatic > Freshwater > Lake > Lake biofilm | place: USA...
AACCAATTTTCCCATCAGATCATAAACCACAACTTCAATTTGTTTAGCATCATTAGTTACAAATGCTAGGTTGATTTGTTTTCCATCGTTTGGATTTGGGAAAATTCGACCAGAAAAAGTTGGTTCTGTTTCAACTGCTAATTCAGCATATTGAAGCTCAGATTCAAAATTATTTGCGATAGTAAAGAAATTACTCAAAGACGCCATGCTTATGCAAGTGGCAGGACCCCAACTCACCGCGTATCCATTAGCAAAAGTTGGTCTGCATCTTACGTTGTATGAGTTTCCACCAACTAGCCCAGCTACATCTTTTAGTTTAAACAATCTTGTTGTCCCTATACTTTTATATATGGGTGCCTCGAGACCATTCGTATTCGTGAATTCTAATTGGTGTCCTGAGGTTCCGCTTATGAACGGACCAAAAGAAATCCAAGTATTGGGGCTAATTGCGCCATAATTCGTGCAATTAAAGCTAGCAGGAATGGCTTGAGTATTTATTATATCAATAGCTTGTGAGCACACTAATCCGGGATCAGCAAAAATAGTTTCTGTCTGACCAATGCTATTTGGTAGCGAATAAATAGCCGTGATTTCGACATTGTAAATGTGCCCATATTCTAGACCTGGGACCAACGAAAGTTGGAATACAGTTGACGAAGTTGTAGTATATGAATGTATGCTTGCATCTGATTGATCAATAAAATCAAACTTATAAGAATAAGTTCCAGTGAATACTGCTTTGTAAGGTTGATTCAAGTGTTTTGGTCCCGCAGTTACATCACAAGTTGATGAGCGAAGATTCATAGCGCAGACGCTAACAGAACCTGCACCTAGAGCTGAATTATAATTTCTTACACCAAGATAATAGGTTTGTCCTGCAACGAAATCGCCAAAATTAAGCGTTTCATTACCCACTCCACTTTTCAGATTAACAGAAGTAATTGTAGTATAAGATTGATCCTTTAGTTCAAGCACTATATCAGCGGATGCAGAGGTAACTACAAATCTTGCGGCATTAGTGGTTGGTGTGAATGTCATCCAGACATCTTGACCAGTGATCACTGGAGCTTCGCAAATGGAAGTTTCAGTAGCGCCATTTAGGCTCATATTAAAGCTAACGCATGTTGGATAATTTGTAAGTGTTGTTGGTCTAGCAGTCCAAGGATTATCAAAAGCCACGCACGGCCCATTGATACATGAGCCATCATCAATAAGTGCAAATGGGTTGTATGTGCAAGCTGAAGGGTCAGTACAGCCATAACACTCTCCACTTCCTAATCCAAAATTGACATTGGTAACTGAAATTCCATCACCATTGTAAGTGTTTCCTTGACCGTCTGTAATACTCCATTCTATTTCTTCAGGGTATCCACTTCCTTCAACAGAAAAGAAATAGCAACCATCAGGCAGGCAGAAGTGTACGATATCGTAATCGAGCGGATAAGCCAGTGTTCCGCTTGCAACTACATTTCCATCAAAATCTTCTATGATATAAATACCATCATCCCATCCATCTCCAACATAATCTATCATTTCAAGGGTTAGGCAATTTTCTAAGCAACACGAGCCATCATCAAATGTCGCCGCTTCTACATAGTTGCAAGCAACCGGATTGGTACAACCATAGCAAGTCACATAGTCGCAAGTACCATTGTTGCAAGTTGCGGCAGGTTCAAAATTACAAGCTAGTGGATCATCGCATCCGAGAACACCAGGTCCAACAAGAAAATAATTGTATTTGTCCCAAGCTTGGTAAGCAGGGGTATTTGTGAAGTTACCAGAGGATACTACAGCACCACCAGAATAGGCTATTGAATATGTTGCACCATTCCAACCGTCGCCAAAAGCATCGATTTGATGAAATGTGTAACATCCATTTGGAAGACAAAGAGAATGTGATGAAGAAGCTCCATTAGCTGCCACATTTAAAAATTCTACTCCATCTGAATTTTCAAGAACATAGCCTACCTCAGCCGGGTATGCGCTTGCTGAAACTGTGAGAACGAAACAATTGGAATAGCAGCAAGATCCATCATCAAATGTTGCTGTTGGATTATAATTGCACGCTCCCATGTCGGTGCATCCACCAGCAAGAAAAGTTTCATCCTCTAAATAGGTTGGAAACCACTCAAAAGCAGCGCCAATGCTGCTTTTCGTTGCTAATACACAACAAAGGAGAAAAGGAATAACGACGATAGTACGAATTTGTATCATGTACACAAGATTAGGTTGGTACACTTGATACGTTCAGAAATAAAAAAAGGTTATGCCATTTGCATGACATAACCTTTTTTTTTTACAGTTTATATCTTGATTACGGACAAGTCTGTCCGAAAACAACAAGGAATTCCAATAAGTCAGCTACACCAACAATACCATCATCATTCAAATCTCCAGGACAAGTAGACTGAAGGTTGAAAATACATGAGTTATCGTCGATAGAAGCGGTTGGATCATAGTTCTCTGCCTGAGCATAAGTACAACCAGAGCAAGCAGAGTAGTCACAAAGTGAGCAATCACTCACACCTGCAGTTGGATCGTAGTTACAAGCCAAAGGCTCAAGACAGCCAGGAGTACAGTTACCTGAACCAGTGCTGAATTGAACACCTGCAGCGTTAACACCACCAGAGATGATACCATTGTTTGTACCAGTAAGGATATAGCTTACTTCACCCGCGAATGTACCGCCACCTACAGTAATTCTGTAGCAACCATCTTCCAAGCAAAGATTAACAGTAGCAGTGAATCCAGCAGGCAATGTAGCAGTAGCAACGATTTGACCTGTAGACTCATTTACGACAACAGCAGTGTTACCGTTCCAACCATCACCGAATGAATCGTTCATGATAAGAGTAACGCAGTTTTCGTAGCAACAAGCAGCTGGATCAGAAATTAGAGCAGAACCATCATAGTTGCATGCTGTAACATCTGTACAACCAGCGCACGTTGAGTATTCACAAGATCCGTTGTCATCTGTAGCCGCAGCATCGTAGTTACAAGCGCCTGGGTCTGTACAACCGCAAACACCAGCACCAACAGTAAATGAAAGTGTTTCTGCGTCACCAGCGATGATTGGGTTGCCAGAAGCATCGTTTAGAGACCAAGAAATCTCATCGTCCCATGTTCCGCCACCAACAGTGATGTTGTAGCAACCGTCTTCAAGGCAGAATACATCGAATCCAGATTCTGCACCAGCGAAGTTATTCGCGTCTACTGAGCACTGAGCAGCGTCGATAGAACCTTCAGCAACGATGTTACCAGCTAGGTCAGAGATTACATAAGTAGCACCATTCCATCCGTCACCGAATGAATCAACCATGTCCATCATAACAGCTACACCGTTAGTACAAGTTACGCAAGAGAAGAATTCGCAAGAAGCGTCATCCACGTTTGCTGTAGCATCGTAGTTACAAGCGCAAGGATTAGTACAACCGTTAAGAACAGGAGCACATTCAAAAGAAATTTGGAATGAACCATCGAAAAGGTCATTGATAAAGTCACCGTTAGTATCAACAGCACCACCTGTGATATAAACAAAGTAAGTAGTACCTACTGTAGAGATGAAATCAACAACAGCATCATCGCCATCGAAGAATCCACAACCTGTATCAGCAGCATCATCATCCTCAGAAACTACGCAAGTAAAAGGACCAGCGCAACCGTTTGCAGAAGAAAGTACTTCGATACGAGTATCGATAGCAGATCCGCAAGTGCTGATAGTGTGGAATTCACCAGTTCCAACAAATGTGTACCATACACCATTGTCGTTTGCAGAAAGTCCGCAAGCTGTTGGCGCGCCAGTAGCAGTTGAAAGAGAAGTAGTACCGTTTAGAGTTGCACCGCAAGTAAGAACTGTTGCATCAGCGCAAAGGTCATTTGCAGGCGCAGAAGTGTAGGTGCAAGATCCATCTTCGATAGAGTTGGTTGGATCGTAGTTATCAGCCAACGGGTCTGTACAACCAACGCCAACTAGGTCAGCGATCAGTGTGAAATCACCACAACCTACTGCATCGTTAGTATATACTAAGAAGTAGTATTGTGTATTTTGAGTCACAGGAATGTTAGCAGCAAACAAGCTACCAGCGCATTGGTCAACCACAGGACCGCAACAAGCGATTGGGTTAAGGTTCGCGCAACCACCACCAAGATCTTCAAATACTACGATACCAGCGTTAGTTCCAGATACGTTTTGAAGTGTGAAGTCGAACGTATCGAAGCTACCACTGTTCATTGTGTACCATATACCGTATCCTGTGCCGAATGGGTTACAACCAGAAATATCATCTGGGTTAGCGCAGCAAAGGTTTCCAGGAACTTGAGCTCCATCAGGAAGTGGAAGTGCAGAAGCACAGTTATCATTGATTGGAACGTTAGCACAAGTAGCACAAGTCATAACAAGTTCGAAGTCTACACCTTGTCCAACACCAAACTCACTCACAAGCACGAAGTATTGAACTGCAGCTTGAGATGTGAAAGTCACAGTAGAAGCGAAACCAGTACAAGCTGGATCATCATCATTTGCAGCAACGCATGCTAGAGCTCCACAAGCACCAGCGTAAACGCTGATTTTTGTATCAACACCAGAGGCACAAGTAGTAAGAGTCACTTGTTCGCCAGTACCGATGAAAGTATACCATACACCAGGAGATGTAATAGCGATACCTTGACATTCACCAGCAGCAGCTGAATCGTCGTTAGAGTTGATTGTAGTACCAGCTACAGTAACACCGCAACCGATAGCTTCAGCGTTAGCGCAGATATCGTTTGCAGGAGGGCATTCGCAAGTTCCATTGTCTTGGTTAGCCTGAGGGTTGTAGTTGTTACAACCAGGATCCGTACAACCAGGGATTGTACAACCAGTTGCACCAGCCCAAGCGAATGCTTGACCCGTTACAGGAGCACCACCACCAGCGATTTCGTTACCGCTTTGGTCTTGAAGGCTCCATCCAATTTCAGCTGCCCAAGTTCCCGCAGTAACTGTTACATTGTAGCAACCAGTAGCCAAGCAATATGTATCGATACCTGTGGAAAGGTTATCACCACTAGCAGCGGTTTCGATGCTTCCAGAACCTACGATATTACCAGCATCATCAGCAATAAAATACTGAGCGCCATTCCATCCATCACCAAATTGATCGGTCATAGAGAAAACAAGCAATTGCTCACCAGGAGCGCAATAAACGCAAGATCCATCATCGATAGTTGCGTTAGGATCGTAGTTGGTTGCAAGGAAATCCAAACAACCAGGAATACAAACTTCACCAATTGAAAGCACCAAGCCACTAGCAGGAGCGCCGCCAGATAGAACAAGGCCTTCAAACGTGACAATCTCCCAAGCAACTTCTCCAGGGAAATTACCACCAGCCACATCAACTGTGTAACAGCCTTGGGTAAGACAAAGCGTAGCAACACCTGCGTCACCTGCAAGCAATTCCGCAGTTCCAACAGGAGTGCCAGTTGCAAGATCAGAAACAGTAAGAACATATCCGTTCCAACCGTCACCGAAAAGGTCGAACATATTAATAGTTACAGCGAAATCATAGCAGCAGTTACCATCGTCGCAACCAGCGGTTGGTTCGAAGTTAGAAGCTGCAGGATCTGTACAACCTGGATAAACACATGAAAAATCGTTTTCGTTTGCAGCTGCGTCATAGTTACAAGCAGCAGGATCGGTGCAACCAGGGATTGAGTTGATGAAAGTGATACTCCATGAACCAATGCTACCAAAGTCGCCACCTACGTCATCTACAACGTATAGTGACCAGTTGCCATCAGCAACATCACCGCCGAACATTGTTGTGAAAGTAGCTGTTCCAGCTGGAGCTGAGTTATTTACCGCTCCACCAAATCCTGGAAACGCATCACCAGCAACATAGTTTGTTGGTTGATATGTACCTGATGGATTCAATGCCGCATCTGAGAAAAGAGTTGCACCGAAATCAGCAATTGTTAGGTTGGCACCTACCCAATCAGCGCCAGTTCCAGCGTCAGACATAATTACCAAAGACTCTCCATTAGGAGCGACTAGCATAACATCAACATCATTAGGCCATGTATGGCTAACGTTATTTAAAGAAATCGAGATTACTCCGATGGAAGCAGGGCCACCAGCAACAGTAATTACAGATGGGTTAGGTGTACCAGGCGCTATGTCATTGATTGTAATGCCACCTGTGCTGTTAAACGTCTGAGCTATTGACGTTGTAACAAACAGACAACACGCCAATACTAGCGAGGTTACCACCGAAAGTTTTGTAAACTTTTGGATCATTTGTTTTGGTTTTGGTTAATTAAACGGTATTTCAATAAGTTAAGGAGGACGACTATTCGTCTCGCATTCTTTGCAATCTATATTTACAACCTAAAAGGTCAGCTAACATAAATTACCAAAGGAAAAGCCCGCGAAAAATACTACATAGTTGGGAAACTATCCAAACTTGTTTAAAAAAAAGATTGAGTCATTTTGGTAATCAGCTAATAAGCAATGGAATACCCAAACTACTTGTTAGAAATTATCTCCCCCACATTTCGGCATGCCAGGAGTTACTAAAGGAAGTCTCCCATTTTGAATGGTATTCTGCTACATTCTTTACTAGATTATCAAAGACGATAGAATCGTCAGACAATACACCTGCCTTTCTAAGCCCCCAAAATTGATGAAGTGGTTCGCTCACAATTGCATCTGCACTTCGATAAACCACTTGCATTCTATCAAAAAAATCGATGTTAAGTCCTCTTCCTAATTCTTGAAAAAAATGGACTAATTTATCTATACCACAACCACTTGCAAGGGCTTTCTCTTCGTCCACTGCAACGATTACAAAACGAGAATATTTAATTTCAAAACCCGAATCTAGTGAGGCTCCATGAGATGCCCATCCGAACAAAAAATCAGTCAATTTGGACACAATAAGGCCTTCCTCTTCCGCTGAAAAAAATCTATTGGCCTGATAAACCCAAACTCGGGATGAATCAGACATTTCGTGTATATTTTTCATTTATCTATTTTGAATTGCGAAGGTACAAAATCCAACCGGCCCAATTCATCATTGCCGGAATTGGGGACTGGAGCGCGCCAACCATTTTCCGGCTCACTGCATAAAATAAATCCGACCTTCCAAAGACATAACCACCGAAGTAAATAATTAAAGCGCTGCAGAAAGCTACTATATATGTTGTTGCCAACCATTTAGTCAGTACCGGGCTATTAAAAATCCATTGAAGCGCAAGTCTATTGAGTAGAAAAAAGATAGCTACAAAAACCACTGTTATGAGCCATTTGGTCATTTTCAGTTGTTGTCTTGAAAGATGATTCAAGGCATTAACAGATTCGTGACTTTGATAGTAATCGAATGGGTTGTTTGTTTTAATTTGGCTCAGTGCATCAATTCTTTCGTTCGCTGACATTTCGTAGAAATGTTCGATACGGTCACCCTTTTCAATGGTGAAATTAATACTAACTTTAAGTCTTTCTTGAAAAAAGCCGATACCGATTGCCAACAGAATAAGCCCAATCCACTTAAGTGCTCTCATTTTGGCTCTTGTTAGATGAATGAGGAACAGAGAATTTATTTATCCAAAACCACCATAGTCCAAATACGACTCCATAGACAACCAAGGTAAAGGTGTAATCATGATTAAACGATAACCATGATTCGTTGTAATGAACTATGAGCGCTAGACCGATAACCCGGGCCACATTTAGAAAGTGAATAGTTAATAATCCCATTGGAAGATACCAAAGCTTATGTTTGATGGGACCTGGGTAACTAACCATAAAAACAATGAATAGAGCAAAGAGCACAATTCCATCGCACGGCGCGCCGATAGTAACACCATTGGAACCTGCCACACCGAAGTGAATTCTCCAAATACCGTCTTCGGAATAATTGGTTGTTTCGTATCCCATCAGATTGAGAGAACCTTCTCCTAAGACTACCAAATTATCAATCACATACTCGTTAATGAGTGTGTTTTCTTTCAGATAAAATTCATACGTAAAATACCAACTCAAGTACAAAAAAGTACTTAAGAACAGAAAACGAGCAAAAGGGTTTTGTAAGATCCGACGAAACATTTAAGACTTCTTGCGAGTCAAATCGTAGGCTTTTTTGCCGCCCATAGCAAGTCCTGCAGCTATCAAGAAACTAACTCCACCATCAATAGGGCAAACCGCACCAAAAGGTCCACCACAAGGAGGTCCACCACCAGCGGGAGGATCTGGAGGAAGTGCATAAAACACAGTTGGAATCGCAACGAGAACCAACACAAATACAATTGTTAAGAGCTTATTCATTGATAAATCGAATATGGGTCAAAGATAACCGAAAATTCAAAAAAAGCTGAGGTAGTCCATTTTTATTTCGCCATTAGCCCATACTCAGTAGGAACTAGGTTATATTTGCGCTGTATACTAGACCTGTATGTCCGAACAAAAAAGTAGTTTTCTAGACGCTGATGATTTAAGGCCCATTCTAAAATTCATAGGGCGAAATTGGCATATAATGCTAATTTTCAGTACTGTGGCATTTATTGTAGCCTTCTTAATCAACTATAGAAGTCCCAACATTTATGCAGCGAAAACGGAGATTCTCTTAAAATCCTCCGAAACATACGATTACCAATCTAAGATGCTCACGAGTTTGGGGTATGTTTCTTTAATGCAGGATATTACCAACCAAAAGAGAATATTATCTTCGTATGACCTTACCAACAAAGTGCTTGACAAGGTCAATTTCAATCAAAGTTACTATTTGGTAGGAAGATTAAAGGTATTGCAGGTTGATCATTTCGATGCTATTACAGTTAATTGTGATTGGAGACGTTTGGATCCTAAACTTTACAATCTTCCGCTGAATATTAAGGTTATCGACTTGAAAACTTATGAATTCAGCTATGAAATCAATAATAAGAAGCAGACCTTCATTCTAGAATTTGGAAAGAACCACGAAGATTTGGATTTCACAATACAAGTCGATCTATCTCCACAAGTAGATGAAACATGGCTCAAAACGGTGATGGATCAGAACTTCCGAATTGTCGTTCACCCTACAAATTGGCTGATAAATAAGTACAGTCGATCTCTCGCCATAGAAAACACTGAATATACCAGTATACTTACTTTGACGTTGCGCGATGAGCTTGCAAGCCGCGCAAAAATGTTCCTCGATACTCTTGCTAGTGAATACATTTTATTCACCCTTGAAAATCAAATCACAATCAACAGGAATACCGAGAAGTTTATTGATAAGCAGTTGGAAGAAGTTACAAGAATCTTAGATTCTTTGGAGTATTCAATCAACAAATACAAACAATCACAGGACATTATAGACTTGCCTCGTGAGCAAACTCAAGCGTTTGACCAACTAGGTAAATTCGACCTTGATTTGAAGACGCTCGAAATGCGAGAGCAAACCATGAAAGAATTGGAGGAGTTTTTATTCAAAGAATATAACAATCCAGTTATTCCTCCAATGGCATACCTCGGACCAGAAGATGCCTTGCTGAAGAACCTAATTATGCAATTGTTTGAGTCGAAGGTAAAACGATCTGAACTATTAGTGGACTATAAGGAATCCGATGGCCGTATTAATAGAGTGGATTCAACTATCAAGACAATTCGAAATAACATTTATAGATATACTCAGGATAGCCGTAAGTCTATTCAAGGTCAAATGGCGGAGGTAAAGCGTCAGATAATTGAAATTGAGGCTTTACTTCGTGAGCTACCTTTCTCGGAGAGGGAGCTATTGGGTATGGAGAGAAAGCTGACTGTAAATGAAGGACTTTATACCTTCTTACTTGAGAAAAAAGCAAATACAGTCATTTCAAGAGCTGCAATTATTCCACAAACAAGCATTATTGAAAAGGCTCGAAGTGTCGGAGTCGTCGGTCCAGACAAAAACAAAGTGACTTATATAGCTATTGGTATTGCCGTAGGTATAGCTCTCTTAATTGGATTTATTAGATTAATATTCTTTGAAAGAATTGAAAATACAAGTGAGCTTAAATCCTTGACTAAGATTCCGATTATTGGTGGCGTTCCACATCACATTGAAATTGAAGACGAACCTATATCATTAATCCATAACCCAAGAGGCAACGTCGCAGAGGCATTCCGTTCGATACGGACAAATCTTCAATACGTTCTAACAGAAACCTCAGAGGATTGTAAAATAATAATGGTTTCCTCTCTTCATCCTGGGGAAGGTAAAACGTTCGTTTCTGTGAACCTCGGAGCTGTAATTGCGAAGGCTTCTAAGAAAGTACTGATACTTGACTTTGACATGCACAAACCAAAAATCCACAAGATCTTTGGTATTGAAAACGTCAGTGGTATATCATCCTTCTTGATTAATAGAACGCATTATAGAGATTCAATTGTTCCAACCCAAATCGAGAATCTAGATGTTTTACCAGCGGGCCCTGTTCCACCTAACGCATCAGAGTTGGTAATGAATAAGCTCGTTGATACACTTATTATGGAGAATGCAAGTGTCTATGATTACATCATCGTCGATACTCCGCCAATTTCATTGATTAGTGACTCTCTAGTATTGATTAACAAAACTCACCTTGGAATTTTCGTTATGAATACGGAAAAAGCAACCAAGCAAGGAGTTCGTTATCTTGAAGATCTTCTTCGTCAAAACAATATCACAAACTCAATGCTACTTCTCAACAACGTGAAGCAAAAGCGTTGGAAATACTACTATGGTAAGTATGCGTACAAATACGGATATGGCTATGGTTATGGCTATGGTTACGGATATGGTTATGGCTATACTTATGGTGGCTATTCTGAATTTGACAAAGACGACAAGAAGAAAGGTAGCAAACGCAAGAAGTAATTCATTCGCGAATAGGTATGGTTTCACTAATTATAACTGCTCACAACTATGCGCAATATGTTGAGCGCGCGATTCGAAGCGCGCTCGATCAATCGCTTGGTCAAAGTGAATATGAAATACTAGTGATTAACGACGCATCAACCGATCATACTCAAGAGGTCTTAGAAAATTATAAAGAAGAAGTTCGAGTATTCAATCTTGAACAAAACCTTGGACTCTCCGGAGCCCGCAATTTTGGTATACAAAAAGCAAAAGGTCAATTCATTATTTTCTTAGATGCAGACGATTATATTCATCGCGATTTGCTTAAAGTGCAAAAGCTTTTTTTAGAAGAAAATACAAAACTCGACGCTATCTCTACCGATTACTATTTAGTTAACGAAAGAGGTGAACGCATTGAGCATGTATGTGCCGAGGAGAAGCCCATTGCATGCGGTATCATGTTTAGAAAAGACTTCCTATACAATATAGGCTTGTATGACGAAAAATTCAGAGCGCGTGAAGAAGAAGATCTTCGAATAAGATGGACCGAGAGTTACAATATTTATAACCTTATAGTCCCATTATACCGCTACAGAATGCACGATAGTAATCTCACAAAGAATACATCGGCAATGGACGAGCACCGCGAACTTCTAGACAGTAAGCACAAGAAATGAATTTAGGCATCATCCAAGCACGAATGGGCAGCACAAGACTTCCAGGAAAAGTCCTTGTCGACATTCATGGAAAGAGCCTTCTAGAGCATTGCATCACAAGACTTTCTCAGTCAAAGAAAATAGACAAGTGGATCGTGGCAACGACCACAGAACAGCAAGATGACGCGATCTCTGATGCCTGCAAAGCCATCGGTGTAAATTGTTTTCGCGGCTCTGAATGGGATGTGCTTGATCGATTCTATCAAGCGGCTATTTCACAAAATGAAAATCCAGACTTAATTGTGCGTGTTTGCTGCGACAATCCAATTCATCATGGAGAAGTAGTTGATTACGCAATAGATCAATTCCATTTATTCGGAACCGATTACTTTGCAAATGGTAACGAAGGACCTTTGTATTCCGAAGACGGAATAACCACTGAGGTCTTCACTTTTGATTCCTTAAAAATAGCATGGAGTGACTCAAAGCTTTTATCCGAAAGAGAGCACGTTACACCATACATTAAACGGTCAGGAAAATTTAGTTGTGCTTGGAGAAAATTCTCTTCCGACTATACGTTCAAACTTTCAGTAGATACGGCAAATGATCTATCGCTTTGTAAAAAGATATTTCAAGAATTAGGAAATTCCTTTTCAATAAATGAACTAATTTCATTTTTGAAACAAAATCCATTATTGCTAAAAATCAATGAGGATAGTGTGTTGAATGAGGGGTATATCAAGAGTATTAAAGAAGATAAGATTGTCAAATAATGAAGGAACAAATTGAACAATACTTTGATAGACTTTGGCCCATTTGCCGAAGTATAACAGGAAATGGAGTGCGTGAAAGTCTTGACATTCTTTCCGAGATAATTCCTTTAACAAAAAAAGAAATTCCCAGCGGCAGCCAAGTTTTCGATTGGACTGTTCCAAAAGAATGGAATGTTCGTGACGCTTATATTTTGACTCCTACAGGACAAAAAATAGCGGACTTTAAAAAAAACAATCTTCATTTAGTTAGTTATAGCACTCCAATAAATCAGAAGATCACATACAGTGATTTGATCGAGCATCTGCACACTTTACCCGATCAACCCAATGCTATTCCATATGTGACATCTTACTACAAGGAGCGTTGGGGATTTTGCATTTCACACAATGAATTTTTAGGTCTTTCGAAAGAAGGTGAATATACTGTTGTGGTAGATTCAGAATTATCGAATGGCCACCTCACCTATGGCGAATTAGTGCTGCCAGGGGATACAAGCGAAGAAATCTTTTTTTCGACTTATATCTGTCATCCAAGTATGGCCAACAATGAATTGTCGGGACCATTGGCATTGGCATTTTTGTATCAAAAGATAGCGTCACTTCCAAAAAGAAAATACACCTATCGGTTTGCTTTCATTCCGGAGACCATTGGTGCCATTTGCTATTTAAGCGAAAACGGTGAAAAAATGAAAGCCAACACCCATGCGGGATTCGTGCTCACCTGCTGTGGCAATAATGATATATTCCATTATAAAAGATCTAGACGAGGTAATAGCATAACAGACAAAGTGGTGGAACATTTCTTGGTTCAGACGCAAACAGATTATTCCATCCGAAATTTTAGACCTGATGGAAGCGATGAGCGCCAATATTGTTCGCCGGGCTTCAACTTACCTGTAGGATCTTTAATGCGCACCCCCTATTATGAGTATACCCAATACCACACTTCATTTGACAATAAGTCGTTTATCGATTTTGAGTCATTAGAGGGCAGTGTTGACGCCTATTTTCATATCATTCAAATTCTAGAATTGAATGGTCATTTTAGAAATACAGTGATGAATTGTGAACCGCAACTGGGCAAGCGTGATTTGTATCCATCTTCTCTTTCCCCTGCTGACTCACGAGAATTCATCGACATTGTTCTGCATCTATTAAATTATAGTGACGGGCAACATGACTTAATCGACATTGCGAATAAACAGGGCATTGATGTCTTGAAATATGCGCAACCTCTCAAAAAATGTCTCGAAAAAGGGGTGCTTATTGCCGAGAAGTAACTTATTCACATAGGAATGGTTAGCCAATTTTTTGGAATTTCTTTTTTAATTGCACGATGTTATTACCTTGGCCCCAAATAAAAAAAACAGCTATATGATGAACCGTAAAGAATTTAGAAGTTACGCGGTCAAGCACCACGGAATTAGTGGAACAGTAGTGGATGATGTAATCAGCCACGTATATGGCCCTGAAAATATGACAAGAACAGTAATCGAAGAGCGCAACATGCCTTTCCGTGAGGTAGACGTGTTTTCTCGATTGATGGCAGACCGTATCATTTTTCTAGGAACCGAAATTGATGACTATATCGCAAACATTATCCAAGCTCAACTTCTTTTCTTGGAAAGCGCAGATTCGAACAAAGACATTCAGATTTACATCAACTCTCCAGGAGGAAGTGTTTATGCTGGTTTAGGTATTTATGATACTATGCAATACATCAATCCAGACGTAGCTACGATTTGCACAGGTATGGCAGCATCTATGGGAGCCGTTTTATTGTGTGCAGGTCAAAAAGGCAAGCGCACAGGATTAAAGCACTCTCGTGTAATGATTCACCAACCGCTTGGTGGTGCTCGTGGTCAGGCATCAGATATCGAAATTACAGCGCGTGAAATCCAAAAGTTGAAGAAAGAACTTTATGACATTATCGCGACGCATAGCGGACAGACTTACGACAAAGTTTGGGGCGATAGCGACCGTGACTATTGGATGATTGCTCAAGAAGCGAAAGAATACGGAATGATAGACGAAGTTCTAGACAGAAAGAAATAGTCATTTTTCCAAGAAAATCAAGTCCCCGGAAAAGTATTAAAATACTATTCCGGGGCTTTTTTTTGTTTGCAAAGTCGTTGATAACAATGTTCAGGGCATTGGTAAGCCCATCATTCCTGGGTGCTTAATTTGTTTAAACTTCCTTACCCTAACCTTGATTTACATGAAAAATGTTTTTCACATTTGTGTGCTAGCCATTTTATTTCTTAGCAACAGCCCCACCTCTTTTTCACAATGCTATCCAACTTTCGATTCAGCGCTTTCGGCTCTGTCTGGAGAATGCGGGGATATACCGACGTCATTTGATACCGCAACTGCTTCCTCGGACTGCTGCGCTGTATCAAATCTAAATTCGACTTTGGTAGAAACCGGAGCTATCGAATCTGACTGCAATTTAACAACTGCTTTTGGTCCTGGTCAGGATTGGGCGCTATGGCTCCCTGGAATTAATCCTTCAAGTGTTGTTTGGCTTTGGGATACTAATGGTTCCCTGGAAGTATATGGCGACGGAAACGCAATTATCTCCGGCCACGTGCGCAGCGCAGCAGACCCAAGTATGGGCTTCGACGTTTTTATGTTACTTGGAAACGCACGAAACTGGGATGAATGGTCTGCTCTTGGACGCGCATACAAAGACGATCTCAACTTTGGCGCTACATCACACAATGACTGGACCTACTACGAAATGACAGAAGGATTCTGCTATCTTAACGGAACAGGTTCACTTGAAGGCAGCCAATTGCAATTATCTCACCTTCCTGTAAACTATTATTTTGGATACCAACTAGGTTCTGGAGCAAATAATAAAAACGGCAACGATGGACTTAGCGGATGGTTCTCATATTCAGGATATTTGAACAATGAATTTATCTCTGGACATGGCGACATTAACGTAGACAAGTCATGTGATAATCCTAATCCTGAATGTGGATCAACAGCATTCACCAATTTCTGGAGTGCTAGTAATGAATGCGGCTATACAAGTTATACATCTCAAGTTTGGCAAGCACTTGATACAACTGCTCCTGTTTTTGAAAATTTTGAAAGCACAGTTTCCGTGTTGTGCGGAACAGAAAGCACGATTACCGTTGGTGCTACTGATAATTGTTCAACATTTTACATTACACAAAGCGATGAAATTATAGAGGAAGGTTGCAATGGTTTGATTATTCGTACTTACACCGCTACAGATGCTTGTGGCAATAGCTCTTCAATTTCACAGACACTTGATTTATTCGGATTAGGAGAACCTGAGTTTACATTGTTCCCAGAAAACCTAGTGGTTGAATGCGGAACATGGAATGATTCAGCACAACCAGAAATTGGATATGAAGACGGATGTGCGCAAACAACATTAAGCTACTCAGACGAAATAATTGCTGGAAGTTGCGGCGGCACTTACACATTAGTGCGCACTTATACACTAACTGATGATTGTGACCATGCAGTGTCGCAGCAATGGACGGTTGAAGTAGTTGACACAACAGTGCCAGAGCTTTTCAATATTCCTGCATCCAATATAACATTAAATTGTGGTGATGAGTTGCCAAATGACAACGTATTTGCGATTGACAATTGTGAAGGAATTACTACAGTTTCTTTAACCGCAGAGACTTTCCCTTCAGATTGCGGTTACACATTTATTCGCACATGGACAACAATTGATGGATGCGGAAATTCTAGTGCAGAATCACAAACGATAGTTTACATAGACAACCTCGCTCCTGTTTTTACATTCGTTCCTGAAAGCGCTATCGCAGAAGGCTGTAATCCTTCAGACATTCAATTAGGAGATGCTCTAGCGGAAGATAATTGCAGCGGAGTGAGCGTTACTTTTGAAGATGTCACAACTACTGAAGGTTGCGCTACCACTATTACTAGAACATACACTGCTATTGATGGATGTGGAAATTCATCAACCGCGACCTCTAGCATAATCTATGCAGATACGGAGGCGCCAATATTCACTTTCGTTCCTTCTTCGACCACAATCACATGTGGCGTTAATGTTGAAATACCAGAAGCTGTTGCTATTGACAATTGCTCTGATCTAGTAATCACATATAATGATGTTACATTCGGTTGTGCTAATAGCTTCACAAGAACTTATACAGCAACGGATGCCTGCGGAAACGCGGCGACAGCAGAAGCTACGTTCATCATTCAAGACATTACT
>Ga0315906_10005173_pt1 | contig 16490 bp, 11 predicted proteins | sample LakEriMetagenome_4_FD_203526 | JGI IMG/M metagenome (GOLD analysis project Ga0315906, IMG submission 203526) | Freshwater fungal communities from buoy surface, Lake Erie, Ohio, United States - Buoy 2 MA122 | ecosystem: Environmental > Aquatic > Freshwater > Lake > Lake biofilm | place: USA...
CTAGACATTTTTGCCATTGAAGGTTTCCTGTGGTATCTAATTTAACAACCCAAAAATCCCAATTTCCATGGTGTCCACTAACGTCGCCATCATTTGAAAAAGTAGCTCCTACAACAATAAATCCTCCATCTGAAGTTTGTTGAGTAGAGCGCGCATTGTCACTATGTGTTCCACCTAAACATTTCTGCCACTGAATAACTCCTAAACTGTTCAGTTTTATAAACCAAAAATCAGATCCTCCATGGTTTCCACTTACATCACCATCATTTGAAATAGTCTGACCTGCAATAATAAATCCTCCATTAGATGTTTGTTTAATAGAGGTTGCTTCATCAGAATTTGTTCCACCTAAACATTTTTGCCATTGAAGGTTTCCAATGGTGTCTAATTTAACAACCCAAAAATCAGTCGATCCATGGTTTCCACTTACATCACCATTATTTGAATTAGTATAACCAGATACAATATATCCACCGTCCAGGGTTTGTTGAATGGAAGTTGCATCATCAAAATTTGTTCCGCCTAAACATTTCTGCCATTGAAGGTTTCCTTTGGCATCTAATTTAACAACCCAAAAATCAGTTGCTCCATGGTTTCCACTTACATCACCATTATTTGAAGCAGTATAACCAGATACAATATATCCTCCATCCAGGGTTTGTTGAATGGAACGTGCAATTTCAGCATTTGTTCCACCTAAACATTTTTGCCATTGGATACTTTGCTGAGAAAAAATAGAAGAGTTAATTAATATCAGTAAGAAGGAGAGTGTGTATTTTTTCATAAACGAATAATTTGAATAACTAAATCTACGTATTTCAAAGATCTTATGCAACCAGGAATCCATAGCGTTTTTAAAGGGTAATCACCATTTATAAAACAGTTTGAATTTTTACCACACTCCCACTACTTATGTTTTTTACTAGCGGGTATTTAAAATAAGAAAACAAGGGGCTTATAAGTGTGTGAAACTAAAATAGTATTAAATGAACATTGAGTGTTAGTGTAAGAGTAAGAGTCAGTACAGATTAATAGCAATTGTCAGAAACAGAAACGTTATAAAGTTAGAATTGACAACAAAGCACCCTGAGCTTGTCGAAGGGTGCGATCTTAAAGTTTCAGAAACAGAAACTGTGCGAGTGAACAGGCCTATTAAAACAAAAACAGCGTAAGCGTCCAGCTGTTCACTGTTCACTTACACTGTTTCTTGCACTTAAACGCTCCCCCTCCTGGGCTCGAACCAGGGACCCTCTGATTAACAGTCAGATGCTCTAACCAGCTGAGCTAAGGAGGAATGTTCCTTCTCGCTGCCTTTGCAGGGAGAAGATCCACCCTTCCCGCTCTAACCATCCGTCAAAAACGGACCAGAACATGCAGAAACGAGGTGTTTCGGGGTCACAAAAGTACAAAACGTATGTGAATTTCCAATATCTTCGCCAAAAATCTTCAAAAATGAGCCTCGTCGTCGTAGGAACCGTCGCTTTTGACGCCATCGAAACTCCCTTCGGAAAAACAGACAAAATCATCGGCGGCGCCGCTACCTATTCCGGTACCTCCGCCTCCTACTTTGCCAAAAATATCAAGCTCGTCTCCGTCGTCGGCGATGATTTCCCCAAGGAAATGATCGAGCAATTCGGCAAAATGGGCATGTCCACCGAAGGTCTCCAAGTCAAAAACGGCCAAAAAACCTTCTTTTGGGCCGGTCGCTACCACGAAGACATGAATACCCGCGATACGCTGGATACTCAACTCAACGTCCTCCTCGACTTCGATCCGGTGATTCCCGATTCCTACCAGGATTGCGAGTTCCTCATGCTCTCCAACCTCATGCCGCAACTGCAGCGTCAGGTCATCGAACGCCTCCACAAACGCCCGCGCCTCATCGTCATGGATACCATGAACTTCTGGATGGAGACGCAGTGGGACGCCTTGATGGAAACCATCAAACTCGTCGACGTGCTCACCGTCAACGATTCTGAAGCGCGACAACTTACCGGCGAATACTCGCTCGTAAAAGCAGCTCAAAAAATCCTTTCGATGGGTCCTCGTTACCTCATCATTAAAAAAGGCGAACACGGTGCACTGCTCTTCCACGGCAACCAGGTCTTCTTCGCGCCGGCTCTTCCGCTCGAAGAAGTGTTCGATCCTACCGGTGCCGGCGATACGTTTGCCGGTGGCTTCATCGGACATATCGCACAAACGCGCGACATCTCCTTCGACAGTATGAAGCGCGCCGTGATCTACGGCTCCGCGATGGCGTCGTTCTGTGTAGAGAAATTCGGTCTTGAACGCATGGTGAACCTGACACCGGAAGAAATCGAAACACGCGTACAACAATTCGTCGACCTCGTTCAGTTCGATATCGAATTAGTATAACTAGTTCTTCTCATGAAAAGATTTGCACTGCTGCTTTTTGCCGTTGTTTCGCTGACGGCTTGTTCACGTTATCAAACCAGCACCGTACGCACCATGGACATCTACGGTCCTGGTGTACTGCAAAAACCTGTAATAGCTGATCTCAACGTGGTAGAAACACGCGTGGAAGGAACCGCTACTGGTCGTAAGTCAAAAGGTGTCGAGAACCTGAAACAAATGGCCATACTTGATGCACTGCAAAAGTCGAAAGCTGACGTATTGGTCGAACCTTCGTTCGATATCACTACCGTAGGTCGTAAGGTAACCGTGAATACCAAAGGTTTTCCTGCTACGTATACTAACTTTCATCCAATAAAGAACGAAGAAGTTGAGCTTCTTAAAAACGGCGTGATCCGCAAAGCGGAAGTATATACGAAAGACGAGCCGCGTAAAGGCCGTTCCGGACGCACCGTGGCGATAAGTCTTGGATCAGCATTTGCCTTGTTGCTGCTGGCACTGGCGATATTATAATCGGTATTCCAACAGCAATATTTTTCGCACACATTTTTCGTGCAACCCGATTTTACCGAACAAATATTAACGTAATCTTTCGAAGACTGTTCATTGGAGAGCAGACAATACGTCTTTGATAGTGCATGGCCATTCGTTGACGCTACTCCATAAATATTGGCGGTTGGTAGTCCTCTTACATAAAAAATCCCGGCTCACGAATCAACGTTTGACTCTTGAGCCGGGATTTTCCATGCTATTGAGATGCACTGAAAAGTGTGACTACCGTTTCATCTGCAATAGTTGGTAGTTATCAGTTAGATGTAGGAATGGCTTTCAATGTTGTTGATCTTCCTGCGGAAGTGATACGAACAAGGTAAAGATTGCCGTTGCTCAGGTTTACCGGAATCCAGGTGTTGAATGAAATGTTTTCGCGAACATCGAAAAGCTTCCTTCCGGAGATATCATAAATTTCAACCGCGTCTACACTTCCGTATTTTTCGTACTCCAGCATTATGGCGTTTTCCTTCAACAACAGTCGAACCGCATTACCGTTCAATTCGCCAATAGCAGATACCGTACAAGGATTGCAGGTAGCCCATAGTGCACAAACGGTGGTGTCGTTGTTACTCATGGTAATGGTACGGTTAGTATACTGTGCGTTGCCATTAGTACACGGCCAAGAAGGATCTAATACCTCGGTGGCTGGCGAAGTTCCGCTTACATAAAGGTATTCATACGGCGTATTTGATGTGAGCGGTATCGTAGCTTCATATACGTTATTACCGATATCATTCATTGGAAGGCCGGGCCAGTTATTAAAGCCGTTCCATGAACCGAAAAGATAAACCGGCGTGGTAGCTGGATTCTCTACGCGGAAGGTGGCTTGTCGCTGCTGTGTCACCACGGTACAACTGTTACACGTATCCCAGTCGCTACAAATAGTAGTATCAACTCCAGCCACATTGATAACACGGTTGGTATATTGTGCGTTTCCGTTTGTACATGACCATGCCGGATCGAGCGACTCGATAGTAAGCGGATTTCCACTCACAAATAAAAATTCATAGTTGGTGAAGGCTGGTAAATAAATCGTACCGGCATAGTAACCGTTGCCAATGGATGTCATTGCAACGCCCGGATAACTGTTCCAGTTCCAGCTGCCGAACACATATACCGGGCCCGGAAGCGGATTGTGCACCTGAAACGTTACGCCAACATTGCTTACCGGCGCAGAGCAGCTCGCGCAAGAATTCCAGTCGAAGCAGAGCGTCGTGTCGTTACCGCCAATCGATAAAACACGGTTGGTGTACTGAGAATTACCATTGGTACACGGCCAGGATGGGTCAAGCGGCTCCAGTGTAGGACCATTACCATTGACGAACTTGAATTCGTACGCCGTATTGGCCGCTAGAGACAATGTCGCCTGATAATATCCGCCTCCAAGAGACGTCATGACTGCGCCAGGATAACTGTTCCAGTTCCAACTGCCAAATACGAAGACCGGCGTAGAATCAGGATTGTTCACCTGAAAGGTGACGTTTACATTTTGTGCATGCCCGCTGAAAGCAGACAAACAGGCAAAAAACAGGATAAGTAGGTTTTTTTTCATGGTTTTAATTTGTTTGTTGGGTTATAGTAATTAGAGTGGACGGAATTCAAATCGTTTAATCACCACCTCGGTTTCCCGGTTGCTGGCGGGACCTTGTCCGGCCAGTAACCAGAGGTTGAAGCGGACATTCGTGGTGTTCGAAGGAGCGGGTATCACAATCGGATTAGATAGTCGTCCGCCTTCCATTTTTATTCGTGGTATATTTCCTTTGTCGTATTTCCAGGATGCCAGCAATTGATTCCCGGGATAGGTCTCGCCGGGATAGGACGTCCAAAATATCGTGTCCGGCGTCCAGGTAAAAACATGTGTTGTAGGGTTACGAAGTGTACTCGTGGCTATGGATGGGCGCCGGGTGCGTTCAATATAAGGCGAGGGATTATCGAACCATACCGGCTGCACACTGTATGTTAAAAGCTGTGAGTCGTTCCCATTTCCCCATCGGGCAAACTCTACATCCACCTCACTATTCGCCTGTTCATAGAACGTATAATCACTCCAGGTGAAAAGTCCGAATACCGCACGTTCATTCATCGTATCCAAACCTCCGCCTACCGTAAAAATGTAAGTGCCGTAACCGAATTCGCGCGTAGATATAACTTCACCGCAATTCCATTGATTGTTGCGTTTGGTGATTCGTAAATGCAGCAGGCTGTCCTGATCTAGCCAAACATTGTCAGAAGTACCACCAAAATAATTTGGCCCGGGTCCCATCATGGAGCTTCCGCTCGCTTTTATATTCCAGTAATATCCCGAAAAATAAAAGTCGCCCGTTTCCGGCGCAATTTTCGGAGGATCGGATTGCTCGCATCCCGCGATAACCGTTAGCAGGAAAAACAGCCAGGTTGATTTTAATCGATTATCGCACATAGAAATATTTTTTCTGATCGGCAACCATCAACTGGAAACGACCTGGTTCGGTTATTCTATTTAAATCCTTGTTTACAAAAGAAAAGTCTTCTGCACTGAACGTAAAGAGCACTTCCTGTTCCTCCGTCGGATTAAGAGTAATTTTTCTGAATGCCGCTAGCTTCCTGGCGGAAGGGGTTATGGATGCAACTTCATCGTGATAATACACTTGCACCACCTCTTGTCCCGGCCTGTTACCGTTGTTTCTAACTCGAACTTTCAAGGTGAGCGCTTGATTGCTTGTCAGCGCATCGGTAGACAATGAAATCGGTGAATAGATAAACGATGTATATGAAATACCGCTTCCGAATTCAAACTCCGGTCGATAACCGTTTTTTGAAAAATCTATCGCCAGCTCTTCGGATAACTTGTGGTCATATTTAACAAGCGCATTGACTGCCGCCGGATAGGTAAACGGCAATCGTCCGCCCGGCTGATTTTTTCCGGTCAGACAATCTGCTACAGCACGGCCGCCTTCATCTCCGGGAAGATAAGCATACAGTATTGCTGCTGCCTGGCTTACTATAGCATGAATTATACGAGGACGATTGAAACAACAAACAAGAATCAACGGCTTGCCGGTTTCGGCCAGTCGACGAACAAGCTCTTGTTGCGCAAACGGCAGATTCAGGTCGTCAATATTTCCGGGAATTTCGGTACACGGTTGCTCGCCAAGGCAAACAACAATCTTATCGGCATTCTTCGACAATCGTATACACTTTTCAACGTCTGTCAAACTATCGGTGGTAGCACCTTGTGCGAACATCACGTTGGCACTGGATTGTAGCTGTAATGCTTCGAAAATAGTCGATTTACCTTTTGTAGTAAAGCGGGCATCTGTTCCTTGCCAAGTATGCGTCCATCCTCCATTAAGCAGATTCAATGAGTTTGCTGCGGGGCCACAAATCAAAATCTTCTCTTTTGATATATCTAACGGCAGGACATCATTTTTATTCTTCAACAGTGTCATGCTTTCGCAAGCAGTGCGATAAGCGGCACTCGAATTTTCTTTACTACCGAAATTGGAGTAAGCGCTGCGCGGAAAAATAGTCTGTTGGAAAAGACCAAGATCCATCTTCAACTGGAGAATTCTTCGCACAGAGGTATCAATACGTGACTCGCTTATCGCTCCTGATTTTACCAAGGACACCAGTTCCTCGGTGAATTGAAAATCATTCGGCGTCATGCTCATGTCTATTCCCGCATCAATAGCCATCTTTACCGCGGTGCGTATATCAGCGGCGACGTGATGTACATCGACTAATTTGTAAATATCTTCCCAGTCGGTAACCGCCACGCCGGTAAATCCTAATTCATCACGCAACAATCCGGTAACGATAGACTTGTCGGCATGAACAGGTGTTCCGTTGATTTCACCGGAATTGATCATGACGGTTCGTGCTCCTGCCTCGATGGCTGCTTTAAAACTCGGAACGAAATACTCGCGCAATTCGCGGGGGCCAATCCACGCCGGGGTGCGGTCGTGACCGGAAAGCGGAGTGCTGTATCCCAGGAAATGTTTCATGCAAGCTGCCACTTGGTATGCATCGTTCAAGTTATTGCCCTGAAGACCTTTGACAGCAGCAGTGCCCATTTCCGACGACAACAAGACGTCTTCGCCGTAGGTTTCAAAAAATCGAGACCATAGCGGTTGCCGTCCAATATCCAATACAGGCGAGAAGTTCCACGGAATACCGGCAGCTCGCGTCTCGTAAGCAGTAATGGCATTGAGCTGCTCTACAAGAGATGGATTCCAAGTAGCGGCCTGTCCGATGGGCTGTGGAAACAGTGTGGCTCCGACGATATAATTAGCACCGTGAATAGCGTCAATACCATACACCACGGGAATATCCAACCTTGTGTAGTTCTTATTGGCGGCTTGCAGTTGTTCAATGATGGTGCGCCACTCATCGAGTGCTATCGTGCCGCTACCGCAACCCACATTCAATACCGATCCAACATGGTACTTCTCGAAGGCAATACGCAACTTGGCGGTATCAAGAGCACGTGGCTCTTCCAGTTGACAGATTTTACCTTTCGCAATTACACCCAGATCCACTTGCGTCATCTGTCCCACTTTCTCCTCGATCGTCATGCGCGAAAGAAGCGAATCGATAAGCACAGACTGGCCTTCTGCCTTTTGTAGAAAAAGCAACAGCACCGCCGAAAATATGTACTGCCGAAGTTTCATGGTTGATATCGGATCAAGCGTATTTCGTCCAGGTATATATCGCCGTCACCCTCCAGTTGTATCATGAATTGTTTGATTTTGCTCAGGTCTGCATTTTTCCGTTGAAACGGAAAATCGCGAAGCGGAACAGTAACGGTGGTCCAAGACTGGTCATTGAATTCCGCAGCCGCATATTCTGCACGGAAGCCACAATATGTCTGCACATCAGTATAGTCTTCAAAAGCGAAGGCAACCGGGAGATTCCTGAACGATCCTTTTGCCGAACGGACTTTCATTTGTACCGCCGAAATACTTTCCAGGCCCGTCATGTCTTTTCCCATCCAATCGCTCCACCCAAAGCCGAGTCCAATCCATTTACAACCACCGGTCACTTTATCCCATGTGATATGCATCGAATATCCTCCTTCGGTCACCGGCGCGGATACACGCTCCATGGTCACGCAGTTTTTTTCCGGTGAAACCCATACTTCACGTCCGAGATCATCGGAAAATATATGCACCGCCTTGAAGCCGTCGATTTGTTCCGTAGCACCCGGCGTGGGAACATCATACAGATTCATGGCCTGAAATCGTACGCGCTCCGTCTTTGTAGACGCGCAGGAAACCATTCCGATTACAAACAGCACTATGTACAGCCTTTGTTTCAAGGAGCCAATGGTGTTGGAGTGAATATTAGGTAGTCGATTTTGCAATGTGCATAGCCGTTGGCCGGATTCGCCAGATGAAGCATGGATATTTTAGCCAATTTGTCTGGATTGTGTAGCGCGTTGCCTTTGGGAGTTGTGGGTTGTCCGTTGGACAAGCTTGTTAGGTCACGGTAACGAATACTTACTTGTTTCCATCCCTCCCAATTGACGGTTACTTGCAAATCGTACTGATCGTCTGTGTTGGAGTTGTATACACCGTCGCCGTTTTCATCTTCTTTAAACTGTAAAAGCACCAGTGATTCATTTGTATTCGGCACCCCGTAGATCAGACAATTAAAATATTCATTATCCGGATTGGATGCTAAGGGGAATGTACTTCCTCCACCGTAGGCTGTAGCCGGAAAATCAACGAGTCCGATCAACCAATCCCAACTGACCGTCCCGGCCATCTTAAGGTATTTACTAGCCTGCGGACTCAGTGAATCGCTCTTCACATTGAAATCCATGTTGGCCCCGGACTGAACAAATCTTGTCCAGGAAGGATTGAAACCGTTTTCAAAATCGGCAATGATCAAACCCTCATTTACTTTTGTGGACTTGATGGCGGTCTGAACCTCGAGTGTGTCACTTACACCTGCGATGAATAATCGCACAGAGCACGGTTCCGCCTTGAACATCGGAAATATGGTGGTAGATCCGTCCCAGGTAGCGTTGGAGGCGTCCAGACTTTTAGACACCCCTTCAATAATTTTTTGTGCGTGGGAGTTTTGTCCGGTGATTTCAAGTGTCCACGTAACCGGCTTGTTGAACCGAGCTGTGAAAATTCCGACCTCTCCGTTGGAGAAATCAATGCTGTCCGTATTTACAGCAAGTGGCTGCAACAATAGGAAATCACTGTAAAGTTCTTCGATACTAATTCCATCGTACGTAGAATCGTCTTTCCGACAGCCGGCGATAAGTACAACGATGGAAAGGAATAATAAAACTTTTTTCATGGTCAGAAGGTCATGTTATAGATGATAGCAAACTGATTAACGGTATAACCCGGCATAATTCCGGAGCGATCAGCGTACTTCGATGATTGATATAATCCGCAGAGATATATGTTTTTCTGAAATCGATACCGTAATCCAGCGGCATACGTTTCTTGTTTGATATTGAATTCCGTTTTTTCAAAGAAGTCGATCTGGGTATAACCATCGCGCAGCGCTATGAAGTCACCACCCTCCGAATCCAATAATATCACTCCCGCCAGTACATCAAATCCCTTTGTTACTTCCACTTCGATTCCACTTTGCAGTCGAGTAGAATTAAAGGATACGTCTTCTACCGAAAATTGGCTCTTGCGTGCTGTAGATTGCAGCGATGCTCCGGCATGGACAAGCAATTTCTTTTTCCAGTGCAACAACTCCCCGGCCTGTAAACGGATATTCACATTGGTTCTCGTGAAATCCTTTAATGCTAATGTGCCCTGTCCGCGTATTTCGCGCAGGTTATGAATGGTGGCATTCAATTGCAGGTATTTCTGCGGATTGTATTCCGCGCCTGCAAAAACACCCAGCCGGTTGAATGTGGCAATACCATAGGGAAGGATGTTGTTCACTGCCGGATTGAATCCCATTAATTGATCAGTCACCGAAGTAACGTACAGATTGGAGTTCCCGATCATGTCTGCAAGATCCAACGGACGCACGAGTTGTGCATTCGTATAGCGATTGAAGTTTTCCGGCAGGGCCGAATAGTCGATATCCTTGCTCTGAGCTCCGTAACTGCGATAATCAGGCCCTACATTCAGGTATCCGATGTGTGCACTGATTTTTTTATCCCGCGTGGTGGCACTGATACGTGCGTGCAAAAAATAATCTTCCAACGCTGCGCGCTCTGCGAAATCACCGTCTGAATACCGGCTTTGTCCTCCTTCGGCATCGAATACAACTGATATGTCCTTGATCTCCTTTTTATAGTAAGCCGATATCGAATTTACCGAATTATTAAAGGAAACGTCTTCGGCGGCCGTGCCTTGTACATTGAAAATAGAGGTCTGATGATATCCTACTGTAAGATCTTTTTGCTGAACAACCACTGCGCTGAAGCCGGCCATTAATCGGTCGGGAACGGATAAGAAATCCGTCGCATTCATGCGGGTCACATATCCGGAGAAATCGATTTCCTGAATTCCTTTCGAGAACTCCAATCCAAAATCAACGTTCACACCCTGCTGGCGCCAGGTATTGTTCAGATAAAATCGCTCGTAGTTTACGATATCGGACTGTAGTGAAAAAACATCCGGAAGCGAATCGAATCGGTCCGCATGATGATTAAACAACGTGAAGGGCGTCTGCTTCAAATTAAGATCGCCAACCTGATAACGGATAGTGTTTCCGATAATGCCTTTCAACCATAATTGGCGGACATCGAACGTAACGCCAGCACCCCAGAATCCACCGTATCCGCTTCTGATCCTGAACATCCCCATCAGTTCTGTTTTTTCATTGGGACTGATGTTCACGCCCAAATCCACCAACGCATAACCGGTCGTAGTGTGTGGAACGGTGGTAGTGTCTGCTACAGTGTCGCGGACAATTATGCCGTTGTTTGTAATAACGGATCGGGCGCCGCCGGTAAAATCAACCATTTTACGCGGTTGATCCTGCGCAGCAACAGGAAAAATTCCGGCTGTGAACAGACAAATGATCAGAAGCTTGACTATTCGTTGCATCAGAAGAAGATTTTTAGTTCAACCGTGGTTTCATATCCTTTATAGCGATCCTTGATAAAACTGCTGTCGTGATAATCCATCCACCGCTGTCGCAAATACAAGCCTGCATTGCGACTCATTTTAATATCGAATCCGGTGGCTAAACTCCATCCGGTCTGATTCTTGGGACGTCTTGTACCTGTCTGAACACCATCAACAATCTCCGTATTAATTTCAGTATCGTAGTTGGCTATGATACGTTCATAGCCGAGGTAATTGCACCACACCACACTCTTGCTGATCGTCCAATACGATTCGAGCTGATGGTAATAGGTGCGTAACAAGGCCTTCTCGGTGAGCACGGTGAATGGAGAAACAAAAAACTGTGCAGAGCTGTACTGACCGAAGTAAAAAATATACAGGTCTTTCCCGAGCAAACGGGTGTTGTATTTCAAGTTCGCTTCCAAACTGTTAAAACACTTACGTTCTGCCGGAAGTGACGTGTTGGAATCGATAGCGGTGATATTCACCGTTTCGTAAACGGAGCGGTAGATTTTTGACAAATTCTGATACGGGCCCACATTCGATGGAAAATCCCAACGCCAGAAATGTGCCAACACCAGACTATTAATCGGATGACTGTACGTGATGGAGGCAGAACGATTTTCTAATTCCCTGGAAAGATGATACCCAATATTCGCCTTGATCGGCCCAATGTCGATCTGGCTGTTCAATTCAAATCCGGTTCGATTATTCACGAGCTGGCCATTGTTGACCATGGCACTGGCCACTGCCGGCAGCACGGGTTGTGTTCCCGGACTATACAGATCATAATTCGTTAGGTCGCGGGAGGTGTTGATGAAGGCCGCTGAATTATTCACCGCATCCGGGCTTATACGGAATAGGTGTAGCTCTAGCGGTATTCGATCTGCAATCGGCATTGATGCCTTGATGGAAATCAGTTCTCCCCAATCGTTGAAAATATCCTGATCGAAAGTTCTACCTATTCCCGCCTCTCCTTTCAAGGTAAGGATACCGGAAATTGCTTTGAACTCTATCGTCGACACATTGAAGCCTGCGCGGTATCGCTCCGTGGTATCTGCGTAGCTGGTATTGTTAAAGGTGTTATAGCTGATATAATTGGCGTCTCCGAACACTTTCTTGATCTTTCCGCCATACGAGGTATTGGGTACGGGCGAAAGTCCACCGTTCAGCTGTGTCTTTCCATACATGAGCACACCAGAGAAACCATTGGGCATGCGGTTGCCTTCAAGAATTAGCCCCTGGAATGCCTGTTGTCCCCAGCGTTCATCCTGATTAATGGCTCCCACGTTGTAAAAAGTGGCGTAGCGGGAGTCGACAAATCTGGTATTGGGATCCCAGGGGTTTCGCTCGAAAAGACTATAGCGATCGTATCCCTTGTTGGTCTGAAACGTGAACGGCGATAATGAATACCAGTTTATTCCGCCTGTTCGGACAGTGAAATCCCCGACATCGGTGGTATAGCTTCCATACAAACTCACACCCAAGTTGAGTCCCTTTACATTTTCCAATTCCCCCTGACCCGTCATTGGCGTCCAAATGAAAAGATCGGTTCCGAACGAGGTGTGTTTGCTTAAACTTCCCGCAATATTGAGGGAAAGTTGCGGTATCTGACTATCGTCTCCTACGAAAATATTGTTGGGTGTTTTTTGTAAATGGGGATAAGCTATTACGCTTTTGCTGATGGGATCTGTAGCAAAATGGCGGTAATTGGTAACGAAACGATAATAGCCGGATACACTGAGATTTTCAAAGGTCTGCTGTGCTTGCTTCGGAAAATTGCCAAACGTCCAGCTTGTCAGGGTATCGGTATTCGTTTGCGCAACAACAGCCGTGGCCGGGAGTAGCAGCAACAACCATCGGAACGTTATGGACAAACACTTCATCATTTTGAAAAGTCCATGGTTTGTTGTTTGAATTCAATGAAGTGGGCCGGTCCATCTGCAGCAGTGCGAGGCTCCACCAGAAAGGGAATGTTAGCATAGGCTTTTTTTCCATTGGCCTGCACGGTAACAAACAATCGATAGGCTCCTTCTGTTTCAGGTGCCCGGAACCTGATGGTTGATGTCGAGGCCTGTTGCATACTTACTTTAACTTCCTCTGCAGCATCCTCGCGATCGCCTCCACTCTTTTTGTCATCACTTTCTCGTAATACTTTCCAGGAATAGTTCAAAAAACCACTGGTATCCGGAAAACTGCTGGCAATACCGACGGAGATGCCGGCTATGACATTTGCCGTATAGCGCTCGCCTGATTTGAGCTGAATATTTTCCGAGGAGGATTTGCCATTGAGCTTGACCGCTGTCAACGTAGGCGCCCCGGCCACCGGGTATTTTCCTGTAAAAACCGCTTCCAGCGCATCGATGGGCTCCGTCGGCTGATTATCCTTGGAAAAAAGCCCAAACCATGTTTCTGTATATTCCTGTTTAGCGCCCCAAAGAAATGCATAAGAACCAATGCAATGGTCGGAAAACGGACGAATGTATTTCTCGAAGCGATCATAATACACTGCTTTCTTTTCGCTGCTTGTTTGTTCGATGGAAACGCTCCAGTTTGTCCGTGGTGCCTCCCAATATCCATTGGGCCCCCATTCGGTAATCATGTACGGACCGGTCCATCCGAATCGAGCTATGTTTTCAGCTACACCGGCAATATCACCATAGGTATTGACACAATAGATATCAATATCGGGGCATCGCTCACGTATCAAGCGGACCTCTTGCGAATCGAGGCCGGCCGTGACCGTTGATGTCGGGTGATTCGGATCTGTTTGATGAATGTATTTGGCAATATCCTGCACGGCGTACCAGACATTGGTGTTGGTGTAATTCAGATCAACTTCATTGCCAATACCCCAGAACAATAATGCTGGATGGTTCTTGAAACGGTCGACGGCTGCTTTGAAGTGTTCCAGTTGTTTTTTGACTTTCGCCGCATCGTCGTAATCAAATCCATGACGCTCGTGCTGGAGCCAGAAACCAAGCATCACGGTCAATCCCAGTCGTTGCGCCTCGTCCAAAATGGTTTGCGCATCTTCGATACCCCAGGTACGAATTGAATTTGCCCCGATCTGAACCGCTAATTCAAGATTCACCTGACCGCCAACCCCTTTTACATAATACGGCTTTCCGCCTCGCACTAAACTGAATCCGGTTGAGGTCTTTTGTACAATCGTCTGAGCGCTACTGTTCGGTAAAATGCAGCAAATAAACAGGAACGACAAAATAGACGCCAGCCTAAGAAATAGTCTGTGTTTTATGCTGAAAGCCGTTCGCATGTGGATGATCTTAAACAAGACGATTGCCGATGGGGAAAGATAGTGTAATTTTTACACTAAGTATAGACCCGTACTACAAACTTACAGGGTATTATTCCTCGAAGTAATTCACAATTCGGAATTTTTGGATTTGTTATGCACGCGAATGAATGGGTAATTTCAACTGAAAAAAGCAGGTATTATACCATTCGTCGATTTTCCGCAAAAGCGAAAAACTAATCGGGCGGTTATTTGTTTTGGGAGTATTTTAATTTTCCCTCTTTTCACCGCTGCGTCCGGGCGGGAGCGAAAAAGTTATTTATTCAACGAATAAGTATTACTTCCTCATTAGGCACCCTGAACCGCGGTCCCCAGATTCCTGCTTCCGTTCCTTTTCCTACTGAAATGATCATGTTGATCTCCGCTCCACGGGGCAAACCCAGTGCACGCTTGACACGCTTTTCGTCAAAGCCTTCCATCGGACAACTGTGAAATCCTTCGGCTGCTATCGATAACATGAATGTCTGCGCGGCAAGCGCACACGACTTGTGTACCATAATGCGCTGCTTTGCACGACCGCCACTGCGGAAAAACGGTCGCGTGAGTCCGGCGAAAAAACTGATCGCGCCACGGACGAGACTCATGATCCCAAAAATATCCTGCCAATACACTAACGGCATCAACTTACCGTAATAATCCAGTCCCTTCTGCTGTATCGGCGATGGCGTTCCGTCAATCGTCTCCAAAATTTTCGCCCGATTCCACGCGGCACGTGATTTCCATTTGTCGCGGCGTGTTACAAACACCACCATCTGCTGCGCGGTTTTCGCAGCTTGTTGTCCCATACACAAGGGAACAAAGCTTTCCCGTAATGCCGCTGATTGCAACCAGTAAAACTCCCACAGCTGCATATTACTGCTGTTCGGGGACAAGACGGCACGCTCCAGGCTTTTGCGGATGACGTCATCGGGCACCGGAACAGCCGGATCAAATTTGCGATTAGAGCGGCGGAATTCTACTACGGCTTGAAATTGGTTGGAATACATCTGAAAAACGTTTGCACAAAGGTACCCTTTTCAACGGGGCATTTAACAGCCAGCGTCGCAACTGGCGTTTTCCGTCGTATCTTTGCCGTTTGAACCCGACCGATTCTGTGGAACCGCAAGTATCAAACGAAAATAAATCCGGCAAACAGCTGTACGACTACCAGCTGGGAGCCATTGATGAAATTTTCAAACGGCTCGAAAACCATCCGGCGCGTTATAATTTACTTTATCAGCTGCCCACCGGTGGCGGTAAAACGGTCATCTTCTCCGAAATCGCCAAGCGCTACATTCGGATGACCGGAAAGAAAGTGCTCATCCTCACCCACCGTATCGAGCTTTGTGCACAGACCTCGCAGATGTTGGATGATTTTGGCATCAACAACAAAGTGATCAATAGTGCCGTCAAAGAATTGCCGGTACCTAATGATTATATGTGTTTCGTTGCTATGGTGGAAACACTCAACAACCGTTTGCGCGATAAAATTCTTGACCTTGATAATGTGGGGCTGCTCATCATCGATGAGGCGCACTACAACTCTTTTGGAAAATTATTACGCTTCTACGAAAAAGGTGTGTTGCTCGGCGTAACTGCTACACCGCTCAGTTCGAATATCAACATACGGATGCGCGATACTTACGACGAGTTAATCGTAGGTGAATCGATCTCGTCGTTAATCGGCAACGGTTATCTCGCGCGCGCCACTACGTGGCACTACCAGGTGGGTTTGACATCATTAAAGATTGGTATGAACGGTGATTATACCGTGAGTTCTTCCGAACGGCTCTACAACAACTTTGCGATGCAGGATAAACTGCTAAGTGCTTACAAAGAAAAGAGTCTTGGAAAAAAAACGCTAATCTTTAATAACGGTATCGCCACATCACAATACGTTTACGCAACATTTCAAGAGGCCGGTTTTAATATCCGTCACCTCGACCATAAACACTCTGCAAAAGAACGCCGTGATATTCTCGATTGGTTTCACGAAACGCCGGATGCCATTCTCACTTCGGTAAGTATTCTCACCACCGGTTTCGACGAACCAACCGTCGAGAGCATCATTCTCAACCGCGCCACACGATCGCTGACACTTTATTTTCAAATGATCGGACGCGGATCGCGCGTGTTGCCGAAGAAGAAAGAGTTCACCGTGATAGATCTTGGTAACAACCTGAATCGCTTTGGTCTTTGGGACAGTCCGGTCGACTGGCACAGCATCTTCCGCA
>Ga0315906_10005174_pt1 | contig 16489 bp, 9 predicted proteins | sample LakEriMetagenome_4_FD_203526 | JGI IMG/M metagenome (GOLD analysis project Ga0315906, IMG submission 203526) | Freshwater fungal communities from buoy surface, Lake Erie, Ohio, United States - Buoy 2 MA122 | ecosystem: Environmental > Aquatic > Freshwater > Lake > Lake biofilm | place: USA: Lake...
TCGCGGCACCGAACGCGACCGGCACGCCGGTCGTCTTCGAGGCGGCGGCCGACGCCGCACCGGGCACGGCCTGCGCCGAAGTGCTGCTGCTCGCCGCCGAGGGCGGTCGGCCGCTGGGGTCGCTGCGACAGCGGACCGACCTCGTCCTCGGCCCGCCGAACAACGCCCCCTATCGCACGAGCACCAGCGACCGCCTGCCGGTCGCCGTGGTCGAGGAGGCGCCGATCCGCATCGAGGTCGAGCCCCCGACGGTGCCGCTGGTGCGGCGCGGCGTGCTGGACCTGAAGGTCCGGGTGGAGCGACTCGACGGCTTCACCGGCCGGGTGCGACTCGCCTTCCCGTTCAAGCCGCCCGGGATCAACGCCCCCGGAAACGTCGAACTCGCCGAGGGCGAGCAGGAGGCCGTCTACCAGCTCAACGCCGCAGCCGAGGCACCGCTCGGCGGGTGGGAGGTCGTGGTCACCGCCACCGGGCTCGTCAAACCCGACCCGAAGCGGAAGGAGAAGGGCGGCGGCCGGCGGCGACGGGACGGCGAGACGACCTGGGTCTCGAGCGGGCTCGTGCCCCTGACGGTCGCGGAGCCGCTTCTCGAGATGGCCGCGGAAAAGGTGACGGTCGAGCAGGGGCAGGAGACGCGGATCGCGTGGACGGTGAAGAAGCCGGCCGCCTTCGCCGGGCTCGCCAAGGCGCGGCTGCTGGGCCTGCCGGCGAAGACGGAGGCCGCGGAATTGGATCTCGCCGCCGATGCGACCGAACTCGTGTTTCCGGTCAAGGTCGCCGGCGACGCGCCGGCCGGCCAGCACGGCAACGTCTTCTGCCAGGTGCGGATCCCGCAGGGCGACGCCTGGATCGTGCACAACATGCCGCCGACGCAGCTCCGCATCGACAAACCGCTGCCGGCACAGGAGGCGAAGCCATGAGGTCGATCCGTGGCCGAAACGGCCGCCGCCATGGTGGCTCGCGATGCCGGCGGAGCCTCGCGGTCGCGCTGGCGCTGGGCTGGCTGGCGACGGCCGCGGGGGCCGCGGACATCGTCGGCATCGAGGTCTATCCGCCGCAGGTGAGGCTCGACTCGGCCCGCGATCGGCAGCGGATCGTGGTCCAGGCCCGGGCCGCGGACGGGCGGACGTTCGACGTCACCGCCGTGGCCGAGGTCATGGCCGGCGACGCCAAGCTCGTCGCCATCGACCGCGACGGTGCGCAGGTCGTCCTCCGGCCGCTCGCCGACGGCGACGCGGCCGTGCGGGTCGCGCATGCCGGACAGGTCCGCGAGGTGCCGCTGCGGGTGGTGTCGGCGTCGTCCGACCCGCCGCTGTCCTTCCGCCTCGACGTGATGCCCGTCTTCGCCCGGGGCGGCTGCAACATGGGAAGCTGCCACGGTGCCGCCCGCGGCAGGGACGGCTTCCGGCTCTCGCTCTTCGGCTTCGACCCCGCCGGCGACCACCAGCGGATCACCCGCGAGCAGCCGGGCCGGCGGATCGACCTGGGACACCCCGAGGAGAGCCTGCTCGTGCTCAAGGCCACCGGTGCCGTGCCCCACACCGGAGGCAGGCGGTTCACCGCCGACAGCGACCTGGCCGACCGCCTCGTCCGCTGGATCGCGGCCGGCGCCCCCGACGACCCCGGCCCCGACCCGGCCGCCAGCGTGCCGCAACTCGTGGCACTGGACCTCTTCCCGCCCGCCGCGCTCCTCGAGGGCGCGGCGGCGACGCAGCAGCTCGTGGCCGTGGCCCGGTTCGCCGACGGCACCGACCGCGACGTGACCGACCTCGCCTGGTACGGCACCAACAACGACCGCACCGCGAAGGTTTCGGCCGCCGGCGCGGTGACCAGCGGCGACCGGGGTGAGGGCTTCGTCATGGCCCGCTACGGCACGATCACGGTGGGCGTGCCCGTGGCCGTGATCCCGCGTGATCTGCCCTTCACGTTTCCGGACGAGGCCGACCGGCCGGGTGCGACCGAGGGCGCGAAGGCGATCGACGCCCTCGTGAACGCGAAGCTCGCCGCCCTGCGGATCGCCCCCTCGCCGGTCTGTGACGACGAGACCTTCCTGCGGCGGGTGACGCTCGACCTCGTCGGCCTGCTGCCCACGCCCGACGAGCGGGCCCGGTTCCTCGCCGACGCCGCGCCGGACAAGCGGCGGAGGCTGGTGGAGGAGCTGATGGGGCGCAAGGAGTTCGTCGAACTGTGGGTCATGAAGTGGGCCGAGATCCTCCAGATCCGCTCGGGCGGCGAGGTGAGCCCCAAGGCCGCGATCCTCTACCACCAGTGGCTCGACCGGCGGATCGCGGCCAACGAGCCGCTCGACCGCATGGTCCGCGACCTGCTCACGGCCACGGGCGGCACGTTCGAGAACCCGCCCACCAACTACCTGCAACTGGAGCGGAACACGCTCAAGCTCGCGGAGAACGTGGCCCAGGCGTTCCTCGGGATGCGGATCCAGTGCGCCCAGTGCCACAACCATCCCTTCGACCGCTGGACCATGGACGACTACTACGGCTTCGCCGCCTTCTTCGCCCAGATCGGCCGCAAGAAGGGGGAGGATCCCCGCGAGCAGATCGTCTTCAACTCGGGCGGCGGCGAGGTGCAGCACCCGCTCAAGGGCAAGCCCGCGGCCCCGAAGTTCCTCGGCGGCGAGGCTCCGAAGATCGCCGACCGCGACCGCCGCGAGGCGCTGGCGGCGTGGCTCGCCTCCGCCGACAACCCGTTCTTCGCCAGACATCTGGCGAACGTGACCTGGACGCACTTCCTCGGCCGCGGCATCGTCCACGAGCCCGACGACGCGCGGGTCAGCAACCCGCCGGCCAACGGCCCGCTGCTCGACGAACTCGGCCGGCGGCTGGCGGCCTCCGGCTGGGACTTCCGCGGCCTGGTCCGCGACATCGTCACCTCGCGGACCTACCAGCGGGCCTGCGAGACGAACGAGACGAACCGGCTCGACGAGACCAACTTCTCCCACGCGGCGGTGCGGCGGCAGCGGGCGGAGGTGCTGCTCGACGTGCTCGCCCAGGTGACGGAGACGAAGAACAAGTTTCCGGGTCTGCCGGCGGGCGCCCGGGCCGTGCAGGTGGCCGACGGCCGGACGACGAACTACTTCCTCACCACCTTCGGCCGGGCCACCCGCGAGGACGTCTGCAGCTGCGCGGTGCGGATGGATCCCAGCCTGTCGCAGGCGCTGCACCTGCTCAACGGCGACGTGGCCAACGACCGGATCAAGCAGGGCGGCCTCGTGCAGCGGTGGCTGGACGAGGGCCGCACGCCGACCGGGATCATCGACGAGCTGTTCGTCCGCTGCGACGGCCGCCTGCCCACGGAGCGGGAGCGGATCGAGACGCTGGTCACGGTCCTCGACGCCCCCGACCGCCGCCAGGCCCTGGAGGACGTCTTCTGGGCCCTGCTCAACTCCCCCGAGTTCATCTTCAACCATTGACTTCACGCGGTGTGCCTCGGCCGCGCCTCACATCCACCTCCCCTGCGGAACCACGATGACGCTCGCTTCCATCACACGCAGAGCCTCGGATGCCGCGGAGCCGGTCGGGGGCACGCGCAGGAGCCGGTGCCTTTTGCCTGCACGAGAGGATCATCCATGACGTCGGGGCATGCGTTGGCAAAATCCGCCGGCGACGAGCCTGCCGCCGGCGGCGAACCGATCCGGTCCACGATCGGTTCACGCACCTTCATTCCCTCGGCTCGCGCCTCGGGCTTCCTGGGCCGGAGGTGCTCCGCGGCCTTGCTGCTCTTCACATGGGCTTCGGTCGCGTCGGCGGCCGACGCGCCGCCGACGTTCGACGCCGACGTGCTGCCGATCTTCCGGGAGCACTGCTGCGGCTGCCACAACCCCGACAAGCAAAAGGGCGGCCTCGACCTCACCAGCCACGGCCGGGCGCTGGCCGGCGGCGGCTCCGGCGAGGTGATCGCGGCCGGCGATCCCGACGGCTCCCATCTGTGGCAGGTCGTGTCGCACGCCTCCGAGCCGAAGATGCCGCCGGAATCCGACAGGCTTCCCGACGCGGCGCTCGACGTCATCCGCCGCTGGATCGCGGCGGGCGCGATCGAGAAGGCGGGCGGCCAGCCCATCGCCCGCAAGGCCGCCGCGATCGCCCTGGCGGCGGGCGCCGCGGCCGGCCCGGATGGCCCGCCCGTGATGCCGCCGCGGCTGCCGCTCGACGTGGTCACCCACGGCCGCCGCCCGACCACGGTCACGGCGTTGGCGGCCTCGCCCCACGGCGCGGTCGCCGCGATCGGCGGCCGGAGGCAGGTGCTGCTCCACCACACGGGCAGCCTCGAGTTCCTGGGCGTGCTGGCCTTTCCCGAGGGTGTCGTGAAGGCGGTGCGATTCACCCGCAACGGCAAGCTCCTGCTCGCGGCGGGCGGCGTGGCGGCGAAGAGCGGCCGGGTGGTCGTGTGGGACGTGGCCACGGGAGCCCGCCTGGCCGAGGTGGGCGACGAGTTCGACGAGGTGCTGGCGGCCGACATCTCGCCCGACCAGCGGCTGGTGGCCCTCGGCGGACCGGCGAAGGTGGTGCGGCTCCTGGCGACGGCCGACGGCACGGTGGAGGGTGAAATCCGCCGGCACACCGACTGGATCACGGCGCTGGAGTTCTCCCCCGACGGCAGGCTCCTCGCCACGGGCGACCGGGCCGGCAACCTGCATCTCTGGGAGACGCGGGGCACGCGGGACGCCGGCGTGCTCAAGGGACACACCGGGCCGATCACGGCCGTCGCCTGGCGGCCGGACGGCGGCGTGCTCGCGAGCACGTCGGCCGACGGCTCGGTGCGGCTTTGGAATCCGCGGGAGGCCAAGCAGGCGAAGGCCTGGAACGCACACGCCGGCGGCGCGGAGTGGCTCGCCTGGCTGGCCGACGGGCGGCTGGCGACGACGGGCCGCGACAAGCGGGCGAAGCTCTGGAAGGCCGACGGCGGACTGGAGCGGGAGATGCAGCCCCTCGCCGAACAGGGCACACGGGTGGCCGTGACGTCCGACGGGCAGCGGATCCTGGCCGGCGACTGGGGCGGCGGGGTGACCGTGTTCGCCGCGGCCGACGGCAAGCCGGCCGGCACGCTCGACGCCAATCCTCCCCAGGTCGAAACCCGCCTCCACGACGCGGAGCAGGCGTTCGCGGCAGTCGCTGCGACCGGTCAGGCCGCGGCCGAGAAGGCGAAGGCAGCCGCCGACGCTCTGGCCTTGGCCGAATCGCAGATGGCCGCGGCCCGCAAGGCGGCCGACGAGGCGACCGCCGAACTGGAGGCCGCCAGGGCCCGCGAGGCCGAGGCTGCGAAGGCGGTGGAACGCTGGAAGGCGGAGGCTGAGTTCTCCCGCGGGCCTGCCCCCGCCAAATGACGTCCACCACCCGCTTCTCCCGCGCGTCCGCCACCACGTCGCCCGCCCATCCCCTGCGTGCGCTTCAGGACCCAGGAGGGGCTGCCAATGCCCCGGGAGCCGGCGTCGCTGACAAGCGCAGCCAGGGATGGCGAAGCGCAGGCAGCGTCGAGTGAACGAAGCCCAGGATGGGCGTAGTGAACGTCCGGCGACGGGGCATTGGCAGCCCCGGCCCCCGCCCAGACGCGTCAATCCGAGGCGCGGTGGCGGACGATCTCCCCCTCCACCATGTAGATCACGTCCTCGGCGATGTTCGTCGCCATGTCGGCGATCCGCTCGATGTGCTTCGAGACCGAGTTGATGCGGAGCAGGTTCTCGACCTCCTCGGGATCGTCCTTGATGCCCCGGAGCACGCGGTGCCGGATCTGCAGCCGGGCCTCGTCGACGACGTCGTCCTCCTCGCGGATCTGCCGGGCCAGCGACGGATCGCCGTTGACGACCGCGTCGAGGCACTGCTTCACCATCTCCTGCGCCTGCATGGCCATCGTGCGGATCTCGGGCGGCAGCGTGTAGGACTTTCCGCCGGCGAGCTGGGCCACCCGCTTGGCGATGTTGCGGGCCAGGTCGCCCATCCGCTCCAGGTCGTTGTTGATCTTGAGCACGGCGACGACGAACCGCAGGTCGGCCGCCACCGGCTGGTAGAGGGCGAGGATCTTGAGGCACTCCTCCTCGACCTCCACCTCCATGCGGTCGATCGCCTCGTCGTTGGCGATCACCCGCTGGGCGAGGGCGGCGTCGCGGTTGATGAGGGCGGTGATCGACTTCGAGATCGCCTCCTCGACGAGCGTCCCCACCTTGAGGATCCGCTCCTTGAGGCTCTCGATCTGCCTTTCGATGTGCTTGGTCATGGGCTCACCCGAAGCGGCCGGTCACGTAGGCCTCCGTCTCCCGCAGCACCGGCTTGGTGAAGATGTCGGTCGTGGGGCCGTATTCGATGAGGCGGCCGAGGTACATGAAGGCTGTGTAGTCGCTGGTGCGGCTGGCCTGCTGCATGTTGTGCGTGACGATGAGCACCGAGTAGCGGCCGCGGAGCTCCTGGATCAGGTCCTCGACCTTGCCCGTGGCGATCGGGTCGAGGGCCGAGCAGGGCTCGTCGAGGAGGAGCACCTCCGGCTCGGCGGCGATCGCGCGGGCGATGCACAGCCGCTGCTGCTGCCCGCCCGACAGCCCCAGGGCGCTCTCGTGGAGCCGGTCCTTGACCTCGTCCCACAGCGCCGCGCCCCGCAGGCTCCGCTCGCACACCTCGTCGAGCACGGGCCGGGCGTTCTCGCCGTCGATCCGCAGCGAGTAGACGACGTTCTCGTAGATGCTCATCGGGAAGGGGTTGGGCTTCTGGAACACCATCCCCATCCGCTTCCGCAGTTCGATCACGTCCATCCGCGGGTCGTAGATCGAATCGCCGTTGAGCCGCATGTCGCCGGTGATCCGCACGCTCTGCACGAGGTCGTTGAGCCGGTTCACGCTCCGCAGCAGCGTGGACTTCCCGCAGCCGCTGGGCCCGACGAGGGCCGTGACCTTGTTGTTCGGGATCGGCATCGTGATCCGGTGCAGCGCCTGCTTGGAACCATACCAGAGGTTGAAGCGGTCGATCTCCAGGACGGGCACCTCGCGAAGCACGACCTCGTGCACCTCGGCCGGCACCTCGGCGCCGTTGGCCACGGCGACGAGACGGTCGCCAGCGGCGGCGGCCCGCGGCTCGCCGGGTCGGGCGGCGGCGGCTTCTCGCGATGGCTCGGTCTGGGCCTGCATGGGTGAAGTCCTCCCCGTCATCCTACCTCGGAACGCTCAGAACTGCTGCGCCACGTACCGCCTCCGCAGCCGGGCGCGGAGCCAGATGGCGGCCAGGTTGAGCAAGGCGATGATGGCCACGAGCAGGAAAGTGATCGTGAACACCATCGGCTGGGCGGCCTGGGCGTTGGGGCTCTGGAAGCCGACGTCGTAGATCAGGTAGGCGAGGTGCATGAACTCGCGCTCGGGGTGGATGAAGGGGAAGGTGCCGTCCACCGGCAGGTCGAGGGCCAGCTTCTTCACGCCCACGAGCATCAGCGGAGCCACCTCGCCGGCCCCGCGGGCCATCGCCAGGATGAGGCCGGTCATGATGCCCGGCAGCGCCCTGGGGAGCACGATCCGCCGGATCGTCTGCCACTTGCCCGCGCCGCACGCGTAGGATCCCTCACGCATCGAGTTGGGCACCGCGGCGAGCGCCTCCTCGGTGGCCACGATCACCACCGGCAGCGTGAGCAGGGCCAGGGTCAGCGAGGCCCACAGCAGGCCGCCGGTGCCGAAGGTCGGCTGGCTGTCGGCCACCAGGCTGGCCTTGAAGAACAGCGAGTCGATGCCCGCACCGAGCCCGTAGCAGAAGAAGCCGAGACCGAACGCGCCGTACACGATGCTCGGCACGCCGGCGAGGTTGTTGATGGCCACGCGGACGGCCGTGGTCACGGGACCGCGGCCGGCGTACTCCTTGAGGTACAACGCCGCGAGCACGCCGAACGGCGCGACGAGCAGGGCCATGATCAGCGTCATCGCCACCGTGCCCCAGATCGCCGGGAACACACCGCCGGCGCTGTTGGCCTCGCGGGGATCGTCGCCGAGGAACTCGCCCCACCGCGACAGATAGACGCCCGCCTTGCCGCCGAGCGACAGCCGATTGGGCTGCCAGGCGCGGACGATCTGGTCGAGCGGCAGCGTCACCGTCTGGTCCGTCGCCGTGACGAACTCGATGGCCCAGCCCGCGTTCTCGGCCCGCAGCCTGGCGGTCTCGGCGTCGAGCCGAGCGGCCTCCTGGGCGACCCGGGCGACGATCCGCCGCTCGGCTTCCCGGGCCGCCTCGATCCGATCCGCGTCGGCCGGCGCGTCGAGGCCCGCCTGCACCACGGCCAGCCGGGCGGCCCGCAATTCCCGCTGCAGTTCCCCGCGCTCCACGCGGTCGATCCGCACCGCCTGCCGGTGCCGACGGAGCACGGGCGGATGCTCCCGCTCGAAAGCCCGCCACACCGCCTCCGGCCCCTCGGCCACGACCTCCTCGCCATGCCGGAGCCGCTGCGGGAAACCGTGAAGCCGCCCCCCTTCCAGCCGCTCCACGGCCGTGGCCCACTCGGGCCGGCTCGTCGCCGCGATCGCCGCGTCGTCGAACCACTCGAAGTGCCGGCCCGTGAGATCGAAGTTCGCGACCCGCACCAGCCGGCGGGCCGGCCGGTCCCCCTCCGCCCGCTCGCGTTCGGCCAACTCCCCGAGCGCCGCGCCGCCGTCCCGCAGCTTCACCAGTTCCAGCGGCACCGGCCAGAAGGTCGCGGCCCCGCGCCAGGCGATGTAGCCGAGCAGGCCCACGATCATCGCGATGGCCAGGGCCAGCGCCCCGGCCGTGCACCACACCCACGGCTCGCCCTGGGCGGCGAGGCTCGCATGGGCCGACCGCCGCCGCCGCGGCCGGTGGACGAAGCGATCAGAGCTCATGGGCGCGTCTCCGGAACCGCTGCCGCACGACCTCGGCGATGCTGTTGAGGACGAAGGTGATCGCGAACAGCGCCAGCGCCGCGAGGAACAGGACCCGGTAGTGCGTGCTGCCGCGGGCCGCCTCCGGGAGTTCGGTGGCGATCGCGGCCGACAGCGTCTGGAAGCCGTTGAAGACGTTCCACCCCATGAGCGGCGTGTTGCCCGCGGCCATGAGCACGATCATCGTCTCGCCGACGGCCCGCCCCAGACCGATCATCACCGCGGAGAACAGGCCGCTCGCGGAGGCCGGCACGATCACCCGGATCGCCGTCTGCCAGGGCGTGGCGCCCGCACCCAGCGAGGCGCTGCGCAGGTGCTCCGGCACGCTCGACAGGGCGTCGTCGGCGATGGTGAAAATCAGCGGGATGATCGCGAAGCTCATGCCGATCGCGACCACCAGTGCGTTCCGCTGGACGTACGTGCCGAACAGCCCGCCGCGGGTGTCGAGCCGCAGGGAGTCGAGCAGCACGGCCGCGGCGGCGGCCAGCCCCACGGCGAGCACGGTGCCGCCCACGAACACCAGCAGGGCGGCGACCGCCGCCTGCGGCTGCGTCCAGCCGGTTGCGGCCCGCCGCAGCGCCGGGTTCACGAATCGGCCCACCACGAAGGTGGCCGCCACGGCGGCCACGGGCAGAAGGGCGACCATCCAGCCGCCGAAGCCGCTGCCCCGGCGGCCGTCGAGCCAGGCCTGCACGTCGCCCTCGAAAAGCATCCGCTCGAGCAGCGGCGCCGCGGCCCGGGCGGCCACCAGTCCCGCGGGCAGGCCGACCAGGCCGACGAGCGGAAACCGCCATCCCGCCAGGCGGCTCCGCGTGCCGGCAGGGAGCAACTGCCAGAGATGGGCCGCCGCCAGGAGCGTGAGCGGCACGACGAACAGCCCGGCCATCACGGGCATCAGCCCGCGCTCGACCAGCGGCGCGAACACGATCCCCGCGACGAATCCCAGCACCACGCTCGGCAGGCTGGCCATCATCTCGATGGTGGGCTTGATCCGTGCCTTCCAGCGCGGATGCATGAACTGGCTGGCGTAGATCGCGGCCAGGATCGCGATCGGCGTGGCGAAGAGCATCGAGTAGAGCGTGGCCTTGAGCGTGCCGAAGATCAGGGGCACGAGGCCGAACTTCGACTCGAAGGCCTCGTGCCCGGTCGTCTCCCAGGCGTGCACCGGTCGCGGGTAGTTCTCGTACCACACCGGCCGCAGCAGCGTGCCGGCGGAGACGTCGGCATGGCCGACGTCGAACGACGAGGCGACGAGGATCTGGTCGTTGGCGGCGACAAGGCCGTTCTCGCGGGGCGCGATGCCCACGGCCCGGGCGGCGCGGATGCCGACGCTGCCGCCCCCGAGCCGCAGCACCTCGGCGCCGGTCGTGGCCTGGAGCAGCCGGATGCCGGCGTCGAGACCGTCGCGCGACTCGGCCACGGCGAACAGCCGCGACCGGGGCGAGGCGGCCAAGGCGGTCACGCGGTTGCCCCGGCTGGGAAACGTGCGGGCCGCCACCGTGGCCAGCCCGTCGGCCGCCGCGGCGTCGTCCCGCCGAGCGGTGAAGAACAGCCGCACGTCGCCGGCCGTGTCGGCCACGGCCAGCGTGGCCCCGCCGAACAGCCGCTCCACGGTCTCCACTCCCGGCTCCCCCGGGGCCGCGTCGAACGTCTCCATGGCCTCCGGCCGCGTGACGTCGCGGATCACGAACCGGCGGGCCGCGCCGTCGGCCGCGAACAGGAACAGCTGGTCGCCGAGGCCGCTGATCCGCACGAAGCGGGGCCGGAATCCGGCGACCGGCTCGATCGTCGCCCCGGTCGTCTTCACGGTCACCTTGCCGGTGAGCATGTTCCGCTTCGACGTGCCGCGCTGCACGCGGACGCGGCCGGCGTCGTCGAGGGCTGCCACCAGCGTGCCGTCGCCCAGCGGCACCACGTCCACGTCACGAATCGGGCCGGTCAGCGGCTGCGCGGGCGGCCCCATCTCCGTCACCAGCCGCACGCGGCCGAAGCGGTCGTTCGCCCCGCGCACGAAGATCGTCCCGCCGTCGGACCGGGCCGTGCCGACGGGCAGCGTGCGGATCGCGTCCGGCACGTCCTCGATCGTGACGAACTCCGTCTCCAGACCCAGCCGGCCCGTGCGGAACGTGCCGTCACCGAACCCGGCGACGGCGAGCAGGCCGCCGGGCTCCGTCCGCAGCGCCGACCAGTCCTCGAGGCCGCAGTCCCGCGTGGGACGCGAGAGGAGCGGTTCGCCCGTCGCCGTCGCCTGCACCTCCACGCGGTCCGCGCCCACGACGCCGTTGCCGCCGTCGAGCATCCAGACGACGGCGCCGGACTCGTCGGTGCCCAGCCGCACCGGGTCGCGGCCGGCGACGGGGTCGGCGTGGCCCCGGACGCTCCGGGCGGAGCGGAACAGCGGCACCGCGACCGTGAGCAGGTAGACGCCCACCAGGAGCACGGCGACGATCGTGCCGATGCCGCCGAGCGTGATCATGGCCCGGGCGATGCCGTCGCCGGCCCGCACCCAGGGATGGGTCTTGCGACGCCGCGCGCGCCCCGTGAATGTCGCCGTCTCGGGCATGCGAAAGGCCGTTCGGCGGGCGTTTCCAGCGGTCAGGGGGTGGCGATGCCGACCTGGCCGAGAGCCTCGCGGGCCAGCTCGCCGGTCACGGGGAGATAGCCGTCCTTCTTCACGTCGGCCTGCCCCGTGGCACTGAGCACGTAGCGGAGAAACTCCCGCCGCAGCGGATCCAACTGGCTGCCCGGCTTGTGGTTCACGCTCAGCAGCAGGAAGCGGGCCAGCGGGTAGTCGCCGTCATACGCCGCCTTGGGCTCCGGCGCGACGAAGTCGGCGCCCGGTTCCGCGGCCAGGGGCAGGGGCCGCACCCCCGCCGTGCGGTAGCCGATGCCGCTGTAGCCGATGGCGAAGCGGTCGTTGGCCACGGCCTGGACGACCGCCGAGCTGCCCGGCTGCTCCTTGACCGTCGGCTTGAAGTCGCCCTTGAAGAGCGCGTGCTCCTTGAAATAGCCGTAGGTGCCGCTCGACGCATTGCGGCCGTAGAGGCTGATCGGCCGGTCCTTCCACTCCCCGCCGAGCCCGAGGTCGCCCCAGGTGCGGATCTCGCTCTTCGATCCGCCGTTGCGGTTCTTGGAGAAGATCGCGTCCACCTGCTGCAGGGACAGCCCCGCGAGCGGATTGTCCTTGTGCACGAACACGGCCAGCATGTCGATCGCCGCCGGCATCGCGGTGGGCGGATAGCCGTGCTTCTCCTTGAAGGCGTCGATCTCCGACGGCTTCCAATCGCGGCTCATCGGACCGAACGTGGCCGTGCCCTCGGTGAGGGCGGGCGGGGCCGAAGCCGAGCCCTTCCCCTCGATGCTCTCGCTGACGCCGGGGTAGAACTTCTTGAACCCCTCGACCCACAACGACACGAGGTTGTTCATCGTGTCGGAGCCGACGAACTTCAGCGAGCCGGCCACTTCGCCCGGCACCCGCTCGTAGGCCGCCAGCGCGGGATCCACGTCGTCGGCGACCGCCCCGGCACAGCCCAGCAGTCCCCCCAGCCAGGCCACCGCCGCGCCGATCCGTCGTGCCGTCGACCGCATCATGAGGGCCACATGCTCCGTAGGACCGGATACCCGCTCCGCGACGAAACCGTCGCCCTGCGGCCCTTGGTCTAGCCGCCGATTGTGAGGATTTCGTGAGGGTCGTGGGCGGGCGGGAAAAGGTCAAGAGTGCGGGTTCTCGGCCGCTTTTTGCCCGGGTGCGAACCCGCGGCGAACCGTGTTCTCCGTCACCGTCCTGGGCACCACGAACTGCAGCAGGTAGTCGGGCCCGCCGGCCTTGCTGCCGATGCCCGACATCCGGTAGCCGCCGAACGGCTGCCGGCTCACGAAGGCGCCCGTGATTCCGCGGTTGAGGTACACGTTGCCCGCCTCCAGGTCCCGGCGGGCCCGCTCCAGCCGCGCCGGGCTGCGGGAGCAGATGCCGGCGGTGAGCGCGTAGGCGGTGCCGTTGGCCAGTTCGATGGCGTGGTCGAAATCCCGCGCGCGGATCACGGCGAGCACCGGCCCGAAGATCTCCTCCTGGCCCAGCGGCCCGGCCGGATCGACTTCCACGAACGCCTGCGGCCCCACGAACCAGCCGCGGTCGGCGAGCGGGCCCACGTCCACCGCCGCCAGCTCCCGCGCCGTCCGGCGGCCGAGGTCGATGACCGACCGCACCCGCTCGAACGCCTCCCCATCGACGAGCGGCCCGACCTGCGTGCCCGGATCGGCCGGCGGCCCCACGGCCAGGCTGCGGATCGCGCCGGCCAGACGGGCCGCGAAGGCGTCGTGCACGCTCGCCAGCACGATCGCCCGCGAGCAGGCGGAGCACTTCTGCCCCTGGAAGCCGAACGCGCTGCGGACCACCGCCACGACCGCCTCGTCGAGATCCGCGTCGTCGTCCACGATGATCGCGTTCTTGCCTCCCAGTTCCGCGATCACCCGCTTCACCAGCCGCGCGGCCGGCGCGGCGCTCGCCGCGGCGGCCTGGGCGTTGATCGCCAGTCCGACGGCCCGCGAGCCCGTGAAGGCGATCGTCGCCACGTCGGGATGGGCGACCAGCGGCGGCCCGACCTCCTCGCCCCGGCCGGGCAGCAGCGCCACCGCCCCGGGCGGCACGCCCGCCTCCAGCAGGATCTCGTGGAGCCGCAGGGCCGTCAGCGACGACTGCTCGGCCGGCTTCATGACGACGGTGTTGCCGGTGACCAGGGCCGCCGTCGTCATGCCCGTGAGGATCGCCAGCGGAAAGTTCCAGGGGGCGATCACCGCCGTCACGCCCCGCGGCAGGTAGGCGGTGGCGTTTTCCTCGCCCGGCACGTCCACGTCCCGGGGCCGGCCCATGCGGACCGCCTCGCGGGCGTAGTAGTCACAGAAGTCGATCGCCTCGGCGACATCGGCGTCGGCCTCGCGCCACGGCTTTCCCACCTCGAAGACCTGCAGCGCCGCCAGCTCGAACCGCCGGCCGCGGATCAGGGCCGCGGCCTTCCGCAGCACCGCCGCCCGCCGCTCGCAGCCGGCGTCGCGCCAGGCCGGCAGCGCCGCCCGACAGGCGGCCACGGCCCGCTCCACGTCGCCCGGCGTCGCGGCCGACACCTGGGCCACCAGCCGGCCGTGGTCCGCGGGATCGTGCCGCGGAAACCGCGTGCCCCGCTCCTCGCGGACGCCGCCGATGACCACCGGCACCACCTCGTGCCGGCCGCGATCGAAGCGGTCACGGGCCCGCTCCACCGCCTCCTGCATGGAGCGGCGGGCGGGCTCCAGGGAATAATCCGTCAGCGGCTCGTTGGCGAAGTCGGCGGCATCCACGGGAGGCTCCTCGACGGCGGGTGCGGCGGCCGGCGGCCCCGGCGGCGCCAAGAGCGTGGCCGGTGGCACGTGCTTCACGAAGCCGGCCCGCAGGAATGAATCGTTCGACGAGTTCTCGAGCAGGCGGCGGACGAGATAGGCCATGCCGGGAACGAGCTGGCCGTAGGGCATGTAGACACGCAGCCGCCAGCCCTCGGCGGTGACCGCCTCCTTCTCCGGATCGGCCATGCCGTAGAGCATCTGCATCTCGACGTCGCGGCGGTCGAGGCCGAGCCGCTCGGCCACCGCCATGCCGTGGGCCAGCGACCGGAGATTGTGGCTGCCGAGGGCCGGCCGCAGCCAGCGGGCGTGCTCCATCACGAACGTCGTCGCCGTCTCGTAGCAGCGGTCGGTCTCCCACTTCCGTTCCCACACAGGCACCGGCCAGCCGGCGGCCCGGGCGTGGATCGTCTCGTGGTCCCAGTAGGCGCCCTTCACGAGCCGCACCCAGACCGGCGTGCCGCGGCGCTCGGCCCAGGCCGCGAGGGCGGCGAGGTCCTGGACCGCGTCGCGGAGGTAGCACTGGATCACGATCCCGCAGTGCGGCCAGTCGCGAAACTCGTCCTCCATGGCGATCCGCCTGAAGATCGCGAGCGTGAGGTCCTTGGTGGCGTGGCTCTCCATGTCCACGTGCACCTGCCCGCCCCGGTCGCGGGCCGCCCGCCACAGGGGCCGGAGCCGCGCCAGCACGCGATCGCTCGTGCCCGCGGGATCGATGGCGTCGAAGCGGCCGTCGAGCGCCGAGAGCTTGAGCGAGACGTTCACCCGCGGCATCGGCCCGCCGCCCGGGCCGTCGTCCACGAGCGGGTCGGCCGGCCAGCGGTCGGCCAGCGGCGGCAGTTCGGCGAGCAGCCGGGCGTAGGCGGCGGCATAGGCGTCGGCCTCGGCGTCGCTGATCACGGCCTCGCCCAGCAGGTCGAGCGTGAAGCCCCGATGGCGGCGCCGCTGCGCCAGCGCCGCGGCCGCCGCCTCCTCGGGCGTCGTGCCGGCGATGAACCGGCGGGCCTGGGCGAGCGTCGCCGCCCGCACGGCCCGGGTCGCGAACGGGGCCAGCAGGCCGGAGCGGGCGGCCTGGAGCGCGGCGCGGAGCGGGTTGGGCAGCCGCGCCACGAGGTCGTCGTCGAGATACTCGCGGACGTGGCGGTCGAGCGCCGCCGGGTCGTCGAGCATCGGCATGCAGTCCACGAGCCGGAAGAGCCGCACCTTCAGCTCGTCGTCGTGCGTGGCCCACTCCCCGGCCTGCTGCGCCCACCATTCGGCCGACGCCATCCCCGGCTGTGCGGCCAAGGCCCGCTCCAGCAGCCGGCGGCCGATCTCCTGCACTCGGCCCTCGATCGCCGTGCGGTCGGCGGCCGTGAGCCGGGTCGGGGGCGGGAATGCGGCGGCCATCGCAGCCCTACTTCGGCTTGCCGCCGGGCGGCTCCGCGGCCTTGGCCTCGTCGAGGATGATGGAGGCGGAATTGATGCAGTACCGCAGGCCGGTCGGGGGCGGGCCGTCGTCGAACACGTGGCCGAGGTGCGCGCCGCAGCGCCGGCAGGTGACCTCCGTGCGGACCATGCCGTGGGAAAGGTCGCGGGTCTCGGCGATCGTCTTGCCCTTCACGCCGTCGATGGGGGCGACGAAGCTCGGCCATCCGCAGCCGCTGTGGAACTTCTCCCCCGAGCGGAACAGCGGCTCGCCGCAGCCGATGCAGCGGTAGGTGCCGGGGGTCTCGGTGTCGGTGTACTTGCCGGTGAAGGCCCGCTCCGTGCCCTTCTTGCGGATCACGTCGAACTGATGGGGCGTGAGCCGCTTCCGCCACTCGTCGTCGTTCTTGGGGATCTCGTCGTCGGCGATCCGCCCCTTGACCGCCGGATTCTTGGCGGGATCGGCGGCCTCGCGGTCGGTGGGGGCTGTCATGGGCTTGGAGTCCTTGGGTGCGGGAGGGGCGGCAAACGAGCACGCTGGCAGGCAAGTAGCCGCTACCAGGACCGCCCACGTCATGGGTCGAGGCTTCTTCATTGCTGCACGTGCCTTTCGGAGCGGCGGCCGAATCATGCCACCCTGGCTTCATTATAGGCCCTTATACGGTTTCGACGTGCACACGCGTCGGATCTCACGAACCCGGACGGGGCTGCCCATGCCCCATCGCCGGTCGATCGCCTCCGGCCCTCCGGGCCTGCGCTCACTCGGAGGTGCCTGGCGCTTCGGCATCCTGCCTGCGCTGGGCACCTACGCCGGCGCCTGGGGCATGGGCAACC
>Ga0315906_10005182_pt1 | contig 16467 bp, 23 predicted proteins | sample LakEriMetagenome_4_FD_203526 | JGI IMG/M metagenome (GOLD analysis project Ga0315906, IMG submission 203526) | Freshwater fungal communities from buoy surface, Lake Erie, Ohio, United States - Buoy 2 MA122 | ecosystem: Environmental > Aquatic > Freshwater > Lake > Lake biofilm | place: USA...
CCGGCGGCAGACTGATAGAGGCCGCCAGGTCGCCGTGTCAAAGCGTGAGTTCAACACGCCTATCCGTGAGCCGTGGAATGTGCTCATCCATCAATCGCTGCAGGCAATCGACCGGCATAACCGGCTCTGGTTTGCATCGGGCGATGGATGGCACCTCCAGCAGGCGCAGGTACTGCGCGACTATGTGGCGGACCTAAAGACATGGATCCATCGTGAGGAGGCACGGCAATGTTCGGACCTGAAGTGATCAGCCGGACTGATCGAGACGGCGGCTACATCGAGGTGCTGATGCCTGTGAAGGGTGAGGTGTACTACCGGAGTTGTGTCGGTGGCGTGTGCCGGTATAGCTCGGACTGGTTCCAGGCGGAGATCTACCTCAATCAGATGCTGCGGCCATGAAGTACCCGCCGGTGGTGATCTTCGGCCTGACGTGGCTAGGCGGCATGTTGCTCGCCACCATCTGGCTGACGATGTTCTGAGTGGCTGGTGATCCACTGCACGATCGCCCATTCACCAAGCGCAGACCAGAACGGTTGAGCGCGATACCAGTCGACCCATGGCTTGTGGCCTTTCTGGCTGTTGCACATCAGGCAGCAGGAGACCAGGTTCTCGCGGACCGTCAGGCCACCGTGGACCTTAGGGATGACGTGATCGAGGGTGGGGCTACGGCCGAGGGGATCGTTGCAATAGGCGCACCTATATCCCCAGCGGAGGTGGATCTGATCACGAGCCGAGCGGCGTGTGACCAGCCGGGTTTCGTCAATGTGGTGTTGATCCACAGAGGTCCACGGGAAGGGTGAACAGCTCGATGCCCAGCTCTAGGAGATCTTCCTCGTTGTGGACGAACTCAGCGATCTGGGAGTAAATGTCAGCCGGCAGCTCCTCGGGATCGGTTTCGGAGCGCACCAGCACCTTGGCGGTGATCTCCACGATGTACGCCCGCATGGGCGGCAGCCCCGGCTGGTTAAACGGTAGCGGGTGAGACGGGATCGGCAGATGTGACAGTTCGTTAACGTGCCCTGCATCCGGGGCACTGTGCCCCACGGGCGGGGTATTCTTTCTCTATCGACAGCCACCCGATCATGTTCTTTCTCGAAGTCAACGGCATCGCTCAGACCGGCATGATGACCCGCAAGGCCGCCATCGCTGCAGCCGAGCGTGGCCATACTGAGCGCCCTGATGCCATTGTCGTCCTCATGAAGTTCAACCCCATCACCAACCGCGACATCGAGATCAAGCGCCTCTACTGATGCGAGTCCTTGTCGCCTGCGAATACAGCGGCCGAGTGCGTGATGCCTTCCGCCGCCATGGCCATGACGCATGGAGCTGCGATCTGCTCGAGTGCGAGGCCGACCCCCGTTGGCATCTGCAGCAACCAGTCGAGGAGATCCTCGATCAAGGCTGGGATCTGATGGTTGCTCACCCTCCCTGCACCTATCTCGCCATCAGCGGCATGTGGGCGACTTACTCGGGTAAGCGTGATCCTGCTTTGACCGATCAGGCCATGGACTTTGTTCGCCTGCTGATAGCAGCACCGATCCCACGCTGGTGCCTCGAGAATCCAGTCAGCATGATCAGCACCACCATCCGCAAGCCGGATCAGATCATCCAGCCATGGGAGTACGGACATGGCGAAGTGAAGACAACCTGCCTGTGGCTGCATAACCTCCCAAAGCTCAGACCGACCAGCTACGCCGATGGGCGTGAGCAGCGGATCCTGAATCTCCCTCCATCACCGGACCGATGGAAGGAGCGCTCGCGCACCTATCAAGGGATCGCCGATGCCATGGGCGATCAATGGGGTGCGCGTGAGTTACCACCTGTTGCACAGCAGTTAGCCTTCCTCCCATGACTTACATCCTCCGCATCGGTCCGTGGCATATCGGACCGTTCACCACCCACATCGCTGCCACCAGCTTCGCGGAGCAGCACGGCTGCGACGATTACACGATGATCCCGCTGGATGATCCGGCTGAAGCGCCCGGCAACATCCATCGGCTGCGGATGGCGCCGCTGCAGCATCCGATGGCGCGCTAGCCCTTGCTGCCCGTGACGCCGAGATCGGCGTTGTAGCGCCCTGTGGCGGCATAGCTCCGATCCGGTCGACCGCTCACCAGCAGGAACTTCATCTGCCCGATGCGTAGGCCAGGCCAGATCGGCAGTGGATGCATCCGGCGGCCATTCTTCAGCTCCATTGTCAGCCTGCTGCCATACCAACCGGGATCACACCATCCGGCCTCAGCGTGATCCCAGCCTTCGCGTGCGCGACTTGACTTGAGAACGAACTGCGCACCGACGTGATCGGGCAGGTTGAAGATCTCCCTGGTCTCCGCCAAGAACCATTCACCCGGCTGAATCCAGAACGGATCCTCCTGCGTGTGGCCAGTGATGCCAAGGATCTGCAGCTCAGGATGACCGGCCACCTCGATCATGATCCGATCGCCCAGCGTCACGTCCAAGCTGGCTGGGTTCAGGTGATCGTCGTTGTAGGGCGTCACCATCGCCTCCTGCTTGCACAGGCGGCAGATCTCATGATCAGGTAGGAGCATCAGGCGTAATCCCAGCGGCGGCGCTTGCCATCAGCGCGCCGACCGAGATGGATGAAGGCCGGTGCAGCGTAGCCGAGACTGTACGGCCAGTTCTCATCGCACCACTTCTCGACAGCTTTCATATCGGCGCCATCGATCACGAAGTCGACTGCACCAACGCCAGGTGCTGAGTAGAGGTGCTCGCTGTTGGTGGCACCGCCCACCGACGCATTGATCGCTGCCGGCCTATAGCCGCTGGTGAGGATGATGCTCTTGCCGCCAAACCGTTGCCGCACCCGCTCGAGGAACGCCGCCAGCTCTGCTGCAGTGTTCACCTGATATTGATGCCGGAATCGCCGCGCCTCCTGATCGAGCGCAAACTCACCCAGCCGAATGTGCGGTGTGATCCGTGCGCTGAACGATGAGTCGGGCGTCAACCTGGCAGGTTCCTGCTGCACCTTCGGCCGATGGTCACCCCACAGCTCGCCTTCTGCTTTGCGGCGGCGAAGCAGGCCTGCCTCGACGTTGGTGCCAGGGTTGCGGTACAGCTCCATGGCGGCGGGCGCCTTGTCCCATGCCTGCTCGCGCAGCACCTTGCTGATCGTCTCAAAGCCGGGCGTGCCGTAGAAGCCAGCACCGAGGTTGTAGGCAAAGCTCACCAGCGCCGATCGCTGGTTGTCATCCATCACCTTCCAGTGCGGGATGGTGCTGGCCAGCTTGTCGGCAATACGATCCACCTCAAGGCGGAGCATCATGTCGGCCTCGATCATGGTGATCTTGTCGCCACGCTTTACCGGCACACCACCGCTATAGCGGGTGGTGCCGTAGCCGATCGTCCATGGATCGCCACCGCTGAGCGGATCCGGGTAGGCGGAGAGATGCACACCCTCGAACTGCTTGATCAGGTTGATGCCAACCGATAGATCGACCTGCTTGCCATCTTGCGACCAAGCCTCGAACCACGGCCGATCACGCCGCATCGCCTGCTGGTAGCCATTGGCCGCAAGGTCTTGCTCGAGCAAGCTGATCGCCGCGGCCTGATGGGGGAGTCCCTTGTAGTACCGGAACAGAGCCTGCAGTGTGATCGGCGCCGTGTTGGCCATGATCAGCGGCGCTTAGGGAATACAACACGCAGCGCTTGAAGGAGAAGCTGGATCCAGCTATTGGATTTCAGCGGGGAGACGGCGATGATCTCGGAGCCAGCGGCCACGATGATCGCGATGATCGCAATGGTTTCAGGGGACATAGCAGGAGTGCCTGAATCTCTAAGTTACTGCTGAAGCTCCAGTGCGCGCACGCGTTTGTCCAGGTCGGACAGTTCGTTGCGTGCGTCAATCTTCAGCTCTTCAATCGATTTGGCCATCTGCACCACAGTGGCCTCGATCCGTGCGGACTGGATCTGCATCGAGATCAGCAGACCACCGATGGCGATCATGCCAGTAGCTAAAACGGTGGGCAGCGAGGCGGAGAAGACGCCACCTACGCTCTGTGGTTCTTCAGCCATCGCTGTGGCGACTTCCATCCCATCCATCGTAGCGATCGAACGGGTCCGGCCTCCCCTGCAGGATGACCACCGCACGGCGATAGTAATGATTGTCCGTCTTCCCGACACGCTCGAGGTGGTCGCGAATCTTGCGCCAGTTTTCGAGCGTATCGCGATCCATCAGCGGCCTTGCCCCCTCAGCGGCTTGCGGCCGCGGCGCCGTGGGCGGGACTGCTGGCCGAACCCCTGGCGTGTGGTCTTTGGTGGACCTGGCTGATGCTCGATGCGAGCGGTGCCGGTCTTGCTGCGGACGGCCATCAGATCCCGAGCAACTCCTTCAGCTCCTCCACCGTCAGCCCACTAGCGGCCAGCTTTTCAGCAGGCGTCAGCTCGGCAGGTGGCTCAGGTTGCGGGCGGGATTCGATCTCCGCGATTTCTTCGGCGGTCAGTTCGACGATTTCCTGCTCGCCGGTTTGTACGTCAACAACAATGCGATGCATGGTTTAGCCCTCGTAAAGGATGTTGATGGTGCCAGCATCGAAGGTGTCGGTGCCGTTGGTTGTAGTTATACGAACTCGGTCCAAAGTTGCGCCAAGGGTTACATCGCCACTAAATAAATATTGGAAGGCACCTGTTCCCAAGTTGTAACAACCATTCATTACCCAAATGTTAGACCCAAGTGTTGAAAAAATAATTTGACCTCTTCGATTGTACGATGCTCCACCGTCATTAGTGGAATCAAATCCACTGGTAGAGGTAGCACTGGCAGTACCGCCGCCTAACTGACTTGCAACACCGTTATATCCCGTGGTTACAACACCGCTTGATGTTCCAAGTTGAAAACGTATTAAACCTGTTCCGCTTGTACTCACAGCACTCAGCATCACCGTAATCCGCTTCACCCAACTTGGGATGCTGGTGAAGTCAATCGAGGTGCCACTGGTCGAAGCAACTGCAGTGCCCGACTTGATCGTGCCTTGAATTGTGGTGCCGGTGATCGTGGTGCTGCTGAGCGTGGCAATCGTGGCGCTACCGTCAGTCGCCAGAACGATATTATTGCTGCCGGAGCTGGGGTTCTTGAGGTTGGTCGTGTTAACTGTGCTCATGATCAGCCCTCGTAAAGAATGTTGATCGACCCGGCGTCAAAGGTGTCGGTGCCGTTGACGGTGGTGATGCGGACGCGATCTAGGGTGCCGGAGAGCGCCAGCAACCCAGCGGCAATAGTGCTTTGCACTTGATTGGTTCTTCCAATGTTGGAAGCATAAATCCAAGTGTTGCCAGAAATAAGATTCAACACCGCTGTCCCTACCGCGACGGTGGCTGAATCGCACAAAGAAAGAGCAAAACCGCTTGTAAAATTGGCCTGACTATTTGATGCGGCCACTTGTGTGTAGCTGCCTGCATAGCCGCTTGTCGTAAATGATCCTGAGCCTATTTGCACCTGCGTTGTAGATGATCCGCTAGTGGAAACACCGTTGATTATGACAGTTATACGCTTCACCCAACTCGGAATCCCAGTGAAGTCTTTGCTGGTGCCGCTGGTCGTTGCCTGAGCGGTTTCAAGTACCATCCGCCCGCGATCAGCGAAGCTCAGGGTGCCGCTGCCGTTGGTGACCAGCGCCTGATCTGCGGACCCATTACCAGTCGGAAGCACCAGCGTGTTGTTCCCGCCTACAGAGGGGCAGTCAATTTCTGTGTAGCCAGATGTCGAGCCTGCGAGTCTGAGTGTCATTGGTTTGCCTCCAAGGCGGTCTTGATTTCGTCGGGGGTAGATGCGCCTTCAATCACGTCTTGGATCAGGGCGTACTTATCGCGGATCTGCTGGCGGGCTTCCTCTGCTGCAACGGCGTCAGCACCAGGGATTTGCTTGGCGATCACCTCGTCGTAGGGGGCGAACTCCTCTGCACGTTGTTGACGGCGATGGTCGTGGCCGATCTCTTTGCACTTGTCGAGGTCGTGCTCCACGCAGCAGTCGCCCATCACCCACGCATTGCGGAAGTAGCGGTCGCTGGGGATGTCGGCTTCGTCCACGATCTCGTAGGGCACGCCTTCGGGAACGTCCTTGAGAGCCAGTTCTACGGACTCGGTTGGAATGATGATGGAGACTCCGCCAGTCTCGTTTTGGTAGATGATTCTGTTCATGGGGTTAGCGGAAGATGGCGACGGAGGCTGTTTGAGGATCATAAAAAGCTGCTGCTAAATTGTTGCCCAGAGGACCAATGATGTAGATAGGAGCAGCCGTTGTAGAGTTGCCGCCGCCTCCTGCCAAAGCAACGTTGTGATCGCCTACGGTGGTGTTTACATTGGCTGTTTGATCGGCAATGCCAACAACGGCATAATTCGCATCTGGCATAGCCGTCGTAAAGTTCACCGAATAAGCTCCTACGCCTCTATCCGTAATGCTGCTTACGTTGTAGCTGGCGCGGATTGTGTTGCGTACTAGTGTGATGTTGCCACTGGTGGTCAAACTTGTTCCAGCCGTATAGGTAAATGTGTTGGCATCTGTGACAGTTGCAACTGTATAAGTGCCGTCTACTCCAGTGCCGCTGGTGATGTCCGCAAAGACAGTATTACCGGCGATCAAACCATGTGCCGTTGCGGTAACGGTGACCGTAGTGCCTGACTGTGAATAGGTGCCAGTCAAGTTAGTGTTAGCACCACCGTTGAAGTTCACCCACGCTTTGCAGAGTTGCCCCTGCTCAGTGGTGCCGATCTTGGCGTAGGTGACAGCGTTGGCAGCCAGCACATCAGTGTCAACCGTGCCATCAGGGATGCCGCCGACGCTGATGCCAGTGATTGTTCCAGAGCCGTTGATTGCGATTGGCATGACTTACACCACCACCCAGGAAGCACCAGAGGGCACCGTAACGGTCACCCCGGAGTTGATCGTGATCGGACCAGCAGACACGGCGTTCTTGTTGGTAGTCAAAGTGTAGCTAGTGCCCACCGTCTGGCCATTCTCGTAAAACACATCATCAGATCCACCGCCCGTGGCGCCACCACCAATCGAACCCCATGCGGTGCCGTTGTATCCCTCAAAGGTGCTCAGCGTGGTGTTGAAGCGGATCATGCCCGAGTTGGGCGACCCTGAACGCTGTGCAGTCGTACCAGCAGGCAAGTCCAGTTGGCCGGTGCCGCTCAGCAGCACATCACCCGCAAACGTGGCGGTGCCGGTGAAGCTGGGCGATGCGGTTGGGGCAAGGCCGAGGTTTGCTGTTGCCAGCGTGCCAACTGTCACCCACGCGGAGTTGGCAGCATTGCGGACCTTCAGTAGGCCGGTGTTGGTGTCTGCCCACCACTGATAGGCGTAGGTGGTGCTGGGTTCGCTGGTGCCGCTGTTGTTGGTTGCAACCGCACTCAGCGCGTTGTTCAGGTCTGAGCGGAAACTCGCGCCCGACTGGTTGGCAATGACGTAATCGTGCTGCGCCAAGGCTTAGACCTCCCTGCCGTAACCAACGGCCACATAGGTGAAGGAGCGGGACACGGCAGTGCCGGCACTGTTCTTAAATGTTACTTGGAAACCCGTTCTAGTGATACTGGCAAGTTCCAAAAAGTCACCTGTCGCCAAGTTGGACGGACTAATCGCCACCGCTGGCGCTTGGTAAAAGGCATTGGCGAACGTGGCGGTGTAGGTGCCAGCGCCGCTGCTGAGGCTGGCGGATTGCTCCGTGTGCTGTTGCAGTTCCATCACGGCGCCCAGCTCGTCGATCACGATGTTGACGCTGGTATCGGTTGAGGTGGCCAAGGTCTTGAACTGGAAGCCGCGACCACGCTGGACGCCGTTGACCAGCTCGTTCCAGTTGCCCCAAGTCGGGGTTCCGCTGGGGTTGTCGTCAGTGCTGCGAACGTAGAGCTTGGCGTCCACCTTGTCGAGGTTGTCCTCATCAATGGATGCCCACAGGTCGATGTCCTCAAACTTGTCGTCCCAGAGCGCAGAAGGCAGGTAGGGGCGGGTGACAAAGCGGCGTTGCAGGTTCACGTCGTAGCGGGCACCCATGTCGAAGGTGCTGCCAAACTCGTATTCGCCCTCGGCCACCACACCGCCGACACCATCAATCGACGGCAGCGCGTCCCAGTCACCGTCAACCGCCATATCGTCCACGGCGTCACCAGCGTCAAGGATCAGGCCATCCAGCTCGCTGGAATAAAACATGTTGGTGGCGTTGCCCTGGAACGGTGGCGTGGTGGTGTCCTCCGAATAGGTGGTGACGGACAGCCGTGGAAACACCGCCGGCAAATCGACCACAACAGTCGCGGCGTTCACCGAGCGGTTGTTGTCAACGTCTGCAAATTTCAGCAGGTAGGTGCCCTCCAGCAGTGCCACGTGGCGTTCGGTGGAGTTGCCGGACACGGCGTCCACGATGCTTTGGGACTCCTCCCACACCGCACCAGACAGCACACTGGAGTGACGGATCAGCACGTTGCCGCCCAGCACCACGTCGAGGTCAGTGCTCAGGTTCCAGCGCAGGAGGGCGGTGCCATCGTCGGCGGGCAGGATCGTCAGGCCGGTGACATCAGCAGGTGGTGTTGATTTGCCAGAGGAGGACAGCGTGAGCTTGCTGACGCCGGTTTGCAACAGTGCGGCGTTGAGGGTCCAGACCTCAATTTCGTAGATCGCCACACGGGCGTCGAGGATTTCGTAGCTGGTGCCCTTAGCAACGATCTGCTCGCTCCAGTTGTCGTCATCAGCGCGGTAACGGACTTTGTATCCGCTGGATCCGGTGACGCTTTCCCAGTTCAGAACGATCTTGACGCGAGCCTGACCGTTTAGGTTGTAAAGCTGCAGCGTATGGGTGAGGTTTGCTGGACCTGGATATTTGATGTTTAGGTCGGTGATGTCACGGACTTGCAGTTCTTCGCCGTCTTCGACATAGGCATATTTACTGCTGTTGTAGGCCAGTGCCGTGACGCCAAACGTGCCATCACCACCATCAGTGACAGCAAGCACGCGCCAGGTGCTGGTTTGAATTGCGGTGTTCTGGGCAATCCAGATGCTGTTGGCTGCAGGTGCCTCGCTGAACGCGGGGTCCACAGTGATGGTGTTGTTGGAGACTGCGGTGATGGGGCGCGACTCCATCCGACCATCGGGCAGGATCACTGCCAACGTTGGCGTGCTGGTGGTAGGGATGCTGCTGGCGCTGGCGTTATCCACCGTGACGGTGGTGGTTGTTGCGCTGCTGATGCGCCCGCCACGACGGCTGCCAGCTCGCATCGGATCGGCCACTTCGATGATTTGCCCTGGGCGGCAGATCGTGCCAGCGTCAATCGAGGTAGCAAATGTGATCGTCTCGGCTTCGTATTGGTTGCTGTAGATCAGCCACTTGGCTAGGCGACGCGCTTGACCACGAGAGGTGCAGGCAAATGCCGTGATCTCCGTGCTGTTAAAGCCGTACTTGGCAATCAGGTCTACATCTTCAACAATTTCAAACGCTGTGTCGCGGGTGCCCATGTCGAAGTAGGACACAGTGACGCTGTTGAAGCGGGTGCTTACGTCTGAGGTGCTGTAACCGAACTCGCCATTGATAACGTTGCTTTGGTTGAACTGGTATGTCGCATCTTGCGGACTGTCCTGCGCGATCGTCAGCGTACCAGTGTTCCAGAACGGCATAGATCGGAACACCGAGCACAACTCATTGATGAGGTTGTATGCCTGATCCAGCGTCTGAATGTTGACGTTGCATTGGAAGCGTGGTTCCTGGCCGCCAAAGCCGTTATCGACTAATTCGTTGGCGTAGATGGAAGCCTGATAGAAACTCCACTTATCGATTTGTGCGGCGTCAATGTGCTGGCCAAATCCCCAGCGAGTGTTGGTGAGCAGGGCGTACAGGCACCAGGCGGGATCGGCACACCACTGAGCAGCGCCGAAAGTTCCATTCCAGACACCGGCATAGGTGACGCGCCCTGTGGCAATGTCAACCGTGGCGTTGCTGGGGAGCTGAATCTTGAGGCCGCGAATCCGATACGAACGGCTAGGGATGTTGCTGAACTGTTCGGCGGAAATGCGGATGGCGGTGTAAGCGCTATTTGGGTAGCGCATCTTCCGCGAAACAATTTGCGTATAACTTGCCCAGTTGAAAAGGTTGGCCAGTTTACTGCTAGTGCTGTCTTTAGTAACGCGCACCACGCGAACATCAATCGGAAAAACGCGACCTACTAGGCTGATTTCATAATCGCGCTGGAATAGATCACCCGTCCGCCCTGAAATTTTGTCCTCAATAACTGTGGCAAATGCACCGCCGTTCTCGGCTATTTGAATTTGAAGTTGTACAGACGTGCCAATGATGTCGCCTTGATCCGTAAATTGTTGAAGCGCAGGCAGCGAAATTGTGACGCGGACTGTATCGGTATCCGTGTCGGTAATTGTGCGCGTGATTGGTGTATCTTTTTGAACTTCTACGCCAATGGACACCTCGGTTTCAACGCGATCAAAACCTGTTACAGGGTCTTGGTCGTTGGTGCCGTAGCGGTTGCTGATTTGGAAATCGGTGAAGTTATAGTCCGTGTCCTTAATGTCGGTAACATCGGCTGACTCCCGCAGGATTGGGGTGTCGTTAGCAAAGACATCTTTAAGCAGCGCCTTGTTCCAGTTGGCGCTATCGCGTGCGTAACCAGCTTTTGATGGTGTTGCAAAACCTTCTATCTCACCTTCACACAAAAGGTCGATGATGTTTGCATAGGCTGTTGAGTCGAGGCTGTCCTTGGCTTCTGTTGGCGTATTTACAGAAGCGCCACCGCCTCCTCCACCGCCGCCGCCCTTGCCAACCCCGCCGCCGCCGGCGGGGTTACCACCAGCACCTGCAATGTATGTCATCAGACCTTCACCTGTGCAACATCAATGCCGGCACTTACGGTAATTGAACCGCAAATAACCTCACCAAAAATGATGGGAACTGGTACACCTTGGCGGCTCGTATTTTGCACGCCGTTGAAGCTGTAACTTTCGCGGGGATCTGAGCTGCCGCTGGTGCCGCCAACAGAATTAACAGATGCGGTCGAGGGCGTTGGGGCGATCATCTGCGCGACGCCGCCAAGCACCAAAGCCGCACCCATAAAACCAATCGCAGATGCTGCTGCGCCACCGATCAAACCAAACGATGAACCAACAACGCTTGTGGCAGCAACAACACCACCAGAGCCACCCAAGCCAGCACCCAAACCAAGAAAGCCGCCTGCCGCTGGTCCCAAAACAATCGCAGCAGCGATCAACCCGATCCCTGCCAATATCGAGCCAGTTCCGCCACCCCCACCCGCACCACCAACCACGGGCACGATCTTGATCACCTGCTGACCGGCTGGGTTGTGGATTTCATCCAGCGTCAACGACCAGTCACCCACCAGCACTTTGTAGTGCTGATCCGCCATGTGCTGTTCCAAGCCGGGAAAGTTTGCCAGCAGAAAACGGACTGCCTCGGCGGCGTTGCTGACGGCTGCCTGGAAACTGCGTTGGCCGACGAATTTGGCAAGCTTGCCGTAGAGCCTAATCTCGCGAAGCATGGCGCAGCCTCCTTCCTGTGCATTGTAAAAGCCATTCCCCATACAAGTCACGACTTGAGAGCCGTCCCCCGAGGTGGTGCAGGATCATTTGGTTGCCGATGTAGACGCCGACGTGGTTGAGGCCGCGATCAGCAATCGACATCAGCACAGCATCCCCCACCTGCAGTTCCTCATCAGCACGCAACTCGCGGAAACCAGCCTCTGCCCAGCAGTCATCAAACATTGGAGCTTTGACGAAATCCATGGGGTTTAACGGACGTTCCCAATCCTTTAGTTCCAGACCCCATTCCTCCTTGTACCAGTCGCGCACCAGCGTCCAGCAATCCGTGATCGACCACACCCATTGCCGCCCGATCAGTGGTGCTTTGTAGCCCGATGGCTTGCACTCGCCCCAGCTCTCCAGTTGCGGGTTAACGATGTACCAGGGCAGACCGGATTTTTCGCACGCCACCAAATCGGCTTGGCTGGGTGTCGGCGGCATCAGCACATGGCTGTGAACCACTGCCGTGATTTCGCCCTTGTCCTCAGCGGCTGCCCAGTCCTCAGGGTCCAGCACGAAGAAGTCCTCGGCATTGGCAAGGTTTTTACACGGCCAGTAGCGTTCGCGGCCTTTGATGACCACCAGCAGGCCGCAGGCTTCTTTCGGTAGGCAAGCCTTGGCGTGCTCCAGTGCAGCGGCGCGAGATGTTTTGTTCATGTCTTGATGGTGCCAACGCCGGGGAACGAACCAAAGGGCAAGATGCCATCAGGGCGAATTACATAACGATCATCAACGCGGAACTGATAGCTCTGCGATGTAAAAGTTGCCGGCGTGTAGAACGTTGCCGTGAAGTTGGTATTTTGCACTGCACTTGTTTCGCTCGTAAGTTCAACAAACTTATTGGTGCTAATGCCGACAACTTCTGTGCCAGTCGGGATGCCGCTCCCTGTTACTGGATTGCCTGCTGCAATGCTGCTGGTGTCGGACATATAAAGACGAGGCTTCCCGCCGACAACTTTGTACTGCACAGTCTTTGTGACTGGCGATGTTAGGTAGTTGCTGTTGCTGGCGATGCTTAGCGTCAGCGTGGTGCCGGAGATGCTTTTGATGGTCGTGCCAGTGGGGACTCCGGTGCCGGTGATGGTCATGCCAGCAGCCAAACCAGTCACGCTGGCGACTGTCATCTGAGTGCCCTTGGCGGTCAACGTGCCGTTGCGTGTGATCAGGGTTGTTGCCGTGGCATTGGCGGACAGGGTGAGCTGGGTATCCGCCTTCGCCGTGACCGTTGTACCAGTAGGAATACCTAGTCCCTTGATCGGATCGCCAATATGGATACGGTTTAGCTCTTCTGTCGTCAGATTTGTAAGAAGATTGCTGCCGCTAGTGACATCACCGTGAACGTCAACCGCACCAAATCGCAAAATACAACTGCTAAGTCGTTTGCCGCATACATCAGTTGCCAGCTCGGTGGCGGGTTCATCGGCAGCGGTCCAGAACGGTCCAATCTGCGTTGGGTCATAGCCACAGCCAACGGCACTACGGTAGGTCCACTGGCACACATTGTTGATGCACAGGCGGCGGGGTGCCTTGACGTGCTGCAGGTCAAATGCAGCGGCACACTCAAATTCAACGACGTTGCGGTTTTCGGCTGACTTGCGGGCGATGTAGTAAATGTCTCGCGGAAATTCAGCGGTGGGGTCAACGGCACCACTGGGGTTCACACCGCCTTCAAAATTCACATCGTCGAGGTAACGTGCCAGCGTGCGGATACGTGTCAGCTTTGCGCCGATGAGATCGTTGTTAGGCGTCTCCTCGTTGACGATCAACAACAGGGCGCTGATGGTGTTGGCAAGGTTGCTAATTGACAGCTTCGGGCGCGGCAGTTGACCTTGGCCGTTCCACTCAAAGCCTTCGACCTGCACGGGATAGCGCAAGTAGCCGTTGCCATTCCAGATCACATCGCCTGGCGTGTTCAGTGCATTGGCGCCAGCGTGGAAGCGATACACATCAGTGGCACCATGCAGGGTGGCATCAAGCTGCAGTTCAAACAGCTCAATAATTGACGATAGTGCAGCGCCTTGGAGATCCTGCGAGACGGCCATGATTGCCGCCCACGTCACCGTGCCATCTACGACAAAGCCGACCTTATTGGACTGGGTGCCGTCAAGCGTTTGCGTTGTGTAAATAACCGTTGGCCATGTCGGCTCCGTTGCGGCGGACGTACCAGCCGCAATGCACTTGAACACCAAGCCGGTGCCGGGCAGGCTGCTGGCGCGGACAATGTTGCCAACAACGTATACGGTTGAACTAGCCCAGGCTGAATACGCCATCAGGGTTCAAATACTTGACGGAAGGTGGCTGTGATGTTGTTGAAGTTGCAGCTCACCTGACTGGTCTGCCATTCGCTGCACACCCACTTGCCGGCATAGTTATTCGGATCAGTCCAGTCAAACGACTCAGTAGCACCTCGAGCGCGTAGGAAGGTGAGGATGTTGTCTCGTTCGGTATCGTCTCGATTGCTGAACTGAAGCTGCCAGGTCTTTGGTTGTGTGTTCAAGCCATAGGCAAGACGTTGCTCATATCCATCGCCGAACTTAACGGTGCGCACCGTAGGCGCCTCCGATAAATCAGCGCTGAAACTGGGCGTGTAGGTGAAGGTGGTCATTAGTTGAGCAAGCCTCCTGGTCGTTTCTGCTTGATCAGTTCCTGCTGGACCGCGATGCCAATGGCCTTACCAAGTTGGTTGGCCTGATTGCCGTCGCCTTGCACGTTAGAGCCAGCAACATCGACGTTCACCGTCACACTCACCGCACCGCCACCGTTCGCAGCCTGCACACCAAGGCGACCATCACGGCCACGGCGCAATGGCATGATCGCTTCAGGTCCGGCCTCGCCCATCAGGCCGATGCCATTGGCGAAGGGGAACATCGTTGGCTTGTCGACGATGCCGCCACGGGCGAACTTCTGGATGCCGTTCTGGGCGAAGACGTTGCCCATCGCGCTAGCACCGAAGCCGATGGTCTTGCTCAGCGTGCTGGCCACTCCAAGCAAGCCGCCCCCGCCACCACCGCCGAACATGCTCTGCACAGATCGCAGTAGAGGCGCAATGATCAGCATTCGGGTGACCATGCGGGTGATCTCCTCGATGATGGATTGTGCAAACTGACGGAAGCTAAAGGTGCCGGTAGTGGTCAGGGAGACAATGGCATCCTCGAGACCCTTAAAAGCGGTCTGAGTGACATTGCTCAGGTTGGCGCCCAGTGTCCCGATGCTTTCAATGTAGGAACCGATGCCAGCACGGAAGTCTTCCATTGCCGACGTTGTTTTCTGTACAGACGCATAGAACAGCTCTCCGCTCATGCCGGCCTCGAAGCCGGCGCCCTTCAGCTCCTTGAATTTCTCGATGAGCGCATTGGTTTCTTGAACTTGCAGCTTCTGAATCTCAACCGATCTGGTGCGCTGGATGTTGGCTTGCTGTTCAATGGGCAACTGCTGGCGCAATTCCTTATCGGCCGCGGCGCTGACGGCTCGGCGCCTCTCTGCATATTCGAGCTGGATTTTTCTGAGAGGATCGGTTTCGCGAAGAATCGCCAGCTCCGCCCTCGATTGCGCTAGTGACTCACGCGAAGATGCTATGCCTTCCGCGATTCGCTTACGCTCAGCCTCAGCACGTTTTTGTGCTGCTTTTTCTTTTTCAGCAGCATCACTGCCTGATGCTCGACCGGGCAACAATGGGGGAATGGCTGGCAACGCGGCGCGCCGTTGTCCGCGAGCAGAAAATTCAGGCTGCTGCTGTAGCAATTTGATGAAGTTTTGCTCATTAAAACCAACACCTAAAAAGGCGCTCCCTGCTTGCCTCTGAAGCGCTCGCCGACGCTGCTCGCCAATGATGCGATCGATGGCAGCGGGTCCACCAAATGGCAACTGCCCGGCTCGAACGGATGCTGTTGCTTCCGCCTGCTGAGGACCACTGATTGCCAGCTTGATGGCCTTATTGATTGTATCAATTACATTAATTGCTAAATCTAAGATTCTTTTAACAGCCGGACCCAAGACTGTTCCGATCGTTTGCGAGAGACCTGTAATGTTATCTTTTAGTGTGCTAAATTTGCCGTTTAGGGTATCGCTTTGAGCAATGGCACCATCAGCATATTTGCCGCCGGCAGCGGTAAGACGCTGAATGGCAACCTCAACAGCCTGGGCGCTGATTCTTCCACCTTCGAGTGCCTTGGTAAATTCTTGGCCTTGCAGCTTATACATTTTCTGCAACTCAGCCGAGAGCGCAACGCCACGCTCTTGGAATTGCAGTAGCTCCTCGCCTTGCAGTCGCCCTTTGGCAACCACTTGGCCATAGGCCGTCGCGAGTTCGCCTAAGTTGGCGCCGGTTGCGCCAGCTACATCGCCGAGCGTTTTTACAACATCAACAACTCGATTCGATTCAACTCCAAAAGCATTTAGGCGCTTTGCCGTCTCGATCAGTTCAGTCGACTCAAACGGAGTCAGTGCTCCATAGCTTTGCAGTTCTCGAATGATTTGAGATGCCTGAGTCGCGCTGCCGGTTAGCACCTGCAGACTGCGAGCCTGGCTCTCTAGTGTCGCTGCATCTCCGAAAATTTTGTTAATGATCAAACCGCCACCGATCAGACCGGCGACTCCGCCAACGGCTGCGCGCAAGCCGTCAAATGACATTGCAAGATTTTTAACCTGCCCTTGGACTCCCTGCATGGAGTTGCCAAGGCGGCGGATATTGTTCTCTCCGACGACATTTGCTCGAATCTTGAGCATTGCCTCCATGTTCATGGCCATGGCTATGCCCCCTGTTTATTGATCACGGTCATCGCTGCGGCCTCCATGATTTGCAGGTCCTCCAGCAGCGCGCGCGGTTCCTCTACGTCGTACAGCTTAAACAGCCAGCGCACCGCTGCATAGTCCAATCCGATCACGCCACTCATCGTGGTGCGCCACTGCGTCTGCACACGGAG
>Ga0315906_10005184_pt1 | contig 16466 bp, 16 predicted proteins | sample LakEriMetagenome_4_FD_203526 | JGI IMG/M metagenome (GOLD analysis project Ga0315906, IMG submission 203526) | Freshwater fungal communities from buoy surface, Lake Erie, Ohio, United States - Buoy 2 MA122 | ecosystem: Environmental > Aquatic > Freshwater > Lake > Lake biofilm | place: USA...
CGTCGCGTGGTCGGGCGTCGCGCTGCTGCGCCCGTTCTCGCTCGACCCGTCGATCCAGGGTCTGGCGATCGCCTACTGGGAGCCGCGCATGTACGGCGCCGTGCTCGGCACGCTCGGGTGGGCGATGATGAGCTTCTTCAACGGTATCGGCGCGACGCGGATCACGCTGACGGTCGCCGTGGTGACGCTGCTCGCCAACATACCCGCCAACCATTACTTCATGTCCGAGCTCGGGTACGGCATGGCGGGTGCGGCATACGGCACCAATGCCGCGCAGGCGTTGGGTCTCCTCGTCGGTGCGGCGTTCTTTCTGGGCCCACGGTACGCGGGCCGCTACCGGACCCGGCTCGCATGGCGACCGACGCCGTCGATCATCCGCCGTCAGCTCGCGGTGGGTCTGCCGGTGGGCGTCACCTACGCCGCCGACGTCCTCGGGGTCGCCTTGATGCAGATGATGGTGACGCAGGTCGGCAACGTGGGCGCTGCGGCCACGCAGGTCGTCATGATGCTGACATCGCTCGCCTATATGCCGACGCTGGGGTTGGCCTCGGCGGGCACCACCGTCGTCGGGCAGGCCATCGGCGCCGGCGACCGCGACTGGGCTGCGCAGATCGGCACCTTCGTCACGCGTTGTTGCGCCGGGCTGATGCTGGGTATGGCGCTGCTGCTGCTGCTGCTGTCGCCGTGGTTGCTGCCGGGGTTCCTGGCGGGCGGAGACGCGACGGCCGGCGAGGCGATCGCACTCGCTCTGCTGCTGCTCTGGCCGGCGGCGGCGTACCAGTTCTTCGACGGGCTCTATTTCGGATCGAGCTTCGCGTTGCGGGCGACCGGGGACACGGCCGTACCGGCGCGCACGGCGCTGCTGTTGTCCTGGCTGTTCTTCCTGCCGCTGGCGCACACCTTGGTGTTCACGGCCGAGCAGGCCTGGGTGCCCGGGCTGCCGCAGGCCGGGCTCGGCGCACTCGGCGGCTGGATCGCGCTGATGGCCTACGCCATGCTGCTCGGTACGCTCATGTACCGTCGCTGGCGCAGCGAACGCTGGCGGCGCATCGATATCTGGGGCCGTTGACGGGACGGACGGCAGCGACGGGTGGTCAATCCCGCGGCGCGCTGCGAGCCCAGCGCCACAGCATCCAGCCGCCGCCCAACATGCCGCCGAGATGTGCGAAGTGGGCGATGCCGCTCGCTGTTCCGGTGACGCCCAGCACGAGCTCCAGCAAGGCGAACAGCAGCGCGAACAACCAGGCGGGCATCGGGATCGGCGGGATCAGCAACAGCACGCGGCGCTTGGGGAACATCACGGCGAAGCCGAGCAGCAGGCCGTAGAGTCCGCCGGAGGCGCCCACCGTCGGCAGGAGGCTCCCGGTCGAGGAGGTGACGGCGAGCTGCACGAGGGCGGCGGTCAGGACGCACCCGAAATAGAACTGCAGGAATCGGCGCGTGCCCCACCACATCTCGAGCTCGCGCCCGAAGCTGATCAGACCGATCATGTTGAACGTCAGATGCAGCAGGCTGCCATGAAGGAAAGCGTAGGTCAGTACCTGCCACGGTTGGAACCCGGCGCCCATCGGCCAGAGCGCGAGGTGGTCCAACAGGGCCGGCAGCAGCGGCTCGAGGGCGAAGAGCGCGAGGCAGGCGAGCAGCAGCGCGCGGACGCCCGGTCCAAGTGAAGACAGCATGCCCGAGACCTCAGTGCGGCGTGTGCGGATGCCAGCCGAGGGGCACGCTCCCGATCACGTCGATGCCAACCAGTCGAACAGGCGCTTCGCGAAGCGGATCTTCTGCTCCTTGCCGGCGACCACGTGGGCGAGGTCGTTCCAGGTCTCGCCGATGGCGCCGGGGATGGCGTGCTCGATGGGTAGCGTGGTGCGCGGGCTCGTGACCTGGTCGAGGGCCGCATGGATGACGAGCGTCGGGCAGCGTACGAGATGCAGCCGGCTGCGCGACTCGAACGCTACGCAGGCGTCGACCAGTCGCGAGTGCGCGGTGTAGCGGCCGTTGAGCTCCTTCCAGCCACCGTCCGGTCCCAGCAGCTTAGTGTGGTTGGCGTTGTAGTACTCGGGCGTGAACGACAGCAGCGTCACGGCCTTCTGGAACGCGAGGAACCCGAGGTCGCGATGGATCCAGCGGAACATCTCGAGCTGTTCGCGCAGGAAGTCGTCCATCTCGCACCAGGCACCCGTGTTGAGCATGCTGCGGGCGAGGTCAGGGCGCTTGATCGCGATCTCCTGCGCCACGCAGGCACCCATGCCGACCAGACCGACGAGGTGCACGTTCTTCAGGCCGAGATGGTCGAGCAGCCCTATGGCGTCATCGGCGTGCAGCGCCATGGTCGACGGCACGGACAGGTCGTCGCCGGAATCGCGGATGCCGCGGTAATCGAACAGGATCACCTGGTAGCGGTCGATGAGTCCGCGCGCCAGATGGTGATGGTTCTCATGGCAGAAGGTGCCCCAGCCGCCCATGCACAGCACCGGGTCGCCGTTGCCGAGCACCTCGTAGTACATGTCGTGGCCGTTGATGTGGGCGATGGGCATGGGATCTCCGGTAGGACGGGTCAGAACGGTTTGGCGACGCCGATGAAGGCGATCAGCGCGAGCAGCAGGTAGAGCGCGAGCACGACGCGCACCGCGCCATCGATGCCCCGCGACACCTCGGCCTCGATCTGCGGGCTGCTGCCCTCGCTCGCGAGCCGCATGAAGGCAGGACCGACGGGCCTGAAGGCGACGTCGATGCCGATGCCGAGCGCGAACACGCAGGCGAACAGGAACACCTTGGCACCGTACCAACCGCCGGGCAGGGGCCCGTGACCGGCGAGGGCCATCACGCCGAGCGCGCCGATGAGCAGGCAGAGCAACGCCTGCAGCGCGAGGTTGACGCGGGCGAGTGCGGCGCCGGCGGGCGTCCCTTCGCGGCGGCCCATCGCGGCCAGCAACGCGATCCACACCGCAGACACGGCCCAGGACAGCGCCAGGGCCCATCCCGGCACCGGCGCGAATCCGCCCGAGGCCGTGACATGCAGGCCGACCGGGAACATCACCGCGAAGCACAGGCGCGGCACGAGGTCGATCATCACCGCCATGCGCAGCGCGAACGTGCGCTCCGCGAAGGACAGATCGGGTTTCTTCGCCGCTTTCGCCAGCAGGAAGACACCGAGATCGGCGCCCAACCAATAGACGAACAGCATGATGTGCAGATAGACCCAGATCTGGTGGTCCATGGTCAGCACCGGCTCAGCGCGGGACCTTCATGCCGCGCTGCACCGCGGGGCGCACACCGACCTCTGCGGCCCAACGCGCGACGTGCGGATGGGCGCCGAGGCCGCCCGGGAAGCGCTTCATCGAGACGGCCGCCACAGGGTAGGCGATGACATCGGCGATGCTGTAGCTGTCGCCTGCGAGGAAGCGGGAGGTCCCCAGCCGCGACTCGAGCGGCCCCAGCAGGCGCAGACAGAGCCGGTCGTAGAAGTCGATCGCCCAGGCGTTCTTGTCGGGGGCGATGACATTGAACACGAACTGGCCGCTGTAGGCCGGCGCGAGATCGCTGGAGACGATGCCCAGCCATTCGTACGCCTTGGCGCGCTCCGCCGGCGACGCGGGCAGCAGCTTGCCGGTCTTCTCCGCGAGATAGAGCAGGATCGCGGGCGTGCCGTAGACGGAGACGGGGGCGTCCGTCGTGTCGTGGTCGACGATGGTCGGCACCCGTCCGACGGGGTTCAGCGCGAGGTACTCGGGCTTCATGTGCTCGCCCTTCACGAGGTCATAGTCGATGACCCGGTAGGACAGACCCACCTCCTCGAGCATGATGGAGGCCTTGTAGCCGTTGGCGGTCGCGGTGGTGTGCAGGTCGATCATGCGCCGCGCTCAAGCGCCGTAACGGTGCATCTGCACGGCATCGACCGGGATGATCGTCGACTTGATCTCCGTGAAGAAATCCATGCTCGTCTGCGGACCGTCGCGGCCGATGCCCGATTCCTTGAAGCCGCCGAACGGCGCCCGCAGGTCGCGCATCAGCGGCGTGTTGACCCACACGGTGCCGGCGCGGATGTCACGCGCGCAGCGCATCACGGTCGGCAGGTCGTCCGACCATGCATAGGCGACCAGTCCGAACTTCGAGTCGTTGGCGATGCGGATCGCCTCGTCGACGGTGTCGAAGGTCAGCAGCGTGGCGAAGGGGCCGAAGATCTCCTCGCGGCAGACCCGCGCGTCGTTGTGCGGCGCCAGCACGGCGGTGGGTTCGACGAACCAGCCGCGTCCGGGCGTCTGCGCCCGCCGACCGCCGGTCAGCAGCGTCGCGCCGTCGGCGCGCGCCACCTCGACGTAGGACAGCACGCGTTCCATGTGCCCCTGGAAGCACAGCGGTCCGATCTCCGAGGACGGATCGAGCGGGTCGCCGAGGCGGATGCGGCGGGAGCGCTCGACGAAGCGCTCGATGAAGCGGTCCGCGATGCTGCGCTGCACCAGGATGCGCGAGCCCGCGAGGCATTGCTGGCCGTTGTTGCCGTAGATGCCTGCGAGCGCGCCGTCGAGGGCGCGGTCGATGTCGGCCGACTCGAAGATGATGTTCGCCGATTTGCCGCCGAGCTCGAGCGCGACCGGTTTGAGGTTGCGCCCCGCGGTGGCGGCGATGGCGCGCCCGGTGGCCGTGCCGCCGGTGAACCCGACCATGTCGATGCCGGGATGGCTGACGAGCGCGTCACCCGTGACGCTGCCGCGTCCGTTGACGAGGTTGACGACGCCCGGCGGGAGACCGGCCTCGTGCATCACCTCGACCATGCGGCGCACCGACAACGGCGTGTATTCGGACGGCTTCAGCACGCAGGTGTTGCCGAAGGGGATGCAGGTGGCCACGCGCATGGAGGACAGCGCGAGCGGCGCGTTCCACGGCGAGATGACGGCGGCGACCCCCTTCGGCTCACGGGTGACGACGGTGAGGAACCCGGCGGTCTGGTTGTAGGTCTCGCCGCGCGCGGTGCTCGCGACCTCGGCGAAGAACTCGAAGTTGCGCGCCATCCGCTGCACATGCCAGAGGACGCTCGACAGCGGCAGGCCGACGTTGGTGCACTCGAGCCAGGCGAGCTCCTCGGCGTGCTTGCGCAGATGGTCACGCACGGAATAGAGGATGTCCTTGCGCGTGTTGATGTCCATCCGCGGCCACGGTCCCTCGTCGAAGGCCTGGCGCGCCGAGCGCACCGCCGCGTCGACCTCCGCGGCATCGGCTTCCCGCAGCCTGGAGATGACCTCTTCGGTCGTCGGGTTGATGACCGGGATGTCGTGGCCGGGCAGATCCTCCGGCAGTGCGCGACCGTCGATGAAGCTGGTGACGCGCGGCGAGATGTGCTGCGGTCGGGGCGGCGTGGCGGTCATCCTGGCTCCGATGTTCGGCTGAGGTCCGTCATCCTCCGCGCTGCGTTGGCGGCAGGCAAGGGGACATGTCATCATGGAACTATAACGATATGACCGACCTGCGCCAATTCCTCGCCGAGCACGCGTCCGCCGTCTGGGAGATCCCCGGCCGCGTTTCACCGCGCCATGAGTTGACGGCGTTGCAGCACGAGCTGGACGCACGTGGCCGACATCCGGTGCTGGTCGCCCGTGACATCACTTCCGTGGACGGCTCGCCGTCGCAGATCCCGGTCGTCACCAATCTCACCGCCAGCCGCGTGCTGACCGCGCGGGCGCTCGGGTTCGAGGACCATCGGTTGGTCGCGCGGGGCTTCGCGGCGCGCAGCCGTGCGCCCATCGGGCCGGTCGAGGTCGCTCGCGAGGACGCCCCCGTCCAACAGGTCGTGCTGCGCGGCGAGGCGGCGAGCCTCGAAGCGCTGCCGGTGCTGACGCAGCACGAGCTGGAGCCGGGTCCGTACCTGACCGCAGCGCATGCGACCACCTACGACCCGGACACCGGCATCGACAACACGGCCATCCAGCGCTGCTGGGTGAAGGGGCCGCGCGAGATGACGTGGTTCCCGTACCCGGCGTCGCACAACGCGCGCAACCTGCGTAAGTTCCATGCGCGCGGCGAAGACTGCCCTGTGGCGTTCTGGATCGGCCACCATCCGGCCGTGCTGCTCGGCACGCAGGCGAAGCTGCGCTACCCCGAGAGCCACTGGGAAGCGGCAGGGGGCGTCATCGGCGCGCCGCTGCGGCTCGTGCCGTCGGTGCTGCATGGCGAGCGGGTGATGGTCCCTGCGGACGCGGAGATCGTCATCGAGGGTTGGGCGCGGGCGGGCCGCAGTTCGGTGGACGGACCGTTCGGCGAATACACCGGCTTCCTCGGCGGCGGCGTCGAAGCGCCGCTCGTGGAGGTCGGCTGCATCACGCGGCGCAGCGATGCGATGTACCACGACTACGGTTCGGGGCTCGCCGACATGCTCGTCCCCGACAACCTCGTGATGGAGGGCCGCCTGTACGAGCTCGTCCGGCAGGTCGCCCCGTCGTTGGTCAACGTCCATGTGCCGACCGAGGGACGGCGCTTCCATGCCGTGCTGCAGCTCGACTCGCCGGCGCCCGGCGAGGCCCGCGATGCGCTCCTCGCGGCGCTGTCGTATCGGCGGGTGAAGACCGTGCTGGCGGTCGGCCCGGAAGTGGACATCTTCTCGCCGCGATCGCTCGAGTGGGCGCTCGCCACCCGCGTCCAATGGTCGCGCGATGCGATCATCCTCGACGGCCTGTCGGGCTCGGCGCTCGATCCGTCGCTCGACCCGCCCGGGCCGACCACTTCGAAGATGGGTATCGACGCCACACGGCGCAGCCCGGGCAGCCGTCCGTCGACGGTGCCGGAGCCGGCGCGCCGGCGGGCGTTGGAGATCATCGCTGATGCGGCGCGCCTGCGTCGCCATGAGGAGGACCGATGAGTTCGGGACACGCTGAGTTCTTCGCCGCGCTCGAAGCGGCACGGCAGCCGCGGCACGGCGGCGGTCATCCTTTCAGCCGCGCGTGGGGCGCCGGCGAGCTGAGCCGTCAGCAGCTCGGCGAGTGGGCGATCCAGCATTTCCATTACATCGACCCGATCCCGCAGCAGTTCGCGCAGCTCTACGCGCGTCTGCCGGACCTCGACGCGCGGCAGCATCTGCTCGAGAACCTGTTGGGCGAGGAGATGCCGGCCTGCCCGGAGAAGCGGCATCCGGACCTGCTGCGCAAGTTCGCGCGCGCCTGCGGCGTGGCCGACGCGCGCATCCTGCACGCCGAGGAGGCGGGCGAGGTGCTCGCCACGACCCGCGCGATGCGGGCGTGGATCTGGGAGCTCGCCGGTATCCGCCACATCGCCGAGTCCTGTGCCGGCATCATGGTGGCGCTCGAGGGCCAGTTGCCCACGCTTTACCCCAAGTACGTGGAAGCGATGCGCCGCATGGGCTTCAGCGACGATGAGCTGGAGTTCTTCCACGTGCACATCGAGGGCGACACCGGCCACGCCCATGTCGGGCTGGAGCTCACCGCGCGCTATGCCACGACACCCGAGCTGCAGCGCCGCGCGATCGCCGCGGTGCGCGCCTCGGCCGAGATGCGCTGGTCGATGCTGGACGGCATCCACGCGCGGCTCGCAGGCCGCGCGGCGGCGTGACCGCATCGCACATGCGCTCGTCTGAGGTGGTGCTCGTCACGGGCGCCGCGGGCGGTATCGGTCGGGCCGTGGTGAGCCGCCTGCGCGAGCGCGGGCTCACCGTCGTCGCCACCGACGCCGCGCTCGCCGACCTGCCTTGCGCGGGGCCGGTCACCGCCTTCCCGCTCGACGTGACGGATGAGGCCGCGGTCCGCGCCGCTGTCGCCCGCGTGGTCTCGGACTTCGGGCGTCTCGACCATGTGGTCCATCTCGCCGGTCGCGCCGGCCAAGGGCCCATCGACGCTGTGGACCGCACCGAATGGGACGCGCTGCTCGCGGTGAACCTCGGCTCTGCGGTGACGCTGGCGCGGGCCGTCCATCCGCATCTCGCGGCGACCCGCGGGTCGCTGATCCTCACCGCCTCGACGAACGCGCTCAACGGTGGCAGCGCGCTCTCCGGGCCCGCGTATGCGGTCGCGAAGGCGGGGCTCGTCAACCTGATGCGATATCTCGCGCGCGAATGGGCGCCGCAGGGCGTCCGCGTGAACTGCCTCGCACCGGGGCCCATCGACACACCGATGGTGACGGGCCGCTTCACGCCGGAGGTGCTCGCGCAGCTGCGGTCGGCGGTACCCCTCGGCAAGCTCGGCGAGCCGCGGCATGTCGCGCACGCGGTGGACTACCTGCTGCATCCGGACGCGGCTTTCGTCACCGGGACGGTGATGAACGTGTCCGGCGGTCTGGTGTTCGATTGAGCCGGACCGGGCGCGGACCCGGCGTACCGCCTGTGCGCCGCGCCGAGGACGGCATCGGCGCGCCACGCTACCACCAGGTGTACGTCACGGTGCGCGCGTGGGTGCAGGACGGCACCTACAAGCCCGGGGCCCAGATCCCCACCGAACCCGAGCTCGGGCGCGTCTTCGGCGTATCCCGCATCACGGTCCGCAAGGCGGTCGATGCATTGGTGCGTGAGGGGTGGCTCGTACGACGCCAGGGCCGCGGCACCTTCGCGCGTTTCCCCGGTGGCAGCCGCCCGGTGACGATCGACCTGCAGTCGGTCATGGCACAGGTGTCCGACCTCGCGGCGCTCACCGCGGTCCGCGACCGCGTGGTCGCGGAGGTCGACCCCGATGACGAGACGCGCGCGGCGCTCGCGTTGACGGGCGGCGAGAGGGTGCACCGCGAGACCCATGTCCGTGTGCTGTCGGATGCGCCGCTCGGTCTGATCACGACCTTCGTCCCGGTCGACATCGCCGCTAGGCTCGACGCCGGCGGCTCGCGCGACCAACCGATGTTCATGCTGCTCGCCGCTGCGGGCCTGCGTGTGGCGAGCGCCGACCAGTACCTGGGCGCGACCTTGGCCGGCGTCGATGCGGCGCAGGCTTTGGGGGTCGCGGTGGGCGCGCCGCTGCTGCGCCTCGTCCGGGTCGTCAAGGACGAGCGGGGCCGGCCCGTGGAGCGCGTCGTCGCGCTCTACCGCGCCGATGCCTATCAATACCACCTCCATCTCGAAGCGCCGCCGCAAGGGGCCCGCAGCCGCGGTCGCCCGTAGCGTGGCGCGACGGACGACCGCCGGCGCCGAACGGTCGCGCGCTGCCGCATAATCGGATGCAGTCAGGAACCTTGAGGTGCGACCATGACCGAGAAGCCCGCCAAGTACGACCTCCTCATCAAAGATGTCCGGGTGGTGCGCCCGCGCAAGGACGGGCTGCAGCGGGCCGACATCGCGATCAAGGACGGCAAGGTCGCGAAGGTCGCGCCCGGGTTGTCCGCAGCGGATGCCCGCCAGGTCGTCGACGGCAAGCGCCGCCTCGCGTTCCCCGGACTCGTCGATCCGCACATGCACACCGGCATCTACGGCCCGTTGCCGCAGGATGCGCGCAGCGAGAGCCTGGCGGCCGCCCAGGGCGGCGTCACCTCGAGCCTGAACTACATCCGCACCGGCGGCTATTACATGGACCGCGGCGGACCGTACGCCGAGGTGTACCCGGAGATACTGGCCCAGTCCAAGGACAACTTCTGGGTGGACTACGCCTACCACCTCGCGCCCCTCGACCGTACCCACATCGGCGAGATCGACATGCTGATCGACAAGTACGGCGTGACCTCGTTCAAGATCTTCATGTTCTACGGCGGCTACGGCCTGCACGGCGCCTCGAACAGCCAACACAAGTTCCTGATGATCGGCGAGGACGAGAAGTACGACATCGCGCACTTCGAGTTCGTGATGCGCGGCGTGCACCGCGCCATGCTGCGCCGGCCGAAGCTGAAGGACTCCATCTCTCTGAGCCTGCACTGCGAACTCGCCGACATCCTGCGCGCCTACACGAAGATGGTCGAGGGCGGCGCCAAGACCACGGATCTCGACACCTACCTCACCGGCGAGACCTACGACCCCGAGTGCATCGACTGCAAGCCGCTCAGCGGCCTGCGGGCCTACAGCGCGGCGCGGCCGCCGCACTCGGAGGGCCTGGCGATCACCATCGCGGCCTACCTCGCCAACGAGACCAACTGCGCCAACATCAACCTGCTGCACCTCACCTCGCGCAAGGCGGTCGAGGCGGCGCTCAAGATGGCGAAAGCGTTCCCGCACGTGGATTTCCGCCGCGAGGTGACCATCGCGCACCTCTGTCTCGACTACGACACCAAGGTCGGCAGCCTCGCCAAGGTGAACCCGCCGATCCGTTCGCGCGCCGACGTGGAGTTCCTCTGGGAAGCGCTGCTCGACGGCAAGCTCGACTGGGTCTGTTCCGACCACGCGTGTTGCCGCATGGAGGACAAGCTGGGCGAGGACAAGGCCGGCAAGAAGAACATCTTCCTCGCGAAATCGGGCTTCGGCGGCACCGAGTTCCTGCTGACCGCCCTGATCACCGAAGGGCGGCCCCGCGGCCTGTCCTGGAACCGCATCGCCGAGCTCACCTCCTGGAACCCCGCGCGGCGGTTCGGCCTCAAGGCCAAGGGCGACATCGCCCCGGGCTTCGATGCCGACATCGCGTTGGTCGATACGACGCGCAGCTTCGTCGCCGGCAACAAGACCTCCGAGTCGGATCAGGGTTACTCGGTGTTCGAGGGCATGGAGATGGCGGCGACCGTCACCAGCACCTTCCTGCGCGGCCAGCTGGTGTACGACGAGGGCAAGCCGGTGGGCAAGCCGGGCGGGCGGTATCTGCACCGACCTTACGGCTGAGCCATCGCGCGCCGACCCGCTGGCCGGGCAGGGCCGGGTCGTGGCGGCTGCGGTATCATCCCACCCTCGTTCTCTACCTCATCCGACAGGAGTCGACACATGACCATCAAGGCCGGCGATCGCATGCCCTCGGGCAGCTTCAAGACCCTCACCGCCGAGGGCATGAAGGACGTCAAGACGGATGACCTCTTTGCGGGCAAGACCGTGGTGCTGGTCGCGGTGCCGGGTGCCTTCACGCCGACCTGCGACGCGCGCCACCTGCCGCCGTACGTCGAGCACGCCACCGCCATCAAGGCCAAGGGCGTCGACACCATCGCCTGTATGTCGGTGAACGACGCGTTCGTGATGAACGCCTGGGGCAAGGCCAGCAACGTCGGCGACAAGGTGCTGATGCTCGGCGACGGCAACGGCGACTACGCGCGCGCGCTCGGGCTCGTGATGGACGGCCGCGGCTTCGGCATGGGCGAGCGTAGCCAGCGCTTCGCCATCATCGTCAAGGACGGCGTCGCGACGCATGTGAACGTCGAAGGGCCGGGCAAGCTCGAGGTCTCGACCGCGGAGCACGTGCTCAGCCAGCTCTGATGGCCGACCGCAACCAGCGCATCACGTTCGCACGGAGTCCGAAGGGGCTGCCGGTCCCGGAGGATTTCGGCGCCGACGAGACGCCCGTCCCCACGGCGGGGCCGGGGCAGTTCCTGTCGCGTACGGTGTACCTGTCGCTCGACCCGTACTACCGCAACGTGATGAAGAACAGCCAGATCTACGCCGACCGCTTGGCGCCGGGCGACGTGATGGTCGGCGAGACGGTGGCGCAGGTCGTCGAGTCGCGGCACGCCGACTACGCACCGGGCGACTACATCGCAGTGCGCAACGGTTGGCAGCAGTACGCCCTGTCGTCCGGGCAGGGCGTGCGCAAGCTCGATCCGGCGTCGGCACCGCTTTCCACGGCGCTCGGTGTGCTCGGCATGCCGGGTCTCACCGGCTGGGCCGGCACGGTGCATCTCGGGCAGCCGCTGCCCGGCGAGACGGTCGTCGTGTCGGCCTGCACGGGTCCGGTCGGCAGCACGGCGGGACAGGTCGCGCGGCACATGGGCGCGCGCGTGGTCGGCATCGCGGGGTCCGCCGAGAAGTGCGACTACGCGGTGCGCGAGCTCGGCTTCGCGGCCTGCGTGAACTACAAGGACGGCGATCTCGCCGCCGCGCTCAAGACGGCCTGCCCGCGCGGCATCGACTTCTATTTCGACAATGTGGGCGGCGACACGCTGAAGTCGGTCATCGCCAACCTCGCGATGGGCGCCCGCATCGTGCTCTGCGGCATGATCGAGGCCTACAGCATGGACACACCGCCGCCCGGGCCGTGGCTCGGTCCGGTGGTGGGCGCACGGGCGACCCTGAAAGGGCTGGTGGTGTACGACCACATGCATCGCATGGCCGAGATGGAGCGTGTCGTGTCCGGATGGATCCGCGAAGGCACGTTCCGCTACCGCGAGGACGTCGCCGAGGGCCTCGCCGCGGCGCCCGCGGCGTTCTGTGCGCTCATGCGCGGCCAGAACTTCGGCAAGGCCTTGGTCAGGGTCGGTCCGGAGCGGGCCTAGCGCCTTCGCGCCTCAGGGCGGTTCGGGGGTGTCGGTGTCCCGTTCGCCGCGTGCGCGCTGTTCGCGCGCACCTTTGGCCAACGCGAGATAGCGCTGGCGGAAATCGTCCAGTTCCTCCTGCGTCAGCTCCTCGAGATCGAGCAGCGCGTTGTGCGCGCCGTTCGTGGCACGGATCAGCTCGTCCAGCTTGATGTGCAGCGCTTCGGTGTCGCGGTTCTGGGTGTTCTGGATCAGGAACACCATCAGGAAGGTGACGATGGTCGTGCCGGTGTTGATGACCAGCTGCCAGGTGTCGCTGAAACCGAACAGCGGACCCGACACGAGCCATGTGATGAGCACCAGCAGCGCGATCGCGAAGGCCGCGGGGCGACCCGCGAGACGGGCCGCGTGCTTGGCGAGCGCGGGATAGATCGATCTGTCTTCTTTGGACATGGTGGACTCCTCAAGGCAGGACGCGGCCGGGGGCGTCGCGGCCGGCACGCTCGGCCATGCCGAGCGCCAGCCATCCGACCACGCAGACTATCGCCATCTGCACGGCGAGACCGTGCGCAGTGCCATCGTAGAGCAGGCCGGTCGCCACCGTGCTGACCATCGAGAGCAGCATGGCGATGGCGCTCGACAGGCCCGACGCGACGCCCGCGAGCGAGGGATGTCCCGCCACCGCCCGGGTGAGCGCGATGGGCGACACGAACCCGTTCGCGGCCATCAGCAGCAGCAAGGCCAAGACGAACGGGAGAGGTTCCGGGTCCGGCAGGAACGCGGCGACGGCGAAAGCGAGCGCGCCCGCCAGTGCGCAGGCCATGCCGAGGCGCTCCGCACGGGCGGCCCCGAGGCGTCCGCTGAGCCGGCCGGCGAGGGCGGCACCTGAGACATAAGCGATGGCGAGCGTCGACCACAGCAGGCCGAAGTCCCGGCTGCTCATCCCGAACAGCGACTCGAAGAGCGCCGCACCGGCGGTGATGAACACGAACCCGGCCGCGCTGAGTGCGGCGTACACCAAGGTCTGCCCGAGGAAGCCGCGGTCCGCCACCAGCACTCGGGCGCCGCGCAGCAGGTCACGGACCGTCAGAGCGCGCGTGGCCGCTGGACGGCTCTCGCGCAGCCGCAGCGACAGCATCATGACGAGGAGCGCCGCGACGGCGGCATGCATCCAGAAGATGCCTCGCCAACCGTAGAGGTCGGTCGCGTAACCGCCGACCACCGGGGCGATGACCGGCGCCACACCCATCACCGCGGTGATGAACGACAACGCCACTGCAGCGGGTTCCGGCGCGTAACGATCGGTGACGACGGCACGGGTGACGACGGTCGCGACGCTGACCCCCATGGCCTGCAGGAAGCGCGCCGCGACGAGCGAGCCGAGCGACTGCGCCAGACCGCCGAGCAGGCTCGCTGCGAGGAAGAGCCCGATGCCGCCGATCAGTACAGGGCGGCGACCGAAGCGGTCGCAGAGCAGGCCTTGCAGCGGCTGGAAGACCGCGAGACCGAGCAGATACGCCGAGACGATCCACTGGACGGCCGCAAGATCGGCGTCGAGCGCGCGGGAGAGCGGCGGCAAGGCGGGCACGACGCTCGCCATGCCGAATGCGGAGAGCCCGCTCGTAGCGCCGAGCAACGCGATGAAGCCCCGACCCGGTGCAGCGTGCGACCGAAGGTCGACGCCGCCGGAGGGGTCGGGTGCGCTCATCGCGCGCCCGGGATCAGCCGGGTTGGCCGATCAGTCGTTCGATCTCCGGCACCACCTGGAACAGGTCGCCCACGAGTCCGATGTCGGCGACCTCGAAGATCGGCGCCTCGGGGTCCTTGTTGATGGCGACGATGGTGCGCGCGTCCTTGATGCCCGTCAGGTGCTGGATGGCGCCCGAGATGCCGAAGGCCATGTACAGCTCCGGCGCGATGATCTTGCCGGTCTGTCCGACCTGCATGTCGTTGGCGGCGTAGCCGGCGTCGACCGCGGCTCGCGACGCACCGACGGCGGCGCCCATCTTGTCGGCGAGCTTGAAGAGGATCGCGAAGTTGTCGGCGCTGGCGAGCGCGCGACCGCCCGAGACGACCTTGGCCGCCGTCTGCAGATCCGGACGGTCGGAACGCGCCGACGACACCGATACGAAGCGGGTATGGGTCTCGGGCGCGGCCGAGACGCTCACGGACTCGATCGGCGCGGGCGCGACCGACACGCCGGCCGCCTCGAAGGAGGCGATGCGCACCGTGGCGACGACTTTGCTGCCGGCCGCGGCCTCGACAGTGACGATCGCGTTGCTGGCGTAGATCGGACGCCGGAAGCGGGTCGCACCCTCGACCGCCATGAGGTCCGACACCTGCGCGCAATCGAGCAGCGCCGCGACGCGCGGCATCAGGTCCTTGCCGAAGGTCGTGGAGGGGCCGAAGACATGCGAATAGCCCGCCGCGAGCTCGGCGAGCTGCGGCGCGATGGCGGCCGCGAGCGCGTGCGCGTGGGCGGCGTGCGTGACGGTCACCACGCGATCGACACCGGCGATCGTGGCGGCGGAGGCCGCGACCGCCGCCGGATCGGATGCGAACACCGCGAGCGTGACGTCCGCGTCCGGGATGGCCCGGGCACAGGTCACGCACTTGGCGATGGCAGGGTTGACGCGGGCGCCGTCGTGTTCGGCGACGATGAGGATGCGGTTCATGCGAGCCCCTTGCGACGCAGCGCGTCGACCAGTTCCTGTACGTCCTTGACCATGATGCCCTTGGTGCGCTGCGGCGGCGGGTCGAACTTGACCGCCTTGAGGCGCTCGACCGGCGTGACGCCGAGCGCGGCCGGCTCGACGGTGTCGAGCGGCTTCTTCTTGGCCTTCATGATGTCCGGCAGCTTCACGTAGCGCGGCTCGTTGAGGCGCAGGTCGGTGGTGATCACCGCGGGCAGGTCGATCTCGAGCGTCTCGAGACCGGCGTCCACCTCGCGCGTGACGCGGGCGACGGCGCCGTCGATCTCGACCTTGGAGGCGAAGGTCGCCTGCGGACGACCCCAGAGCGCCGCCAACATCTGGCCGGTCTGGCTGCAGTCGTCGTCGATGGCCTGCTTGCCCAGGATGGCGAGGAACACCGACTCGCGATCGCAGAGCGTACGCAGCATGCGCGCGACATCGAGCGGTTCGATGGCGGCGTCGGTCTGCACGAGCACCGCACGATCGGCGCCCATGGCGAGCGCGGTGCGCAGCTGCTGCTGGCAGTCGGCCGGGCCGATGGAGACCGCGAGCACCTCGTCGGCGAGGCCTTTCTCTTTGATGCGCAGCGCTTCTTCGAGCGCGATCTCATCGAAGGGGTTGATGCTCATCTTGACGCCATCGGTGATGACGCCGGAGCCGTCGGGCTTGACGCGGATGCGGACGTTGTAGTCGACCACCCGCTTGATCGGGACGAGGATGCGCTTCATCGGACACCGTTGAGGGGGATAACCCCCACATTCTACAGGCCGAGCGACCCCGGGTTAAGCCTGCGTTGGGGGTCGACGACCTGCTTGAGCTGCCGTATCAGGGCCGCCGTGGCGGGGTCGCGTCCGCGCATGTAGGGGTAGAACTTGCCGATCTGCAGGTGGGCCGCGCCATGGCGCTGGAAGAGGTCGGCGATCCCGTGCTTCATGCGGTCGACCAAGGCCCGGCCCTCCGGGTTGTCGTCGAACTTGGGCAGCGTAGCGGCGTGGCCCTCCGGCATGAGCCGCTCCTGGGTGACGTTGGTGACATCGGCCCAGTAGAACACCGGCTCGTAGAGGAAGGCGTTGGTGCCGACGGTCATGAACATCGCGCCGTACCGGACGCGCAACCGCTTCATCTCCGACTCGTTCGCCGCGTAATAGGCCTGCAGCTCCTCACGGAAGCCGGCGACGCGCGAGAAGGGCAGGATGCCGTGCACCGGAACCCAGCGCTCGCCGAGCGGGCTGCGCACGTTGTAGAGCGGCATGAACGGCATCGCGTTGGCGACCGTGGGCACCGTGGCCGGCACCTCCGCGCCATGCGGCTGCAGGGCCGCGCGCAGCCGCGCCACAGCCGCACGGCAGGACGGGTCATCGATCCCGTCCACCAGCCAATGCGCCGAGAACACCGCGTCCTTGAGGAAGCCACGGCCGGCGACGGCCATCTTCGCGAGTTGGCTGATGCCATCCCAGACGCCGCGGGAGATCT
>Ga0315906_10005185_pt1 | contig 16465 bp, 17 predicted proteins | sample LakEriMetagenome_4_FD_203526 | JGI IMG/M metagenome (GOLD analysis project Ga0315906, IMG submission 203526) | Freshwater fungal communities from buoy surface, Lake Erie, Ohio, United States - Buoy 2 MA122 | ecosystem: Environmental > Aquatic > Freshwater > Lake > Lake biofilm | place: USA...
CGAAAGCACCCGTTTTTGTTGAAACGTCCGAAGGTTCAGTTGCAGGTAAGAACTTTGAATCGAATAAAGGCCGATTGCCAGCGCCTATTTCGTCAGGGAGTATTGTGGAAAGTTTTGGACGAAATGCTCACCCAACTCTACCAGATGTATTTACCAATAACAATGGTGTGGATTATGCTTGTTCAAAAGGGGCAAATGTTCGCGCTATTTTCGAAGGTGAAGTAACGAGTGTGTTTAGTATCACTGGTGCTGGAAAAGTAGTTATCATCAAGCACGGGAACTATCGCTCTGTTTACAGTAATCTGAAAGAGACCTATGTTAGCATAGGTTCCAAAGTAAGCACGAAACAGGCCATTGGAAGTCTGATGATAGATGGAAATGTGTCCGTTTGTCATTTTGAAATCCATCAAGTTGTTGGAGGTATTCCAAAGTGTTTGAATCCGCAACTTTGGGTTGGGAGGTAACTGTTTCAGAGGTTTCACATGTTAAATCTCCTTCTTATTCCGCTTGAACGTATGTTTTACTTTCAAAATCGCCAAATTCAATTCGATGGAAGTTTCTGTGCCGTTTAGCTCCAAATTATCAGTTAAAACGGAAGAAATCAATTGCGTTGATTTACTCAATAAATCATCCTGTTTCTCTGGTGAATTTTCTTCGTTGACACCTTCAATTACGCGCGTAAGTTCTTTAATTTTTGCATACGTTTCAATAATGGCGATAGTTGTCTCTGTTGCTTTTGGACTTTTCAAAATGGTCGCCAACATATAAAGTCCTTTTTCTGTAAAGGCTTTAACACCATACTTGGAGTGTTGTCCAGAGCCTGATTTCTCTAAGGTCGAAAATTTCGACCTTAGAATTTGTTCTTCAGATTTTTCTAAAATCAACACATAACCCTCCGGAAATTTCTCGGGATTGTTTTTTACTGCTTCATTGATTCGTTTGGTTTGCACATCATAAAGAAGTGCAACATCTCTATCCAATAATACGTGTTTTTTCCTTATCGTAATTAGTTTCTCCTCAATTGTGCTTAGCCCTGTCATTCCTCATTTTTTCTATTGAATATACGAAAAAAAGTGGACTTAAACGAGTCTCAGGAAAAAAGAATCTTGCCCTTTGTATCAATAAGAATTATTCTCCCGTTGCAGATTTTATACTTACGCCTATTTTTTGGTTCCTTCAAGTGAATATGTTTTAATGTTAAAGCTTTTAGAAGATCCGGAATAAACATAATCGCAGATAATGAATGTTTCTCTTGAAAGTTCAGTATTCTTATTTGTAGAATATAGAGTTTGGTAAAACCACACATTTTGTCACCCGAAAACAAATTATGTTGATCAACTAAAAACCAGATAAGCGATTTTTTGAGTTAATGCGTTGAAACGATTATTTTTGCACCTTAAATTCAATTTTCAATGAAACGCTGGAGAATTAGTCAAATTTTAGGTCAAGAGGGACATACGTTAATCAATCAAGAAATCACAGTAAAAGGTTGGGTGCGTGCTTTTCGGAGCAATCGTTTTATTCAACTCAACGATGGGTCATGCATGGCTTCGATACAAGCTGTAGTTGATTTTGAGAAATTCGACGAGGCACTTTTGAAACGAATTACAACAGCGGCGGCACTTTCAGTAAAAGGAACATTGGTTGAATCACAAGGTTCTGGACAGACTGTAGAACTACAAGTTTCGGAAATTGAAATCTTAGGAGATGCCAATCCAGACGAAGTTCAAAAAACGGTAATGCAACCCAAGCGACATAGTTTGGATTTCTTGCGGGAACAAGCACATTTACGTTTTAGAACGAATACGTTTGGAGCGGTTTTTAGAATTCGCCATGCTGTTGCTTATGCCATTCACAAGTTTTTTAACGACAACGGTTTCTATTATATCCATACGCCGATCATTACTGGTTCTGATGCTGAAGGAGCGGGAGAAATGTTTCGCGTAACGACTTTGGATGCCAAAAATCCACCATTGAATGAAGATGGATCTGTAAATTTCAAGGAAGATTTTTTCGGTAAATCAGTGAATTTGACGGTTTCCGGACAACTAGAAGGGGAATTAGCAGCATTAGCCTTAGGTCAGATTTATACGTTTGGACCAACTTTCCGCGCTGAAAACTCAAACACTTCTCGGCACTTAGCAGAATTTTGGATGATCGAACCAGAAGTGGCTTTCAATGATTTGAAAGACAACATGGATTTGACCGAGGAGTTCTTGAAATATATCTGTAACTACGTTTTGACAAACTGCAAAGAAGATGTTCAGTTTTTAAGTGAACGTGATGCGCAAGAGCAATCGCAAAAACCACAAAATGAGCGCAACGACATGTCGCTATTGGAGAGACTGGAGTTTGTAGTCAACAATCCTTTTAAGCGATTAACATATACCGAAGCAATTGATGTTTTGATTAATTCAAACCATTACAAAAAGAAGAAATTCAAATATCCGGTTGAATGGGGAATTGATTTGCAAAGTGAACACGAGCGTTATTTGGTAGAAAAAGAGTTCAAGTGTCCGGTTATTCTAACGGATTATCCTGCGAAAATCAAAGCGTTTTACATGCGCTTGAATGAAGACGGGAAGACTGTTGCCGCGATGGATGTCTTATTCCCTGGCATAGGAGAAATTGTTGGTGGTTCTCAGCGGGAAGAGCGTTACGACCTACTTCGTCAAAAATGTGAGGAATTTGGTATCCACCCAGATGAACTATGGTGGTATTTGGATACACGTCGATTCGGATCGGTTCCGCACGCAGGATTCGGCTTGGGCTTCGAGCGAATGGTGATGTTCGTTACAGGGATGTCAAACATCCGAGACGTCATTCCGTTCCCGAGAACTCCTCAGAACGCGGAGTTTTAATTCCGTCTTGTAGCTCGAATTTGTTTACTGATAATCGTTTCTGGTTATAGGTTGCTTGACTTTTTGATGCTCTAAAAATGTGTGTGATTGAAGCGATAAAAACCCTTCTTTCATAACTAATACGTACTTGTAGCTCCACCAATATTCTCAATCGGATGCCAAGTAGTTTTGATTTCTTGTAAATCAGCGATGTAATGCAATCCTTGTGCGTCGTTATTATTCCAATCAGCGGTAAATTCGTATTTGCGTTTCAAATTATCCACCGCAGCAACTGACAAACTCTTTTTTAATGGATCTTCTAAATGTGAAACAATCAGCGTGTTGACGTCCATGTGAGACGCAAGTGTTGGAGCCATTTCACTTACAGAACCTGTTAAGATGTTTACCACACCGCCAGGCACGTCTGAGGAATTCAAAACTTCAGCGAAAGTTACAGCGCAAAGTGGTAATTTTTCAGAAGCCAAAACAACTGCCGTGTTTCCACCGCAAATCGCAGGAAGAAGCAATGAAACTAACCCAATCAATGAAGTGCTTTGCTCCGCAATGATACCGACAACGCCCATTGGTTCACAGGTGGAGAAATTGAAATGCGCCGAACTCACCGGATTTACCGAACTCAAAACTTGATTGTATTTGTCGCACCAACCGGCGTAATAAACAATGCGGTCAATACTCAGATTCACTTCCTTTTCAGCATTGGCTTTCGTCGACCCTTGAATTGTTAATTCGTGTATGAATTGATCTTTTCTACCCTCAAGCATTTCAGCGATTCGATACAAAATCTGTCCGCGGTTGAATGCCGAACGCTCCGACCAAGAACCAAAGGCTTTTCTAGCCGCAACAACTGCATTTCGCACATCTTTTCGTGATGATAAACAAACATTGGCTAAAGGCATTCCTTTCTTATCGAGTGGCGAGTAATACCTTCCAGATTCTGTTCTTGGGAATTGACCTCCAATGTATATTTTGTATGTTTTTAAAATTTCCAAACGTGACATAATTTTAATTTAAAATTGAAAATGCAAAATGACATTTAAAACATTCTCAATTATTCATTTTTCATTCTACATTTTTCTCAACTCAACTTCACATATCCACTCAACCCATGCAGTCCTCCCTCGCGGCCGAAACCACTTTCCTTATAACCACCGAATGGTGATGTGGGATCAAATTTATTGTAGGTATTAGCCCAAACAACTCCTGCTCGAAGTTTCGTGGTCAAATTAAAAATTCGTGAGCCTTTGTCAGTCCACACGCCGGCCGCAAGGCCGTAAGGGGAATTATTAGCTTTTTGAATCACTTCATCCACCGTTCTGAATGTTTGGATAGTCAATACCGGCCCGAAAATTTCTTCTTGAGCGATAACATTTGATTGAGCGACATTCGTAAAAATAGTTGGTGGACAATAAAATCCTTTTTTAGGCAAATTACATTTCGTTTGATACATTTCCGCACCTTCGTTTTTACCGATTTGAATGTATTTATTGATTGTATCCAACTGCTCTTTTGAATTAATCGCGCCGATGTCCGTATTCTTATCCAGCGGATTTCCGACATACAAACTTTCCATGCGTTGTTTTAATTTGCGAATGACTTTATCAGCAACATTTTCCTGAACATACAAACGTGATCCAGCACAACAAACATGTCCTTGATTGAAGAAAATTCCATTAACAATTCCTTCTACTGCCTGATCGATTGGGGCATCATCAAAAATGATGTTGGCAGATTTCCCACCCAATTCTAATGTGGCTTTTTTGTGCGTTCCGGCAATTGCTTTTTGAATGATTTTGCCAACTCCAGTTGATCCTGTAAATGCGATTTTATTTACATCTTGGTGATTGACGATCGCTGCACCTGTGTCTCCATATCCTGTTACAATATTCACAACACCCGCAGGTAAGCCTGATTCCTCAATAATTTCGGCCAGTTTCAACGCTGTCAGAGGTGTCGTTTCGGCCGGTTTTAAAACAACCGTATTCCCCGTAGCAAGAGCAGGAGCGATTTTCCAAGCTGCCATCAATAACGGGAAATTCCATGGAATAATTTGTCCGGCAACCCCTATAGATTCAACTTTGCGATTTGGAAAAGCATATTCTAATTTGTCAGCCCATCCAGCATAATAGAAGAAATGATTACAAGCCAATGGAACATCGACGTCTCTTGATTCACGAATGGTTTTTCCGGCATCCAATGTTTCAATTACGGCAAATTCTCTCGCTCGTTCTTGCATCAATCGGGCAATTCGATAGATGTATTTCGCTCTTTCCGATGGCGCCATTTTTGACCAAACAGTATTATAAGCTTTTCTTGCTGCTTTCACTGCTAGGTCTACGTCTGCTTCGTTAGCATGAGCCACCTCTGCTAAAACTTCTTCGTTTGCCGGATTGATAGATTTGAAATATTTTCCACTTGTTGGTTTTACCCATTTTCCATCAATGAACAAATCGTATTTTTTCTTCAATTGAATGTGGGAGGTCGACTCCAATGAAGGAGCATAATCCCAAGATTCAGTTTTATTTTGTTTTGCCATCTTAATCAATTGTAAAGTAATCGGAAGACTGATATACACCTGTTTCCGTTTTTAATATTTGCATGAGGACATCGTTTGCCAAACTACTTGCTCCAAAGCGAAACCAATGGTTATTCAGCCAGGCGTCGCCTAAAATTTCTTTGACCATGACCAAGTTGTGAAGTGCCAATTTGGATGTGGAAATTCCACCGGCAGGTTTCATTCCAACCATGATTCCGGTTTCATCGAAATAATCGCGGATTGCCATCAGCATCGTATATGTAACTTGCATTGTTGCGGCAGGCTGAATTTTTCCTGTTGAAGTTTTAATAAAATCTGCTCCCGCATAAATAGCGATATCACTTGCTTTTCTGACATTGTCTAACGTTGCCAGTTCGCCTGTTTCAAGAATTACTTTCAAGCGTGCTTTTCCACAAGCTTCTTTGATTGCTGCAATTTCATCAAAAACAAAATTATAATCACCCGAAAGGAATTTACCACGAGAAATGACCATGTCAATTTCATCTGCTCCGGCATCCACAGCAAACTTCGTATCGGTGATTTTGACTTCCATTGGTGCTTGTCCGGAAGGAAATGCAGTTGAAACAGAAGCAATTTTAACCGATGAATTTTTAAGTTCTTTTTTCGCAATTGCAACCATGGAAGGATAAACACAAACGGCTGCAACCGTTGGTAAACCCGAATGTATGTCATGTAAGTGCTTTGCCTTGTAACACATTTGTTTAACCTTACCTGGTGTGTCTTTGCCTTCCAGCGTCGTTAAATCAATCATATTCAAAACCATTTTTAGGCCTTGAAGTTTTGATTCATTTTTAATACTCCGTGTTTGGAACCTCGCAACTCGTTCCTCTACTCCAACCTTGTCTATGGATGGAGACTTTGATATGTCTGAAAATAAAAAGGGTTTCATAAATTCAATGAAACCCAAATATAATAAAGATTATTCAACCAATTAAATTAATCTTCGTCGTCATCTTCGTCGTCATCTTCTGGTTTATCGTATTCATCATCTTCCTCATCTTCTTCGTCGTCCAACTCATCATCTTTTATTCCCGGAACTTTGTCGAATTCATCTTCAAATTCTTCTTCTTCATCATCAACAACAGGTTTTATCTTAGGGGTAATCTTGTTGATTTTAACAAGATAAATCACTTCATCCGTTTCCCAAATCAATGCATCCAAAACCTCCCCTGTTGGCGTTTTTATGGTTGTCAAATGATTAATATATCCATCAGGATAATCTTTTAAAATTTGTTTTTTCTGTTCGATTGTTAATTTGTCGTAACTGATAATGGCTCTTCTTTTTGACATAAGGAATCAAAATTTTTTGTCGACAAATTTAAATTTTTTGTTTTTCCAAATCATTTTAGCGAAAAAAAAAAGTAAAAAAATTTTCAACTTTCAATGGTTCATATTCTTTCAAGATAAAGATCGAATGGTTTTTCTAATTTTATCATTAATTTTCAAAAAGTGGCATATAAAATTCAACAGTATAAAAAGTATTTTTCGTTAGGCATTATTCTTACTTTGTTGATAAATCAAAATTTTAATTCTCAAACAAATAATCTTCCTAAAAACAGTTTAAAAGTTAGCGTTGCCCCTATATTCGTCGGAGAGGTGAATTTCAATTATGAAAGATTTTTATTTAAAAAAATATCCAGCGAAATTGGAATCGGTTTTGTAACGGATAATTATCTGATGAACTTTTTATCGGAATCAAATGCAAATGATGTTAATAAAGTTAAAATAGGCCCGTCAGTTGGGGGAATGTTAAAATACTATCCTTTTGTTTTAGGGGACGAATTATACTTGGATTTAGAGTTTAAGTACCGCCGATACCGAAAATCATATTCTCAAGATTTTGGCGCGTTGTTTTTTAATGAATTCAATGAGCGATATATCTCTAGGATCGGAGTCGGGTATCATTATTTTCTGGATGATTACATTTTTTTTGATTTTTCGGGGAATCTTGGCCTAATATTTCAAAACTCACTCCAATTTTCAAATCAAGAAATTAAAAGTTCAATAAAATTAAACTTTGGACTAGGCCTAAAATTCGGCTATTTATTTTGAAAATTGATTAATTTTAAGTTAGAATGTCGAAGGTTAAATCTTCCTTTTTTTGTCAAAATTGTGGATATGAATCTCCCAAATTCATGGGACAATGTCCATCTTGTCAAGAATGGAATTCATTTGTGGAAGAAGTAGTTCAAAAATCAAGCAAGAATATTGTTGCTTTTTCAGCCGATTCTCGCAATGCTACACCACAATTAATTCAAGACGTAACAAGAGAAAGCGAAGAGCGTGTTTTAACTACAGATCAAGAATTCAACCGCGTATTGGGCGGCGGAATAGTTCCCGGTTCGATCGTGCTTTTGGGTGGGGATCCGGGTATCGGAAAATCAACACTACTTCTTCAGCTTGCCATCGCTGAAAACTTGAAAGTATTGTATGTTTCAGGAGAGGAAAGTGATCGGCAAATTCGTATGCGTGCGGATCGATTGGGGTTGAAAAATGATAACTGCTATTTATTAACTGAAACGAATCTCGAACAAATTTTAATGCATGCAAAAGAGTTGAGTCCAGAATTGATTGTAATTGATTCGATTCAAACGTTGTTTTTTTCAAACATTGAAAGTTCTCCTGGAAGTATATCGCAAGTGCGTGAATGCACCGCTCAGTTATTACGATTTGCCAAACAAACAGCTATTCCAGTATTTTTAATTGGGCATATCACAAAAGATGGTACAATTGCCGGTCCAAAAGTTTTGGAACACATGGTTGACGCAGTTCTCCAATTTGAAGGTGATCGAAATCACATTTATCGTTTGTTAAGAGCAATCAAGAATCGCTTCGGTTCAACGAATGAATTGGGTATATATGAAATGCATGGAGCCGGACTTCGTCCAGTTGAAAATCCATCTGAAATTTTAATTTCCAATTCGAATCAACATTTAAGTGGGATTGCTATTGCATCTACCATAGAGGGCATGCGGCCACTTTTGGTAGAAGTTCAAGCTCTTGTGAGTAGTGCGGCATACGGAACGCCTCAGCGCTCATCAACTGGTTTTGACTCCAAACGGTTAAATATGCTTTTAGCTGTTCTAGAGAAACGATGTGGTTTTAAACTGGGTGCGAAAGACGTTTTCTTAAATATTGCAGGAGGAATCAAAGTTGATGATCCAGCTTTGGATTTAGCTGTTGCCATGGCCGTTTTATCCTCAAATGCTGACTTAGCAATTCCCAAAAACGTAGCTTTTGCCGCTGAAATTGGTCTTTCGGGCGAAATACGAGCGGTAAACCGATTGGAACAAAGACTTTCAGAGGTGGCAAAATTAGGTTATGAAAAGGTGATTATTTCAAGTTTTTCGAAAGGAATTGATTTAAAGAAAAATACAATCGAAATTATTTGTTGTGCAAAGATTGAGGAAGTAGTAAAAAATGTTTTTTCTTGAGTATGAATAAAATTAGTTTTATTTCTGCTCAACATGTTGATATTGAATTCGAAATCGCATCAGTCGTTTTGAGAATTGCAGCCTACTTAATTGATACGATTATCCTAGGTGCATATTTATTCATTGTCTTTATGTCCGTTCAATTCGATGACTTTTTTACCAATTTCGGAACATGGTTGTTTTTCATGTTGCTCCTTGCAAAGCTGCCATGGATTCTTTACCAACCTGTCATGGAATATCTCACAGGCGGGCAAACCATAGGGAAAATGGCGCTTGGGATACGTGTGGTTCGATTAAATGGTGAACGAGTTGGATGGCGGGAAGTTATTACCCGTTGGCTACTTCGTGGTGACTTTCTCTGGATTTCTGCAAGTTATTTTGTTTTTCTAATCCCGTTTTGGAACATTTTAGATACGTTCATAGTTTCACTTTCAAGCAGACAGCAACGTATTGGTGATTCTTTAGCAGGGACGATTGTAATCAAGAATAAATCAAGTCAATACTACAAACTATCCGATGTTTTGAAAATCAAATCTCATGAAAACTATATCCCAACTTATTTGAATGTTGTTCAATTTACAGATGAAGACATGATTTACATTAAAAATTGTATCCAACATCGTAAAAGACACAAAGGAGTAGAAATCGAAACTTTACTTCTTAATTTATCAGACGAAACCGCCCGTTTATTGGGGCTTGGCGAAGTCCCAAAGGAGCGCCTTAAATTTTTAGAAACCGTTTTAAATGATTACGTTGTATTAACTCGTTAGAAATGTCGAAATTGATTTTAGTCCCGACACCCATCGGAAACTTGGAAGATATTACCTTAAGATCGATTCGAATCTTAAAAGAAGCAGAATTGATTTTTTCCGAGGATACACGAGTCACTAAAAAACTCTTGGATCACCTTGGAATTTCTAAAAAATCCCTGCCTTTTCATGCACACAATGAACACAGGTTTTTAGAAAAATCGATTGACATGATTCAAAACGTATCGAATGCTGTATTAGTATCTGATGCTGGTACGCCAGGAATCTCAGACCCAGGATTTCTATTGGTAAGAGCATGTGTTCAAGTTGGTATCAAAGTCGAGTGTTTACCAGGCCCAACAGCTTTTGTTCCTGCTCTTGTTGCAAGTGGATTTCCATGCGATAAATTTGTATTTGAAGGGTTTTTACCTCACAAGAAAGGTAGACAAACGCGATTGAAATTTCTTGCTTCCGAAGACCGAACAATTATTCTATATGAATCTCCACATCGACTTTTAAAAACATTGGAGCAAATGACAGAACATTTCGAATTAACGCGAGAAATGTGTGTGGTTCGGGAAATAAGTAAATTATTTGAAACGTATCACAGGGGAATGCTTCAAGATCAAGTTAACTACTTTAAACAAAATGCCCCAAAGGGTGAAATAGTTCTAGTGATTAAAGGAAAAGAGAACTAGTAAATATCCTTTTTCTTCTTGTCGATTTCTTGAATTTTTATTGTTTGATTTTTGATCGCTTCTTTTTGCTTTTCCTGAGAAGTTTTATTTTCTTCTATTTTCTTTAAATTTTCCTCTATTTTCTTTTTGTAGTCCTCGATTTCCTTTTCCATATCATATTTATCTTCTTCTAAATCTTTTTGCTCTTTTTCGAAATTTTTAAGGACCTTGTTTTCTTTATCGAGAAGGTTATTGATATAATTTGAAGCACATTTTCTTCCGAAAGATTCAATCGATTTTTTAAATAGTTCAAATTGGGAAGAATGCTCTTTACTGTTCAAATAAGCTCCTCCTAAATCAAATGCAAAAGAAACACTTACCGGTGCATCCTGCTTGAAATCGTAACGAGCATAAACATCAAACGTTTTTTTACCATAATCCTTCCATTCACCAAGTTGAACACAATATTCTCCTTTACTTTCTTTGCACTTGCCCCAATCTTTTAGGTAGCTTTTTAGTTCATCTTGAAAAAACGCTTCATCTACAAATGGAATTTCTATGGAAAGTGCATTTTGTGATCCTTTGGATGTACTAACGCTTCCTTCCTTTACGCGCATGGATTGACAAAAGGCATATCCCGAAATCACAACAGAAAAAATTAAAATAACCAGTCTCATCGTTTTCATTTTATTTGCAATAAAAGTAATAGGAATAGTTTATTGTTAACTATGTATTTTACAATTTTATTAACTTTGATTGTGAAATTTACAGATGTAATTGGGCAGGAGTCACTTAAGGCAGAATTGCGAAAAGAGATAAATTCAGGAAAAATTGCTCATGCTAAATTGTTCTTCGGAAAATCAGGATATGGACCCTTGCCTTTGGCTTTATCCTTCGTTCAATACTTATATTGTGAACAAAAAACAGAAATCGACAGTTGCGGAGAATGCCCATCCTGTAAAAGAATCCATGATTTTAATCATCCTGATATTCACTATGTTTTTCCAATTATAAAATCAGCGCACCAAGTTTCTAGCGGTGCAATTAATGAATGGAGAGAGCAGCTTTTAACAAATCCTTATTTCAATCTTTCTTCTTGGTCTTCAAAAATTGACTCAAAGAATCACAGACCTATTATTCCCGCGGAAGAAAGCTTGGAAATCATTCAGAAACTAAACTTGAAATCATACGAAGGAGGCCCCAAGGTTATGATTATTTGGATGGCAGAAGAAATGAATGTTAACTGTTCTAATAAGTTATTAAAAATATTGGAAGAACCCCCTACTAATACTTTTATCCTTTTAATAGTCGAAAATGTTGAGAATTTGCTTTTAACCATTCAATCGCGGACTCAAAAAATAAATGTCTCGAGAATTGCTTCTGATGACTTAAGCTCGTATTTAGTTCAAAATTTTCAATTGAATCGAATTGATGCAGATTCAGCTTCGGCCTTCGCAGAGGGTGATTTTTTGGTGGCACTTGATTTTTTAAATACAACTGAAGAACAGGCGATTTATCGCGAACAATTTGTTCAGATGATGCGGGCAAGTTACAAAAAAGACGTACTTGGCATGTTGGATTGGGCTGATAAAATTGCAACTGAACCGAAGGAAAGACAGAAGTTTTTCATTGTTTACTCGTTGCATATGTTTCGACAGAGTATAATGGCAAACTACATTGGACCTGAAATGATGCGCGTTTCGCAGGAGGAAGAAAACTTTCTAAAAAATTTCGCGCCGTTTATCTCAGGAAATAACATTCGTGAGTTTCAGGAAACTTTCGATAATGCGCACTATCACATCGATAGAAATGCAAATCCGAAAATACTCTTTACGCAACTGTGTTTTCAAACAATGCGTTACATTCACGCTGCCTAAAAATTGAAATCTAAAAAGGATAATTGTTACCTTTACACTTAAAATTAAAACATGGGATGTGCTTCTTGCAGTAGTGGTGGTGGAACCCCTCGGGGTTGTAAAAATAACGGGACTTGCAGTTCAGGAGGGTGCAATAAGTTAGATGTTTACGATTGGCTTGCCAATATCGCGCTTCCTGCTGGACAATCCATTTATGATATTGTTGAGGTTCGCTTTAAAAATTCTAGAAAGAATTTCTATCGGAATTCTGAAGGTTATCCTTTACAAATTGGAGATATTGTAGTTGTGGAGATGTCACCCGGCTATGACGTAGGAGTAGTTTCTGTGGTTGGTGAACTTGCTCGAATTCAAGTTCGCAAAAAAGCTCCGAATTTAAAACCAATGGAAACGCGAAAAATCCTTCGAATTGCGAATCAAGAAGAAATCGATAAATGGATCAAAGGTCGTTCCTTGGAGAAAGAATTGATGTATAAAGCGCGAACGCTTGCCTTGAATTTAAAAATGGAAATGAAAATTTCCGATGTGGAATATCAAGGTGATCTTTCCAAAGCTACGTTTTATTACACAGCTGAAGGACGCGTTGATTTTAGACAATTAATCAAGGATATGGCGGACGATTTCAGAGTCCGTATTGAAATGCGTCAGATCGGTTCCCGACAAGAATCTTCACGTTTGGGTGGAATTGGTTCTTGTGGTCGTGAATTGTGCTGTACAACTTGGTTAACGGATTTTCGCTCCGTATCGACTTCTGCGGCGCGCTATCAGCAACTTTCTTTGAATCCACAAAAATTGGCAGGACAATGCGGAAAGTTGAAGTGTTGTTTGAATTATGAATTAGACATGTATTTGGACGCCATAAAGTCGTTTCCGAAACCTGAAACTCGTTTGCATACTGAAAAAGGAGACGCTTACCATTTTAAAACCGATGTTTTCAAACGATTGATGTGGTATGGTTACCAAGGTGAAAATGGCTTGATTGCTTTGACTCCAGAACGGGTGAAAGAAATCGTAAAACTCAACAAAGAAGGAGTTAAGCCTAAAGATTTGAAAGATTTTGAAATCGTAGAACAAAAAGAAGTTGAGGTGGGTTATTCAAATGTGGTTGGACAAGACAGTGTTAATCGTTTTGAGAAAAACTTCACTAAATCAAAGAATCAAAATCGGAAGAAAAAGAAAAACAAGAATACCCAACAAGGAAATAAAAACAATCCCGTAAGTTGATGAAGAACGTTTTATTTTTAATGACCTTATTGTTATTCTTTGCTAGTTGCAACGAAACTGCGTATTATCAAAAATCTTTTGGTTTTAAGAATAACATGTGGAGTCAAGATGTAAAACCGAAATTCGAAGTTGAATTTCAAGACACAACCAAACTTTACGATTTTGTTTTAACACTCAGAACAACAACCGATTACAAATACAGCAATCTTTGGATTTTCTTAAATTCTACGCCACCTGTTGGTGAATCCGTTCGTGAGCCCTACGAAATTAAGACAACATTCCCCGACGGAAGTTGGATAGGAAAAGAAACGGGTACGATTGTAGAACATCAGCTCGTATTCAAACGTCGTCGATTACCATATAAAGGAAAATACAAGTTTGCAGTGGAACAAGCGATTACTGAAAAAACGGTTGATGAGGTTCTAGACATTTCCCTACGAGTCGAAGAAGTAAAGGAATAAAATGCGTTTCAGAATGCTTTCCAATGAAGAGCTTCAGCATTTAGAAGCCGAATTCAAGCAATTCTTAATTGTGAATCAAATTCATTCCGATGAATGGAAAAAAATCAATGAAAATGAACCAGATAAAGCGCTTGTTTTGGTTGAATTATTCAGTGATACCGTTCTCTTGAAAGTCTATGAAAAGATTGAATATTTGGAGTTCCGTTCAAAGCTGCTGTTCTCCGTTTACCGAATTCATCACGATAAAATTCAAGCGATTCATGTTAAGTCGGAAATTGATACTGTCACATTGGAAAAAGACGATGATATTTCACTTGCAATTAATTCAAATTCTTCAAAACTATCCATTTACCGCGCCGAGAAGAAGGTTAATCCATTTAAAGAAGATGAAGTCCATCGCCTAGTAGAACAAGGTTGTGTTAAGTCAACTCAAAGCGTTTGGGAGCAATTCAGTAAATTGATTAAAACATCAGCATAGCCAAACCGCATCCAATCAAAATACTGATGAGTTTCAATAAATTAAACTTATGATTCTCGGATGTCTCAAAAATAATAGTGGTTGAAATATGGAGAAACATTCCCACAACAATAGCCAGAATCACATGAATATCAATACCGATTTGTTCGGGTGAAATTTGAAATCCCAAGATTACTCCGATCGGATTCATAGTTGCGAAAGCCAATAAAACAAGCCACGCTTTCAAGTGCGATAAATTTGTATTAACCAACAACGTCATCAATGCAATCGAAACGGGAATTTGATGAAAAATTATACCCCAGAAAAGTGAACCGTGCTCGTGTGAATGATTGGAAACAATACCAGCAAATTGATTTCCTAGTGGGATTCCTTCAATGATTGAATGAACTGAAAGAGATAGAAAAAGAACCCACGGCAAAGCCTGCCCTTTGTGAACGTGAACGTGACCATGTTCAATACCTCCTGAGAAATATTCCAAAATCAATTGAATTAAAAATCCGAGTAAGATGAATAAACCAACCTGTGTTCCCTTGTCTTGATAAATATCCGGAAGCAAGTGCTGAAAAATAATGGCAAGTAAAAACCCACCACTGAACGCTAGCGAAAGTTTAATGAATTGACTTTTATTGGTCGCTTGAAGGTAACTAACGACAAGTCCACCTGAAATGACGGATAGAAACAAGCCGATAAAAACGAAGGTCAAACTCATTATTTTCGCTGTGCAATGATGATTAATCGATCCGAAATCGATGCATCAAAAGGTTTTAAATCAAAGCTGCCAAAGGTATGAAGAATTCGGAATTGATTGGCAAGTAACGTTTCAAAGTCTTTTATTTTCAAAGCCTGAACACGCTCGGTGAAATCATATTGTTCTCCCTGATCTTCAAATTGTATGCGTTTGAATACGTGCTTTCCATCGCAGTGACGCGTGATGTGAAAGGTCAGATTTTCGACAGTTTTCTCCTCCTTAGAAACCAAATTCGCAATCACTTTTTCCGCATTCATGAAATCGATTACCAAGATTCCATTGGGATTCAACATTTCAGAAATCGCGCTGCATACTCGCTCATTGTCAGTCGTTTCATCAAAATATCCAAAGCTCGTAAACAAATTAAAAACAGCATCAAACGTCTTTCCATGGATTGGTTCGCGCATGTCGTGCACTTGAAAATCCAAATACTCATTTTTCAGCTCGGAAGCAATCGAAATGCTATTCGGGGATAAATCAACACCTAAAACGTCGTAACCAAATTCATTAAGCGTTTTCGCGTGACGTCCTTTACCGCATGCCAAATCAAGCAGTTTGGCGTTTTTATCTAATTTCAGAAAATTCAATAAATTGGAAATGAATAATTTAGCCTCTTCCTCGTTGCGATTATTATACAATAGATGATAGTAACTTGTGTCGAACCAACTCGCAAACCACTCTTTTTGTCCCATGATGTAAAGTTACGAATGATTTTTGGGCTGTCGGAGTTAATGGATTACTTCAAGACTTTTGCTAGCATTTGATTTAGATGTGCAATCTCCGCATTTAGCAAATCGATTTGATCGTGGTATAATTTGCGTCAAATTTTTTTATGCTGCTAGTTTATTGATTTTCTGACCAATTTGCAAGGTGCGAAGATCATACATATTCATTTGTTTGGTTGAACAATTTTAGAGATTTATTGAAATTAACAATTTAAACTACAAATCATTTCCCTAAAACAAAGGGCAAATAATTTTCTTTGTGAATTACCTCAAATGTCGCTTCTGAATAATTGTTCTTCCATGCAGTTGGCACTTTAACCTTTTTTTTACTCCATTTGAATTCAAAAGCTGACAAATTTGTGCCTGATTCTTCAATGAGATCTATTTCTTGTTGGTCGTAAGTTCGCCAAAAAAATGTGTTTACTCTTCTTTTTAAATATGAGTTGACTTTCATTCGTTCAGCCATCAGGTAATTTTCCCATAATTGACCAGTATCATTGCGTAAATAAAGTGGATTATAATTTCTTATCAACGCATTTCGAATTCCGTTATCGTAGAAATACCAACGATTGGACTTGCTGATTTCCTTTCGTAGATTTCGGCTAAAACCTTTAACGGGATAAATAACAAATACTTTAGAAAGTAGGTCCAAATATGATTCAATTGTATTTCTGCTTATA
>Ga0315906_10005186_pt1 | contig 16465 bp, 13 predicted proteins | sample LakEriMetagenome_4_FD_203526 | JGI IMG/M metagenome (GOLD analysis project Ga0315906, IMG submission 203526) | Freshwater fungal communities from buoy surface, Lake Erie, Ohio, United States - Buoy 2 MA122 | ecosystem: Environmental > Aquatic > Freshwater > Lake > Lake biofilm | place: USA...
TGTTCGACCAGCACCTCAGACAGCGCATGACATCGCTGAGGGTCCCGGTCATCGGCCTGCGCTATTTCAACGTCTACGGCCCGCGGGAACAGCACAAAGGGCGTATGGCGAGCGTGATCTTCCATTTTGACCAGCAGTTGCGCGAGTCGGGCAAAGTCCGTCTTTTCGAGGCCTCACACGGCATGGCGGCGGGTGAGCAGCTGCGTGACTTCGTGCACGTGGAGGATGTGGTGGCGATGACCCTGTGGGCGGGAACGGTCACGGATTTTCGCGGCGTGCTGAATTGCGGCACCGGGGAGGCCGCAAGCTTCAACGCCGTGGCCCGGGCGCTGATTGGGTGGCATGGTCGCGGTGAGATCGAGTACATCCCGTTTCCGGCGGATCTGCGCGCCGCCTATCAGGCCCACACCCGGGCCGACCTCTCGGCAGCGCGCAGTGCCGGCTACCGGGGCGGCTTCCGCAAGGTCGAGCAAGGAGTTCGGGACTATCTCGACTGGCTGCACAGGTGAGGGCAGTCTATCGACTCCTCATCCTGCTCCTTCTTCCCACCCTCGCCTTGAGATTGTGGTGGAAGGGCCTGCGCAACCCGGGTTATCGCGAGCGTTGGCCGGAGCGCTTCGGTCGCTTTCGGCCTGAGACGCCAGGCCAGAAGCTGAGATCGCCGCTGTGGATACATGCGGTGTCGGTCGGGGAGGTCGCTGCGGCGGTCCCCCTGATCAAGGCCTTGCGCCAGGCATTGCCGGAGCTCGATCTGCTCATCACGACCACCACTCCCACCGGTCGCGATGCGGTTTCACGGCAATTCGGTCAGGCGCTGCGGCACGCGTACTTTCCCTATGACGCGGGCTTCATTCTGCGCCGCTTCTTCGACCATTTCCGACCATGCGCCCTCATCATCCTTGAAACAGAGCTGTGGCCGAATCTCCTCGCCTGTTGTGCAGAGCGGAAGATCCCCGCTTATCTGGTCAACGGTCGCCTGTCTGCGGGCTCAGCCGGGCGCTATGCGTTGCTTGGACCGCTGGTCTCTCCCATGCTCGAACAATTCGCAGGGATTGCGGTGCAGACCGAGGAAGATGCCGCGCGCCTTCGAGCGCTGGGTGCGCCGCCTGCCAGGCTCCGCGTGACGGGCAGCCTGAAATACGACGTCCATGTGCCGGCCAGCCTTTTCGAGGAGGCGGCCTCCCTGCGCCGCGACCTCGGTACTGACCGACCGGTATGGATCGCGGCCAGTACCCGGGCAGGAGAGGAGACGGTGCTTCTCATCGTGCTGGGCCGCCTGATCGAGGCTCTGCCAAAGCTGCTGCTGGTACTTGCCCCACGTCATCCCGAGCGCTTCGATGAAGTGGAAGAGCTCTGCAAAAAGGCCGGATTTACCGTCCATCGCCGGACTGCAGGTCCACTGGGGGCGGGCAGCGTGCAGGTTTTTCTGCTCGATACCATGGGCGAGCTGATGAAGTTCTATGCCGCTGCCGATGTGGCATTCGTTGGTGGCAGCCTGTTGCCGTTCGGGGGCCAGAACATGCTGGAACCTGCGGCTCTCGGGATCCCCGTGGTCACGGGACCCTCCCTGTACAACTTTGCAGCGATTGCCGAACGCCTCGTCGCGGTGGGCGCGCTGCACGTTGCTTCCAGCCCCGGGGAAGTCGCCACGCAGGTCGTTGCGTGGCTCACGGACAGCGAGCGGCGCGATGCCGCCGGACGTGCCGGCAAGGCGAGCATCGCGGCGAATCGCGGCGCCACGCAACGCACGCTCGCCATGCTGCAGCCCTTGCTCGATCGAAGGGATGCATCGCGCGCCGGGTGACGGTAGGATTTCATCCCAACACAATCCGCATGTGCGGAAACCGGAGGAATACGCCCATGGCCATCAACAGCAAGAGAGCAGGCACCGTCGCAGCCGTGTTGCTTGCCTGTTTCGGTTCCATCGCCACGAATGTCCACGCCCAGCAGGTGTTCGCCTACCCCAACGCGGGACAGTCGCAGGAGCAGCAGGGCAAGGACCGGTATGAATGTCACCAATGGGCGGTGTCCCAGACGGGTTTCGATCCGACAGCAGCCGCACCTGTCGCAGCCGCGCCACCGCCCGGAGGGGGTTACGCGGACGTGCCTCCGCCTCCGCCGCCGAAGCAGGGTGGCTTCCTGGGCCTGGGTGACGGTGGATTCTTCAAGGGTGGTGGCGTGGTCGGCGATGCTGCGACCGGAGCTGCCCTCGGCGCGGCGGGTGGCGCCATTGCCGGCAATGCCGCTTCGGGTGCTGCCATCGGAGCGGTCGCATCGACCTTGTTCGGGGCAGTATCGCGCACAGGTTCCAACAACCAGCAGGCACAGCAACAACAGCAGTACCAGCAACAGCAGGCCTATCAGCAGCAACAGGTACAGGCTCAGCAGAGCCAAGCCTGGGAGATGCGGGCCCGCCAGACAGCGGATTACAACAACGCCTTTGCTGCCTGCATGCGCGCCCGCAAGTACACAGTCAACTGAGAAGTTGGCAGATCACCCCACCGTCGGGGCACTCCTGACGGTGAGGCTCAACGCAGGAAGGACTGGACCTGTTTGAAGTGCGGGTGGCGGGAATCCCCCAGCCACTCGAAAACCACGGACTCCGCGCTCACCACATTCACGCCTGTCCTGTGCATGCGGTCCAGCGCGTTTTGGTAATTTTCCAGGCGCCGCGAGCAGATGGCGTCTTCCACCACAAACACCTCATGACCACCGGCCACGAGATCGAGCGCCGTCTGCAGGATGCAGATGTGCGCCTCCATGCCGACCAGCACGATCTGCCGGCGATCTTCCCGAGCCTCGATGGCCGCCCGAAACTCTGCATTGCCCAGACAGCTGAACGTGGTCTTGGAAACGGGGTGGACGCCCTCCGGCAGTGACACCGCCACCAGTGGATGAGTGGTGCCCAAGCCTTCGGGATACTGCTCCGTCACGACCACTGGAATTCCCAGCATGTCGGCGGTGCGCGCCATCAGGGCGGCGTTCTGCAGCACCCGGTTGAGCACCTTGCCAGGCATGGCTTCGCCCAGCCGCTGCTGGATGTCGACCACTGCCAACAGCGAGAGGGAGGCGTTGCATTTGTACTTGGCAGTGAGGGCGGTCATGTCGTTCTCCATCCGGGCGTTTGCGCCGCAGGCCTGAATCAGGGGGATGTCCGGGACTCACTGTCCGGGGCAGGGGTCAGCCATTCGTTGGTGGCCGCGATATCGGCCGGTGCGAGGGTACCGGCCGCACGCTTCAAGCGCAGCCGATTCAAGGTGTACTCATAGCGCGCCATGGCGTAGTCCCGCCGGGCTTGTGACAGTCCACGTTCGGCGGTCACCACATCGATGGTGGTACGCGTTCCCACTTCGAAACCCGCGCGGGTGGAGTCCACGGCCGTGGCGGATGAACGCACGGCCTGGGCCAGCGCCGCAACGGCGCTGATCTGGGACAGGATCCCGAGGAAGGCTTCGCGGGTCTGCCGGTAGGCTGCGCGCCGGGCGCGCTCCAGCCGCTCCAGCGCGGCGGTATGGGAGTGGGTCGCTTCGCGCGTCCGGGACAGCACACTGCCGCCGGCATAGAGCGGAATGTTCACCCGCATGCCGATATCGCCGCCGTCGACTTCCGTCTGCCCAAAGCGCCCGCCCTGGGACGTCAGGCCACGGCTGCCGGAGATGTCCAAGGTCGGGTAGTGGCCCGCCTGCTGCGCCTTGATTTCTTCCATGGCGATTTCGGTGGCGGCCTGTGCGGCGGCAATCTCAAGGTTCCTGCCGAGCGCGGATTCCGTCCACTCTTCGATATTGTCGGGAGTCGGGCGATCCAGGGACATGGCCTCACCGAGCGGTATGAGGTCATCGAGATAGCTGCCGGTAATCTCGCGCAACTCTTCCTGCGCGTTCTCGAGTGCATTGAGGGCTGAGATCTCGCGAGCCTGCGAACGGTCGAAACCTGCCTGCGCTTCCTGCACATCGGTGATGGCGATGAGGCCCACCTCGAAGCGTTGTTTAGCCTGTTCGAGCTGGCCAGCCAAGGCGTCTTTCTCGGCTTTCGCAAAGGCAATGTCATCCCGTGCCGCGAGCACTGCGAAGTAGCGCTCGGCGACGCGCAAGATGAGATCCTGATAGGCCGTGTCGAGCTCCGCTTGGGCTTGGACCACGCGCTTGTGGGCCTGGCGCAGGCGCACATAGCGTTCCTGGTCGAACACCGGTTGGGTCAAGGTCAGCCGGTAATCGTAATTCTGGAATGCCACATCCCCACCGAGACCGATGTTGACGTCGGTGGTGATCGACTGATCGGCGTGACTGCCACCGGCAGTCAAGGCGAGTGTGGGGAACCACAAGGCCGCCTTGGCTTGCGGGATGCCCTCGGCCACGGCGAGCGCGTTGGCCTGGGCCTCGCGCCAGGCCGGGTCCGCACTTTCCGCCAGGGTGAGCGCGTCAACGAGGTTGGTGGCCTGTGCCGTGTGCACGCTGCAGGCGGCGATGAGGCAAACCAGACCGAGGCGCTGGCCAGACTGCAGCCAGCGGTGGGCGAAGGAATATGGCAAGTGAGAGCGGGACTCCATCTGTGCAGAAGTCAGTACTGCGCCATGGTGGGATCAAGCTCCACCGCCCAGCGATGGATGCCGCCGGTCAGATTCAACACCCGCTGAAAACCGTTGCTGCGCAGGTATTCGGCCGCATAGTGACTGCGCACGCCGTGGTGGCAGACCATGACGGTGAGCAACTCCGGATCGAGTTCCGCCAGATGATCGGGCAGGGATTCCAGTGGCACGAGTTCTGAGCCAAGGATCTGGCAGAGCGCGAATTCCCAGGGTTCGCGGACGTCAATGACGACAACCGGCTCATTGGCCAGCAGGTCACGCAAGTCCGAGGGCGAAATGTCGTCCATCAGCAGATGCGGGTCCGCAGGACGGCGAAACGGTGCATCGACAACAGGAGCAAGGCCAGGATGGCGTGGCGGATCAGAACTGGAAGCGGGGAGGTGTCTCCGCGCCCCTCAAGGGTTCCAGCTCGAGCTCGAACAGCGATTCCTCAAGGTAACGATCGCCCTCGCGCGTGATGAGTCGTGCTTCCATGGCCGGGCCGGTGCCGGTCACGATGAACAGGCGTCCTCCCGGCGCCAGCTGAGCCTCAACCGCAGGCCTGCGTGCGGGGGAAGACGCGGTCACGGCGATCAGGTCGAAGGGGGCCTCGTTGGCCCAGCCGTCCAAGGCATCGCCCGCCACGCAATGAGCGTTGTCGACATTGGCCACCCGCAGCTTGCGGGTAGCGTCCTCCACGAACTGCGGCTGGATGTCGACCGAGATCACGGCTCCGCACAGACGCGCGAGCAGGGCCGTGACATAGCCGCTGCCGGTGCCGATCTCCAGCGCCCTCTCGTGTTTCGCGGGAGCCAAGGCCTGCAGCAGGCGGCCTTCCCATTTGGGCGCGAACATGGAGGCGCCAAAGCCGAGAGGGATGCGGATGTCGGAATAGGCAAGTCGCCGGTAAGCTGCAGGCACGAAGTGTTCACGCGGGATGTCGAGCATCGCATCGAGAACCGCCTGATCCAGAACCTCCCAGGGCCTGACCTGTTGCTCGACCATGTTGAACCGGGCCTGGCTGAGATCCATGAACTGCTTCCTCGCGAGATATGCCTGTGTCCGAGCGCCGAAGGGTGCCGCCGATCGAGGGAAATTCCCTCGAACCCAAAGGCTTTGAATGGCTCGGATTATATACGCTATAGTCGAATCGACCACAGCAGCTGGGGGTGCTCGGCGAAGGGCTTCTAGGGCTCATCGTTGCGAGCTGAGAGACACCCTTCGAACCTGACCCGGATCATGCCGGCGTAGGGAAGCGGATGACAGTGATGGACAGCGTTTCAGATGCGCTGTCTCCTCCGGCTGGTCTGGCACGGTGACCCGTCTTGCGGGCAACTCCGACCCACCGACATGCCTGAGGTAGCGCCATGAACGCCGTTCCGGACAAGATTCTCCACCAGTCAGCCGCGCTCGATGCGCGAGTCACTACGCCCTTCCCGGGTTCTCGCAAGATTTACGTCGAGGGCAGCCGCCCGGATCTCCAGGTCCCCATGCGCGAAGTCAGCCAGCAATCCACACGGGGTCGCCTCGGCATGGAGAAAAACCCACCGCTTGCCCTCTACGACACCTCCGGACCGTACACCGATCCTGCCCGGGAGGTGGACGTGCGTCGAGGCCTGCCGGCGCTGCGCAGCACCTGGATTGCGGAACGTGGGGATACGGTCGCCCTCGCGAGCCCGAGTTCCCGCACCACGCTAAAGCACGCCAACGATCCGGCGACCGCGCATCTGCGATTCGCTTTCCAGCGTCCGGTGCGTCGCGCGGTGCCGGGGGCGAACGTCACCCAGATGCATTACGCACGTAAAGGCATCATCACACCCGAAATGGAATTCATCGCCATCCGCGAAAACCAGCGCCTTGATGCCTTCATGGCGGCGCACCCGGCACTGGCGAAGAGCCATGCGGGTCATTCATTCGGCGCGCGCATCCCCACGTTGATCACGCCCGAATTCGTGCGCGAGGAGGTGGCCTCGGGTCGTGCCATCATCCCCAACAACATCAATCATCCGGAATCCGAGCCCATGATCATCGGGCGCAACTTTCTGGTGAAAATCAACGCCAACATTGGCAACTCGGCGGTCTCCTCCTCCATCGAGGAAGAAATCGAAAAGATGGCGTGGTCGATTCGCTGGGGCGCGGACACGGTCATGGATCTGTCCACCGGCAAATACATCCACGAAACCCGCGAATGGATCATCCGCAATTCGCCCGTGCCGATTGGCACCGTGCCGATTTACCAGGCGCTGGAAAAAGTGGACGGCAAGGCCGAGGAGCTCACCTGGGAACTGTTTCGCGACACGCTCATCGAGCAGGCCGAGCAGGGCGTGGACTACTTCACCATCCATGCCGGCGTGCGCCTGCCCTATATCCCGCTGACCGCCCGTCGGGTTACAGGCATCGTGTCGCGCGGTGGTTCAATTCTGGCCAAGTGGTGTCTTGCCCACCATCGCGAGAACTTCCTCTACACCCACTTCGAGGACATCTGCGAAATCATGCGCGCCTATGATGTCGCGTTCTCACTGGGCGATGGTCTGCGCCCGGGTTCGATTGCGGATGCCAACGACGCAGCCCAGTTCGCGGAGCTCGAGACCCTCGGTGAACTTACGAAAATTGCCTGGCAGCAGGATGTGCAGGTGATGATTGAAGGGCCGGGTCATGTGCCCATGCACCTCATCAAGGAGAACATGGACAAGCAGCTCTCCACCTGTGGAGAGGCACCGTTCTACACCTTGGGACCGCTGACCACGGATATCTCCCCCGGTTACGATCACATCTCATCCGCGATAGGAGCGGCGATGATTGGCTGGTACGGCACGGCCATGCTTTGCTACGTCACGCCCAAGGAACATCTGGGCCTGCCGGACAAGGATGACGTGCGCGAAGGCATCATCGCCTACAAGATCGCCGCGCATGCGGCGGATCTCGCCAAGGGCCATCCGGGTGCGCAGGTGCGCGACAACGCGCTGTCCAAGGCGCGCTTCGAATTCCGCTGGGAAGATCAGTTCAATCTGGGGCTCGATCCCGAGCGCGCGCAGGAATTCCACGACGAGACCCTGCCGAAGGAAGGTCACAAGGTGGCGCATTTCTGCTCCATGTGCGGACCCCACTTCTGCTCCATGAAGATCACCCAGGATGTGCGGGAATACGCCGAGTCGCACCAGATCGGCGACGAAGGCGCCGCGCTGGAAGCGGGCATGGCCGAGAAGGCCCGTGAGTTCGTGGCGCAGGGTGCAGAGATCTACCAGGAACAGTGAAGCTCCCACTCATCATCACCGGAGGTGCAACCATGACTTTCCTGCGATATCTACTCTGCTCCCTGGCGCTGGTGGGCGTCGTAGGCTCCGCGCAGGCCGATGCGGGCGCCTTGCTGGACCAGGCCATCGCGGGTGGACACCGCGCGGCCGCGCACAAGGCGCGCGATGCTCACCGTCATCCCAAGGAGACCTTGATGTTCTTCGGTCTTGAACCGCAGATGCAGGTCATCGAGATGCTGCCAGGTGGCGAGGCCTGGTATACGGAGATCCTGGCACCCGTCCTGCGTGAGCAAGGCCGCCTCACCACCGTGATGCTGCCCCCGGATGCACCACCGCCATACGCCCGCAAGCAGTTCGAACTCTTCAATGCCAAGCTGGATGCCGCGCCCGAACTCTACGACCGTATCGAACGGCGCACGATGCCGCGCGACCCACTGGTTCTGGGGCCGGCCGGCTCGGCCGACATGGTGCTCACCTTCCGCAGCAGCCATGGCTGGATCCGCGCGGGGCAGTTTGATGATGTCTACAAGGCCATCTTCGAGGTGCTCAAGCCAGGCGGAATCCTCGGCATCGAGCAGCATCGCGGGCACGATGACTGGGACCCGAACGCCAAGGCGAAAACCGGCTATGTGCCGGAAAAGTTCATGATCGAACAGCTCGAGCTCATCGGCTTCAAGCTGGAGGGCAAGTCGGAGATCAACGCCAATCCCAAGGACACCAAGGACTATCCGGACGGCGTGTGGACGCTCCCGCCGAGCTACGCACTGGGCGACAAAGACCGTGCGAAATATGCGGCGATCGGAGAATCCGACCGCATGACCCTCAAGTTCAGGAAGCCCTGAGCGACTGTTCTTCCGATTGCGGCAGGCTGTCCAGTGATCTGAGCAGTCTGGCCGCCTCGGATACCAGCTCGGGAATATCGCCTGCTTCACCGGCCGGGTGCGTGCTAAGCCAGCGACGCCAGACACGGGCGCCCGGCCTGCCCTGACGCAAGCCCGCCCAGTGCTTGGTCATGTGCCTCAGCGGCACACCCTCACTTAGCCTTCGAATCAGATACTCCTGCAGACCTTCCACCAGCCCGTCCTCGGACAGTGACGGAGCGTCTACACCGAACAGCGTCTGATCCACCTGAGACAGCAAGCCGAGATCACCATAGGCTGCGCGCCCCAGCATCACGCCTTCCACTTCGGCCAGATGCTGCTCGCACTCGGCCAATTGCTGGATCCCGCCGTTGATGACGACAGGCAGCCCGGGGAAAGACCGTTTGATGGCGTAGACCCGCTCGTACTGCAGGGGCGGGATTTCGCGGTTGGCGCGCGGTGAGAAATTCAGCAGTGCCTTGCGTGCATGCAGGATGAGCACCGCACACCCGGCGGCCACCACGCCCGCCACCAGTGCTTCCAGATGTGGCTGGTTGTCCAGATCGTCCACGCCAAGACGGGTCTTGACGGTCACGGGGATCCGCACGGCTGCGTGCATGGCTGCCACGCACTCAGCCACCAGCGCAGGTTCCGCGATTAGGCATGCGCCAAACCTGCCCGCCTGCACGCGATCGCTGGGGCAACCTACGTTGAGATTGATCTCGGCATATCCACTGTCCTCGCCCATGCGTGCGGCAAGGGCAAGCTCCCGCGGATCACTGCCGCCCAGCTGCAAGGCCACCGGCTGTTCACACGGGTCCCAGGCGAGAAGATGTCGCGCATCCCCGCGTACCAGTGCACTGGCCACCACCATCTCGGTATAGAGCCGCGCATGCCGACTGAGGCGTCTGGCCAGATACCGATAGTGGCGATCGGTGTACTGCATCATCGGCGCTACGCAGAAGCGCCAAGGGGATAGAGGGGCAGGGGAGAGTGAAGTCACGCGATTTCCGGGCTGATGAGAGATAGGCCAGCGCGGATTATCACCCGGGTGGAGGGGCTATCCGAAGCCCCGCATGGAGGCGACATTCCCGGAAAAGCACAAGGGCGCCGTAGCGCCCTTGTTGGCATCACTCACGCTGGGAGCGAAACCCGGAACGTCGCGTCCGTCAGCTGCGGAACGTCCGCATCCTGCGGCGGGCTAGGCCGAACACGGCCAGCCCCACCAGCGAAAGCGTGCCGGGCTCCGGGATGGCGTAATTCGAGTCGAAGTTATCGCAGGACTCCACCCCTGAAGGGTCGCATGCACTCGCCACGAGACCGAACGCCTCTGTCACATCCGGAAACGCCGGCCCAAATGCATAGGCCACCCCAAACGTGCCACTTCTCATCGCGAAGCCCAGGCTCTCGTCGCTGGTCAGGAAGGAGAAGTAGTTTGACAGCAGCCCACCCAGAAAATCGGCCAGATTGAAGGTAAATGCGGACACCACGGTCCCACCGGAGTAGCTCAGGTCAAACGCAGTCAACTCGTTGTAGAGCGGATCGAGCGAGGCCTCGATAACCCCACTTGTGCCACCAGTATCCTCGCCGGTAAAGCTGCCGCTCAGAACTCCGCCGCCATCGAAACCGGTCGCGCTGAAATTGCGCGTGATGGGCGCTGCCTGGCTGAGGCTGCTTGCGAGAAACAGGCCTGCGAAGGCGAGCACACGTATCAATTTGTTCATCTCTCTCTCCTTGTCGGACTGCGGGTTGGCGAGGTGCACGCCGCACTCCGGGTTCATCACGGGCAGATACCCCTCTCTGCGCCACTCCGATCCAGCGCCGGAATTTCGCGAATCATCACTCCCTGGATGACTTTCTCTGTCCCTTTGCGGAGCAAGAATCCTGCCATCTCGCAACTTTTGTACGTGGGCCCCAGCACTGCCTGGGACTTTTCTTCAACATTACGTGAGTGGCGCGCCCGCCACTGTAAGAAACACCAGAAAAAGCCGAACCAACATCACAGTTTTCCGGCGGTGTCTGTCTACAGGTTTGACACCAATCGAACGTGTCGTGAAGCCTCATCAGTGCACCTGCACTGTCTCCACGCCTGGATGCTATCGACAGTGAAAGGAAAATCCGCCCTCATAATCGTCAAGCATTGCAAAGCCGGTACTGCACTGTGATCGAGATCGCAAATCCAAGCGCCATTCGTGGGATGACGCGCAATCATTTGCGCCGCGCCGATTTCAGCGGAAAGTCTCGTGCGCCTCTTCCTCTGCCTGCAGACGTCGCAGCAAGGCCTTGGCATCCGCGAGGCTGCCGAAGTCAGCGTGCTCTGCGAGCAGGGCGGTGACCAGTCGCTCGGCCTGCAAGGTCTTGCCGCTCTCCGCCAGCGCATAGGCATGATGAAAGGCGATGTCGGGTGACGCAGGGGCGAGTGCATGCGCCTTTTCCAGCCATGGCAATCCCTTGTCCGCCGCATCTTCGCGCACCAGAATCCAACCGAGCGTATCCATGGCCTCGGGGCTTTGCGGCATGGCCTGAAGTGCTTTCTCCGCCGTCGATTGCGCGCGCGCGTCACGCTTCTGGTCGTAAAGCCAGGCCAGATTGTTGAGCGCCACCGGATGCAGAGGAGCCTGCTCCAGCAAGGTCTCATAGTTTGAAATAGCCGCGGCCTGATCGCCGCTCGTCAATGACAGCTCCGCCAACCTGAGCCGGGTTGCGAGATCCTTGGGGTGCTCGCTCAACCACTGCCGCAGCAAGTCCTGCGCGGCTTCCTGTTCTCCAGCGGAAATAGAGGCGCCGACGAGGCGCAGCAGACTCCGGGTGCTGTCATCCGCCGCGTGGACCTTGCGGAAATCCTCCAGTGCGTTCGCATGTGCGCCTTGCGCGGCAAGAACCTCCGCGCGCGCCAAGGTGCCTGCCGGCTTGCCCGGTTGCGCCTCTCCGATGCGCAGCGCCACGGCTTCGGCCGCTGCATAGTCCTTGGCTGCAAGCTCAAGGCCCAGCAGTGCCCACAGGCTGGGGCCGTGATCAGGAACCTGCGCCAGCAGCGCCTCATACTGCGCGCGTGCTAAAGGCCACTGTCCGGTGGCCTGTGCCGCGCGGGCGAGTGCGGCGCGTGCCATCGAGGCCTCGGGATCCGATTCCACCAGTGCATTCAGGACTTCCACGGCCTCCACGCCGGAACCGGCGGTGAGCAGAAAGATCCCCCAGCGCAGCTGGTTGGCGGGAACGGCGGGCGCGAGTTCCCAGGCCTTGCGCGCCAGCGCGAGTCCTTTGTCACGATCGCCCTGCTGCAGATAACGTTCGGCACGCAGCCAGAGGGGCGCACCGGCCTGCGGTTGAGCGGTGATCGCGGCATCGAGCACCGCGTCGGCCTCGGTCCCCTTGCCGTTTCTCGCGAGCAGCGTGGCAAGAGCCACGCTGGCGGGTTCGAAGCGCGCATCCTGGGACAGTGCCTTGCGCAGCAGTGTCTCTGCCGCCACCGGATCTTTCCCGGCGAGGGCAAGCATGGCGAGGCTGGTCTGGGTGGGTGCGTGGTCTGGAGTCAATTCCAGTGCACGTGAAAAAGCCTTGCGTGCCCCCGGTTCATCATCTTGGCGCAGCAGCAGTGAGCCGAGCAGGTGATGTGAGTCCGCATCGTCGGGCGCGAGCTCCACCAGCGCGCGCGCGGATTCCAGTGCGAGCTCGGGCTCGCCTTGGGCCACCTGCGCCATCACCAAGCCTCGGGTGGAAGTGGTTGCCAATTCACCCTCGCGCAGTGCTTGCAGTCCGGCGATGCCCTGCTCCATGCGCCCGGCTTCCAGATCCGACACCGCTTCCAGCAGCGAGGCTTGCGGGCCTTCGGGGGCAAGGCTCGTGGCCTGTTGCAACCAGGCGCGCGATTCGTCCAGATGTCCCGCGAGCCTGTGGGCCTCGCTGAGCATCAACAGGGTGGACACATTTGCCGGTTTCATCTCCGCGAGCGGCGTCAAGGTTTCGATGGCCTCCTGAGCACGCTTCTGCTTGAGCTGGACCCGGCCCAGAAGCTGTCGGCCTGCCGGAAGCCCGGGTGCGAAGGTGTCCAGGGTTTTAAGGTATTCCTCGGCCTGGTTGAGTTTGTCCTGGCGCAGGGTGCTGTCGGCCAGCATCAGGAATAGGCGCGGATTCCTTTTGATTGTTTTCAGTGCCCCCTGCAGCTCCGACTCGGCGCCGGCCCAGTTGCCTTTGGACCAGGCCAGCCAGCCGCGCAGGTAGGGGAGCACCGGCGCCTTGGGTGTCTTCGCGGCAATCTCATCCAGGGTCTTGCGGGCTTCCTGGTGTTCGCGGCGCATGAGCTGCGCTTCAGCGAGGCCCGTCAACGCCTCCAGCGGATTGGCAGCCTCGGCCGCGGCCGCCTTGAAATGTGCCGCCGCAAGTCCCGAATCTCCCTGTTGCAGGCGTGCCATCCCCATCAGGGTCTGGGCGTCCGCATTCTTTGGATCCTGCTCCAGGGCCCGGCCCAGCGCTTCGACCGCGCCCGGCAGGTCTCGCTCTGCGATTGCCATGCGTGCTTCGGCAAGGTCCATCTCCACGGATTCAGGCGTTTTCTGGCGTTGTGCCGCGAGCAGAGCCTGTGCCTCGTCGGTTTGCCCCAGCGCATGCCGGACCCGTGCCTCGAGGCCTGCCGCAGTGCCCCTGTCCTTCCCGCGATAGTCCGCCAAAGTGCGACCCGCGTCCTCGAACTTGCCGAGCTCCACCTGCGCGCGGGCCAGGTCCAGCAGCACCTCGGGCTTTTCCTTGCCCAAGGGGCGGGCGAGCCGCAGATGGTTCTGGGCATCCGCAAATTGCTTGAGCTGGAGCTGCAGGCGGCCCAGCGCCCAGCGCAGTTCGGGATCTTCCGGAGCAGCCTGCACGGCCGATTTGTAATGAATGACGGCCGCACGGTAATCCCGCTTGGTCAGCGCCTCCTCGGCGGAGCGCGCGAGCGCCGCGGCCGAAGGTGCGGAAGCTGACCGCCAGGCGGAATACGCCAGCAGGCAGACCACCAGTACGGTAATCAAGCCCAGGGTTACGGCAACAACTTTGGGCGGGGAGGGGCGCTTGCGTGGCATACGAAAAATCCTTGCTTGGGCTGGGCCAGTTTGCTGCGGAAAAAACAGGCTCAACCGGCCAGTAAATGAACCGGCCCGTCTTGTAGAGGCTTAGCGGCCAGTCGGCGCCGCTGCTTGAAGGGTGGCCCTACCTCCCGGGGCGGCATGCTGACCTTCATGATGTCGGTGCCACTTCGGGGCCTGGACAGGCCAGGGCACTGTCAAGAATCTTTACAAAACCCCATGAAAACGAGATGACTCTGTCAGGCAACTTTACAGTTGGGGGCCTTGAGAGCCGCGCAGGTCACTTGGTCCGGAGCACTTGTGGCGAAAATTGCGAATATGAAAATTGCAACGCAGTTCACGTTTGCGCGCTCATTTGCGGGTTTTGGGGCTCTCGAAGGTGGGGAATCACCTCGCTGCAAGCCTCGCCGGGCTGCACTGGGTCTGTTCTGGCTCGAATATTGCCGAATTCAGACAAACCTTGAAGGAGGCCATCTTCGAGGAAGGGCGCGAATGACTCACGCGCATGATCCAACAAGCACTAACCACAGGATCCCTCACGAACAACATCAAGAACTTTTCGACAATCCGCACCGGCGGCGTGGCGCTTGCCTTGCTCGCCGCCAGCCTTGCCGCCCCCGTGGCTCAGGCCGGCTGGGTGCAGAGCTCGAATACCTATACCTACACGAGTAGCAACTACGGCCTCATCTTCGACGGTGAGAATTTGAAGGGCGAATACACCAACAGCCAGTTCCAGACTTGGAGCATGACTTTCGCCAACCCCCTCGGCGCGAACTACGAGTCTGTCAATGACGTCGGCGCCATCAGCTGGACCTTCGATGACGGCCGGGCCGATGGCAACGGCACCTTTGATTCCACCACTGGATGGCAATATATCTCGGTGGGCACCAATGGCTCAGGCACGATCACCGACTGGCTCGCAGGGTTTGCCGGGCCGGCAATCACGGGGGGCGCCGCGATAGGTTTTTCCTGTGGCGGGTTGGGATGTGACGCGTTCCGGGGGGCAGACCCATCATTTGCCAGCGTCTCGGAACTGGGTTACTCCTGGCTCCTTTCCGAAGCCTCAGTGCAGTTTTTCGATGGGCAAACCGATGGCGACTGGAATACCAATTTCTCCAGTTCCGATGGACAAGTCCCCATTGCAGCGGGCGCAATCATTATCGGCGCTGGGCAATTGGCAGGAGGCCTTGGCGACTATGATCCGGCCGAGAATGACGTGGCCTACTATGGGCTGGGTGGCTCGGTGCCGGAGCCGGGTGCCTTGGCGCTCGTCTGCGCCGGCCTGATGGGCACTTTTGCTGCCCGTCGCCGCGCCCAGCGTCAGGCCTGAAACTTCTCGCCTGATCTCGCTTGAGGAGGGGCAGGTAACCTGCCCCTTCGTCTTTTGAACCGGAGGTCGGATCCAGCGACCTTCTCGGTGACACATCCAGTCCCCAAGCCTCCCGCCCCCGTCCTCTCACTCCGTCTTGCGGAAGAAGAGGGTGACCTCGCCAAAGCCGATACCGAACTTGCTGAAGCGGGTCTTGTTGACCAAGGTGCGCTCATCGATGAGCCACATCCAGTCATCCATGTCGAGTTTCACCACGCCGTCCTCACCCTTGTAGGCCAGCACATAGCGCCAGTTGAGCGCATTGCCGGCAGCTGAACCCTTGGCCTCGCCCACCACGTCGGCCGCGGTACCAGTGTAGGCATTGCCCTCCTTGCGTATCGTCCACACCCGCCGCTCCGTGCTGCCATCGTCATAGGTGAAGTGTTCATCCAGGGTGCCGGTGTCGCCTTCCCAGTGGCAGTCCATCTTCACGTTCATGCGGCGTATCACCTTGCCGGAGCGTTCCTGCACCATGCCCCAGGCCTCCACCTGACCGTTGAAGTAGCGCGCGAGATCGAGCGTGGGGGTGGCTGCCGCGTAGTCTTGGGGAGAGGGGCCGGCGCAGCCGGTGAGCGTCGCGATGGCGGCGGCGGTCGCCAGCAGCTTCTTGATGACGGATGTTTTCGACATAACGCTGTTCCTCACGTGAAAGAGCCCCGCCTTGCGGGTACGGGTGCTAACCGTATCATCTCCGGACACAGGTTCGCAGGGAGAAAGCTGATGTCTCGCGAGATTGGACAGCAATTGAAAGTGCTCGACGCCCTCGACGTGCTGGTGGTGGTCGACAACGAGACAGACACCCTCTCCAGTATCGCGGAGGGGAGCCCGCAAGTCCCGGAAGTGGTGCATCTCGCGGCCCGCACGCCGCCTGCGCGAGTGCACGAAGGACACGCATGCAAGGTCGTGATGGACCAACTGTGCTGCGCGTGCCACGGTTTGTCCGTGCTGCTGACCGGGCACGTGGGCGACGAGAAACACAGCGTGCTGTTCGATGTTGGACCCTATCCCGAGCTCTGGCTCGACAACGCGCGTCGACTGGACGTGGACCTGGCGTCGATCGAGGCCTTGTTTCTGTCCCACTGGCATTTTGACCACAGTGGCGGGTTTCCCGAAGTCATTGCGGCCATCACCGAGGCACGTGCCAAGCGTGGCCACTCTGCACCACTGGTGGTGGATGTGCATCCCGACCGGCCCGATCAACGGGGACTGATGACGCCTGACGGTACGCTGTTGCTGCTGCCCGAAGAGCCGAGCTTCGCGGCGATGGAGGCAGCAGGGGGGCGCGTTCTGCGTGCCTCAGAAGCCCATCTTCTGTCCGATGGCTTCTTCTTCGGGAGCGGGGCCATTGCCAGGGTGAC
>Ga0315906_10005189_pt1 | contig 16460 bp, 13 predicted proteins | sample LakEriMetagenome_4_FD_203526 | JGI IMG/M metagenome (GOLD analysis project Ga0315906, IMG submission 203526) | Freshwater fungal communities from buoy surface, Lake Erie, Ohio, United States - Buoy 2 MA122 | ecosystem: Environmental > Aquatic > Freshwater > Lake > Lake biofilm | place: USA...
ACAGCGCCTCCTTTCTTCACGGCCAACTCACCCAGGACATGCTTCATCTGGGTGAATCGCAGGCCCGGCTGGCGGGGTACTGCTCTGCCAAGGGGCGGCTGCTGGCCACGTTCATGGCCTGGCGCCCGGCGCCCGAGCAGATCGCCCTGGCCTGCAGCGCGGATCTGCTGACGGCGACCTTGAAGCGTCTGTCGATGTTCGTGTTGCGTGCCAAGTGCCGCCTGACGGCTGGCGACGGGCAACTCGCCCTGTACGGGCTTGCCGGGCCCTCGGCCGAGCAATGGTTGGCGCAGACCTCGGGAGCCGCCCTGCCCGCTGCACCCTGGAGCGTCCTGGCCCTGGGCCCGGCCGTTGGTCCGCACGCCATTCGGCTTCCTTCGGGCACCCCTGCGCCGCGCTGGCTGCTGGTGCAACCCCACGAGCTGCCCGCTCCGCCCTTGCCGGCGCTGACGCGTGCCCACTGGGACTGGCTGGAGGTGCGCTCTGGCGTGGTGCGCGTCGTGGCGGCCACGGCTGAACAGTTCGTGCCGCAGATGGTCAATCTGGAGTTGACGGGCGGCGTGAATTTCCAGAAAGGCTGCTACCCAGGACAGGAAGTCGTGGCCCGCAGCCAGTACCGAGGCACTCTCAAGCGCCGCATGTTCCTGATGACGGCCGATGGGCCCTTGGGCCCGGGACAGGAAGTGCATCACTCGGCGGATCCAGGCCAGCCTGCTGGCCTGGTAGCCCTGGCAGCGCCCGTGATGACAGGCCCTGCCGGTGGCCACCTTGCTTTGGTGGAGTGCAAGTCGGCGCTGGTGGGTGCGCCGGGAGAATTCACCGTTGGCACGGTCCGCCTGAAGCCCGCCGAACTCCCCTACCCGCTTCCCTTGGAGCCGGCCTGACCGGCAAGCACAGCGGGGTGGCTGTCGTGCCAGCGGCAGGGGCAGGCAGGCTTCATGGGAGCAGCACCATCTCTTGGTGCTCGATCCCCGCCTCCTGAAAGCGCGGGCCTCTGGCTTGGAATCCGTGGCGGCGGTAGAACTCGATGGCGTCCACCTGGGCATGCAACATCACCTCACCGGCGCCGCGGGACCGGCATTCGCCCACCAGCGCTGCCAGCAGGGACGCGCCGACGCCCGCGCCGCGCACGCTGGCCAGCACCGCCATGCGCCCGATGCGCGCATTGCCGTCTGGTGTCCAGACCGCACGCCCCGTGCCCACTGCCATGCCAAAACGGTTGGTGGCCACTGCGTGCAGGGCCTGCGCATCTGCGGCATCGGCCTCGATTTCTGCCGGGATGCCCAGCTCCTGCACGAAGACCGCATGCCGCAGGGCGCGCGCAGTGACCGCCATCTGGTCCCACGATCCCAGGCTCATCGTGGTCATGGGTTCCCGGGCCTCGAAGGCCTCCAGCACCGAACGCAACGTAGGCGGCACAGGCTTTGAGGTCTGGGTTGCCGGGTCGGCAAAGACGTAGACCAGTTCGCTGGTGACCAGAGGCGTCTGGCCGCGGAAGACGCAGCCGATGAACCGCATGGACGAATTGCCGATGCGCTCGCAGCGGATGCCCACCTGCAGCCGCTCGTCATAGTGTGCAGAGGCCAGGTACTCCAGGGTGGCCTTGCGCACGTACAGGTCCCCGCTCAACATCTCCATGGTCTCGTGGTAAGGCATGGCCAGGCTGCGCCAATAGCCGCCAACGGCCGTGTCGAAGTACAACAGGTAGTGCCCATTGAAGACGATGCGCTGCATGTCCACCTCAGCCCAGCGCACGCGCAGCCGGTCGAAAAAGCGGAAGTCTTTCGGGTTCATGCGGTTGGGGTTCCCTTCCATGCCTGTTGCAAGGCCTGGGCTGCGGCGGCTAAAGCGTGGGACGCTTCAGGCAGCACGCGGCCCATCTTCATGAAGTCGTGGGTCACGCCGCGGTAGATCTCCAGATCCACCGCCACGCCGGCCATGCGCAACCGGTCGGCATAGGCGATGCCATCGTCGACCACCGGATCGCATTCGGCCAGCAGCACCAATGCGGGGCACACGCCCTCGACGTCGGGCGCCGCCAGGGGCGCGAAGCGTGGATCGTGGCGGTGCGCGTGGGGCACGGCATGGTCGAAAAACCAGGTGACGGTGGCCGAGTCGATGAGAAAACCTTGTGCGAATAGGCGGCGCGAACCGGTGTCGGCGCGGTCGCTGGTGCCTGGGGTGATCAACAACTGCAGAGACAGCGCGAGCCCCTCGTCCCGCGCCCGCAAGGCGGTGGCCGCGGCCAGCGTGCCGCCAGCGCTGTCGCCGCCCACGGCGATTCGACGGGAGTCCAGCCCCCATTGACTGGCGTTCTCGAACAGCCACCGCAGGGCCCACCATGTGTCGTCCCAGGCCGCCGGGAAGGGATGTTCCGGGGCCAGCCGGTAGTCCAGGGAGAGCACCGCACCGCCGCAGCGAAGCGCCAGTTGGCGGCACAGGCTGTCGTGGGTGTCCAGGTCACCCAGCACGAACCCACCGCCGTGGCAGTACAGCAGCACCGGGCACGGGGGGCTCGATCCTGCAGGCTGCGCCGCGTACAAGCGCGCCCGTCGAGGTCGCCCGTCACCCCCGGGCACAGCCAGGTCTTGCACCCGAGGCAGTGGTGCACGCGGCAGGTCCAGCACCTCAGCACCTGCCGCATACACGGCGCGGGCTTCGGCAGGCGTCATCGCATGAAAGGGCTTGCGGCGCAAGCGGTTGATGCGCTCCAGCACGCCCGCCATGCGGGGGGTCAGCAGGTGCGCGCCCATCGCGAGCAAAGGTGGGCGTTGGCAGGCCACGAAAAATGCGTCATGGCCCAGAGTATGCCGGCCCACTGTCGGGCGCCCTCCCCTCCAGCGACGGTGCAGACACACGGAAGGCTGGAATCGGCTCATGAAAAAGGCCCGGGGAAGCCCAGGCCTTTGGTGGGGGCAGGTACACACCCCCGCGCGGTCGCAGTTGGCCGGCGGCGTGAGTCCGCGGCGGCTCAGTGGTGGGTGCCGTCGAAGAACTGTTCGTCTTCGGTGGAGCCCTTGAGCGCGGCTGTGGAGGCCAGGCGTTCGATGGTGGTCGTGACGGCGTCGAAGTAACCGGTACCGACCTCACGCTGGTGCTTCACCGCCGTGAACCCGCGCTCGGCCGCAGCGAACTCCTTCTGTTGCAGTTCCACGAAGGCGGTCATGTTCTGGCGCGCATAGCCGTAAGCCAAGTCAAACATGCCGTAGTTCAGCATGTGGAAGCCAGCCAGGGTGATGAACTGGAACTTGTAGCCCATGGCGCCCAGTTCACGCTGGAACTTGGCGATGGTGGCGTCGTCCAGGTTCTTCTTCCAGTTGAAGCTGGGGCTGCAGTTGTAGGCGAGCAGCTTGCCGGGGAACTTCTCGTGGATGGCATCGGCGAACTTCTTGGCAAAGGCCAGATCCGGCGTGCCGGTCTCGCACCAGATGAGGTCAGCGTACTCGGCGTAAGCCAGTCCGCGGCTGATCGCCTGGTCGATGCCCTTGTGGGTACGGAAGAAGCCTTCCACGGTGCGCTCGCCGGTCAGGAAGGGAATGTCGTTTTCATCCACGTCGCTGGTGACCAGATCGGCAGCTTCCGCGTCGGTGCGGGCCAGCAGGATGGTGGGCGTGCCCATCACATCGGCGGCCAGTCGCGCGGCCACCAGTTTGCTCACGGCTTCGCGCGTCGGTACCAGTACCTTGCCGCCCATGTGGCCGCATTTCTTGACCGAGGCCAACTGGTCCTCGAAGTGCACCCCCGCAGCGCCGGCGTCGATCATGGCTTTCATCAACTCGAAGGCGTTGAGCACGCCGCCGAAGCCGGCCTCGGCGTCCGCCACGATGGGCGCAAAGTAGTCGGTGTCGTTCTTGCCCTCGCTCCACTGGATCTGGTCGGCCCGGGTGAAGGCGTTGTTGATGCGGCGCACCACCTTCGGCACAGAGTCCACGGAGTACAGCGATTGGTCGGGGTACATCTCACCGTTGTCGTTGGCGTCCGCCGCGACCTGCCAGCCCGACAGGTAGATGGCCTTCAGCCCGGCCTTGACTTGCTGCATGGCCTGGTTGCCTGTCAGGGCACCGAGCGTGTTCACGAATGGCTCTGTGTTCAGCAGACTCCACAGTTTCTCGGCGCCTCGCTTGGCCAGCGTGTGCTCCACCTGGAGCGAGCCGCGCAAGCGGACCACGTCGGCAGCGGAGTAGCCGCGCTTGATCCCCTTCCAGCGGGGGTTCTCGGCCCAGTCCTTCTCAAGGGCGGCGATCTGTTGTTCACGGGTCAGTTGGGTCATGGCAGGCTCCTTTTGCAGCTAGGTTCAAAGGTGAATGGATGGCTGCAAGCCTACGCGCCTGGAAGAGCGCTGTGAAGACTTATGTCTTATATAAGACATAAAAAGAAACTTTAGTGAATCAATGAGTTAGCTTTCGAATTCCATGATGCGGAAGGCCGTTTTCCCTGATGAAGCTGCGTGGTGCGGCGCAGCATTCTTGTATTTCAAATGGCGAAATCAGGGCGTCACGATGCAGAAACGAGCGCTGCTTCGCTGATCCATCGCCCGTACAGACGATCGGCCAGTCGTTGATGCGTCTGCAAACGCTGCTTCGCCTGTGCCAGGATCGTGGCCTTGTCCTGCACGCTGCTCGCGTGCAGGGTGAGCGCTTGAGCCCAGGCAGGGTCACCGTCGTCAAGCCAGCGCCGCAACTTGGCTTCGTCGATCTCGATGTGGAACTGCATGCCCAGGTGCGGGCCTATGGCGAAGGCTTGATGCGGGCACGCGCTGCTGGTGGCCAGCCATCGCGCGCCAGGTGGCAAATCAAAGCTTTCGTAGTGCCAGTGCATCACATGGTGCTGCCCAGGCGGGCCGAACCACTGGACGGCTACCGGATCGTCCAGAACCTGCAAGGGCTGCCAGCCAATCTCCGGTGCCGGGGACACCTGCACGCGTGCACCCAGGGCGCGCGCCATCAGCTGTCCTCCCAGGCAATGGCCGATGACCGGGATGCCAGCCCGCATCGACTGCAGGATCAGTCGCTCGGCGTCTCGAAGAAAGGGCAGCGGATCGTTGGCGCTCATCGCGCCCCCCAGGACGGCCAGTGCGCCGTGCGCCGACATGTCGGCCGGGAAGCTTGCGCCCGAGGAAGCATCCCGCAGGTCGAAGGCGAGTCCGCGCTCAGCCAACCAGCGCGCCAGGTAGGCGGGGCCATCATGACGGATGTGCTGCAGGATCAGTACGGGTTTCATGGCGGCAGAGCGAAGTGCTGCCTCGTATCATGCGGCAAGAACTTCGACCATCCGGTCGCGCCTTCAACACCTTCCAAGGAGACCCGAACCATGTACAAGGACCTGGACGCCTACTGGATGCCCTTCACGGCCAACCGGCAGTTCAAGAAGGCCCCGCGCATGCTGGCCCGCTCGTCGGGCATGCACTACTGGGATGACAAGGGCCGGCAGATCCTGGACGGCGTTGCCGGCCTGTGGTGCGTCAACGCCGGTCATGCGCGTCCTCGCATCGTGCAGGCCATCCAGGATCAGGCCGCGGAACTGGATTTCGCACCCTCGTTCCAGATGGCCCATCCCAAGGCCTTTGAACTGGCTGATCGCATCGTCAAGTTGGCGCCTGAGGGCATGGGCAAGGTGTTCTTCACCAATTCCGGCTCTGAAGCCGTGGAGACGGCTCTGAAGATGGCCATTGCCTATCACCGCGTTCGCGGCGAAGGCTCACGCACGCGCCTCATTGGGCGCGAGCGGGGATATCACGGCGTGAACTTTGGCGGCATCTCCGTGGGGGGCATCGTGTCCAACCGCAAGATGTTCGGCACCCTGCTGGCTGGCGTGGACCACATCCGCCACACGCACGACCCGGCGCGCAACGCCTTTTCGAAGGGCCAGCCGGTGCACGGCGCGGAGTTTGCCGACGACCTGGAGAGGCTGGTCGCGCTGCACGACGCCTCCACCATCGCCGCGGTGATCGTCGAGCCCGTCGCGGGTTCCACAGGCGTTCTGATCCCGCCCCAGGGCTACTTGCAGCGGCTGCGCGAGATTTGCGACAAGCACGGCATCCTGCTGATCTTTGATGAGGTGATCACCGGTTTTGGCCGCACGGGCATGCCATTCGGGTCCCAGACCTTCGGTGTCACGCCTGACATGATGACGGTGGCCAAGGGCATCACCAACGGTTGCGTCCCGATGGGCGCGGTCATCGCCCAGAGCAAGATCCACGATGCCTTCATGACCGGCCCCGAGCATCTGATCGAGTTCTTCCACGGCTATACCTATTCGGCCCACCCCCTGGCCTGCGCGGCCGCGCTGGGAACGCTGGACACCTATGCCGAGGAGGGTCTTCTGACACGTGCCGCAGAGTTGGCACCGTACTTCGAGCAGGCGCTGCACTCTCTGCGCGGTGAGCCGAACGTCATCGACATCCGCAACATCGGGCTGGTCGGCGGCGTTGAACTGCAGCCCTTGGCCGGCCAGCCCACCAAGCGGGCTTTCGACGTTTTCTTGGACTGCTACGACAAGGGCGTCATGATCCGCACCACAGGCGACATCATCGCGATGTCGCCGCCGCTGATCGTCGAGAAGTCGCACATCGATCACATCATTGACACCTTGCGCGGGGCGCTGCGCCGCGCGGCCTGAGACGGGGTCTGGGCGACCGGCCCCGGTTCTGGAATACTTCGTGCATCTGCTTCCTGGCGATCAACACAGACTGGGTCACATGCACCAGTGCAGTGCGCCTTGAAGGGTTGCGTACCGACTTTGCCATCTGTCCCTCAGCGGAGGTTTGCCCATGCAGTTCAAGTCAAGCCGGATCCTGGCCGCACTGGCCGTGTCACTCGCAGCCCTTGCAGGCCCAGCGGTGGCTCAGGAGGAAGAAAAGGTCCTGAACATCTACAACTGGTCGGATTACATCGGGGAGGATGTGATCGCGCGGTTCGAGAAGGAGACCGGCATCAAGGTTCGCTACGACGTCTTCGACAACAACGAGATCGTCCACGCCAAGCTCGTGGCCGGCAAGACGGGCTATGACATCGTCGTGCCCTCCTCCAACTGGGCCAAGCTCCAGATCGACGGCGGCCTGCTGCAGAAGCTGGACAAATCCAAGATTCCCAACCTGCGCAACCTCGACCCGGGCATCCAGTCCCAGTTGGGCAAGATGGACCCTGGCAATGACTACATGGTGAACTGGCTGTGGGGCTACACCACAGTCGGCATCAACGTTGACAAGGTCCGTGCCGCCCTGGGCGGTCCGTTGCCCGACAACGTCTGGGAACTGGTTTTCAAGCCCGAGTACATCAGCAAGCTCAAGAGCTGCGGCGTTTCCTTCCTGGATTCCGCCACCGAGGTGATCCCCGCGGCGCTGCATTACCTGGGCAGGCCGGCTTTCAGCAGGAGCCCGGCGGATTACACCGCCGCTGCTAATGCACTGAAGGCCGTTCGGCCCTTCGTGACCCTGTTCAGCTCGTCGGGCTACATCAACGACATGGCCAATGGCTCCATCTGCCTGGCACTGGGCTGGTCTGGCGACATCAACATCGCCCGCCAGCGCGCCATCGATGGCAAGACAGGGCAGAACATCCAGGCCCTGATTCCCAGAAGCGGCGGCATCCTCTTCTTCGACACCATGGTCATTCCGGCAGATGCCCCGCGGCCCGGCAATGCACACAAGTTCATCAACTTCGTGCTTCGCCCTGACGTGGCTTCTTCCACCACGAACAAGGTTTTCTATCCCAATCCGGTACCGGACTCGCGCAGGAACATCCGCCCCGACGTGGCGAACAACCCCACCGTGTTCCTTTCCAGCGCCGACCTGGCCCGCATGGTGCCGCCGGATTCGATCAACAACGACATACGTCGCCTGATGACGCGCACCTTCACGTCGTTCAAGACCGGTCTGTGATGTCGGCCGCAGCCGGCGGTGCCGGCTTCTTGCGCATCGACGACGTTGTCAAGGAGTTCGACGGCTATGCGGCCGTGAACCATGTCAGCGTGGACATCGGCAAGGGCGAGATCTTCGCCCTGCTGGGTTCGTCCGGGTGCGGCAAGACCACGCTGCTGCGCATGGTGGCCGGATTCGAAACCCCCACCTCCGGGCGTATCGTGCTCAATGGCCAGGACCTCTGCGGCCTGCCGCCATATGAACGTCCGTTGAACATGATGTTCCAGAGCTACGCGCTGTTTCCGCACCTCACGGTGGCCGAAAACATCGCCTTCGGCCTTAAGCGATCGGGCATGGCTTCGGCGCAGATCGCAGAGCGCGTGGAGGCCATGCTCAAGTTGGTGCAACTGGCCAAGTTCGCGGGTCGCAAGCCGCATCAGCTGTCTGGAGGCCAGCAACAGCGGGTGGCCCTGGCCCGCAGCCTGGCCAAGCAGCCCCAGTTGCTGCTGCTGGACGAGCCCCTGGGGGCCCTGGACAAGAAGCTGCGCGAAGAAACCCAGATCGAGCTGGTCAACATCATCGAGCAGGTGGGCGTGACCTGCATGATGGTCACCCACGACCAGGAGGAAGCCATGACCATGGCCTCGCGCATCGCCGTCATGAGCGAAGGGCGTCTGATGCAGGTGGGCGCACCGTCGGAAATCTACGAGACGCCGGCCAGCCGATTCGTGGCCGACTTCATCGGCAACGTCAACATGATGGAGGGCTCACTCGAGGTGGATGCCCATGACCACTGCATCGTGGCCTGTGCCGACTGCCGGCACTACGTGGGCCACGGCATCACGGGCACCGAAGGGATGGCCGTCACGGTGGCGCTACGCCCTGAGAAGATCAACGTCAGCCGTCAACGCCCCGCTGAAGGAGACTTCAACACGGTGCGCGGCACCGTGCGCGAGAAGTCCTACTTTGGCAGCTTCACGGTCTATCAGCTGGCCCTGGCCAGCGGGGCAATGCTGAAGGTCAGCCAGTCCAATGTGGAGCGCCACCGAGACGACGAACTCACCTGGGGCGACGAGGCCTGGGCCCGCTGGTCCCCGTCAGCGCAGGTGGTGCTGACCCAGTAAGGCATCCATGAGCCCGGCACCGCGCACCCCCCCTGCTCCCGCCCCGGCCTGGCTGGCGCGGCTGCTGCCCCGCGGCCGGGCTGCAGTCATCGGGGTGCCCTACCTGTGGCTGCTGGCGTTCTTTCTGCTGCCCTTCGCGGTGGTGCTGCAGATATCCCTGGCCCGCATGGGCACGGTCCATCCTGAAGACCTGATCGCGGTCAAGGATGGCGTGCTGACGCTCTCGCTGAAGTTCTCCAACTTCGCCACGGTGCTGCAAGACCCGCTGTACCTCAGCGCCTACCTCCGAAGCCTGCAGTACGCGGCAGCCACCACCGTGGTGTGCCTGTTCATCGGCTATCCCTTTGCCTACTTCATGGCCAGGGCCCGGCCCACGGTGCAGCCGATATTGCTGATGCTGGTGATGCTGCCCTTCTGGACGTCGTTCCTGCTTCGCACCTATGCGTGGAAGGGCTTGCTCAGCCCGGGGGGCTGGGCCCACGACGTCATCGTCGGGCTCGGGCTGGACTCCTTGCTGCTGTCGCTGGGGCTGATCGCCGCACCGGGCAAGCTGATGCACACGCCCTTCTCGCTGGTGCTGGGCATGGTCTACACCTACCTGCCCTTCATGGTGCTGCCGCTGTACAGCCAACTGGTCAAGATGGACCTGCGTCTGCTCGAAGCCGCCCAGGACCTCGGCGCCACGCCGTGGGTGGCGTTCTGGAAGATCACCGTCCCGCTGTCCAAGGCCGGCATCATCGCCGGCTCCATGCTGGTGTTCATCCCCTGCATCGGCGAGTACGTCGTGCCGGAGTTGCTCGGTGGGCCCGAGACCCTGATGATCGGCCGTGTGATCTGGGACGAGCTCTTCTTCAACAACGACTGGCCGATGGCGTCGGCCCTGGCGGTGCTGATGATCCTGCTGATCATCGTGCCGCTGGCCCTCTTCCAGCGCTACCAGGCCCAGTCGCAGGAGGGTCGTCGGTGAAGCCTTCGGCACTGAACACCTGGTTCGGCCGCGGCTGGCTGGCTGCGGGGTATCTGTTCCTCTTCGTGCCCATCGTCTCGCTGATGGTGTACTCCTTCAACGACTCCCCGATTCCCAACCTGTGGCGGGGCTTCACGCTGAAGTGGTATCACGCCCTGGTGGCAGACCAGGCCCTGCTGTCGGGCCTTTGGCTGTCGCTCAAGATCGCCTTCCTCACCGCTTGCGGCTCTGTCGTGCTGGGCACCTTGGCAGCCTTTGCGCTGGTGAAGTACCGACGCTTTACGGGACGCACCGTGTTCTCTGGCATGGTCAGCGCTCCGCTGGTGATGCCGGAGGTCGTGATCGGCCTGTCGCTGCTGCTCACCATGGTGAGTCTGCAAAGGGCCATTGGCGTGCCCGAGCGCGGCATGCTCACCATCTGGTTGGGCCACCTGCTGGTGGGCATGGCCTACGCCACCGTGGTGGTGCAGGCCCGTCTGCAGGACCTCAACCCGCAACTTGAAGAGGCGGCGATGGACCTGGGCGCCCGCCCCCACCAGGTGTTCTGGCTGGTGACCTTGCCCATGATCATGCAGTCGCTGCTGTCGGCGTGGCTGCTGACCTTCACCCTGTCGCTGGATGACGTGGTGCTGTCGAACTTTCTCTCCGGCCCAGGCGCCACCACCATGCCGCTGGTGATCCTGTCGCGCGCGCGGCTGGGTCTGAACCCGAGCGTCAATGCGGTGGCCACGCTCATCGTCATCGTCGTGGCCATTGGCGTTGCCCTGGCCTGCTATCTCATCGCCCGCGCCGAGCGGCAGCGCCGCCTGGAGCTGGCGGCTGCCGCCCGGGGCTGACCGGTAACCCACCTTTCCGCACCAAGGAGGAGCCTCCATGAAGACCATCCATCACACCGCCCTGGCCCTTGCGCTGGCTGCTGCGTTCCCTGCGCTGGCCCAGTCGAACGCCGATGTCCTTCGGGAGTTGCAGGCGCTCAAGGCCCAGGTGGCCGACCTGGAGGCCAAACTCAAGGCCCAGGAGGCCGCCAAGCCGCAGTGGGGCATGACGCCCGACCAGGCACGCGAGCTCAACCGCGTCACGGTCAAGGCCGAGGCCCTGGAGGATTCACGAGATTCCTCAGGCATGAAGGGCCTGAAGATCAGCGGCTACGCCGACCCGACCTATATCTACAACCGAGCCAAGCGCAACAGCGGCTTCAGTTTCCTGGACAGCCGCAAGGACACGTACTACGCCTATGACAACTCCTATTTCGGGTCGGTGGTGCTTGACCTGCAGAAGGAAACCGACTCGGGCGCACGCTGGCGTCTGACGCTAAGTCCCAACCGTGGGACGGACACCGTCATCGGCAACGGCAGCATCGTGCAGGAAGCCTCGGTTTCCGTGCCCATGGGTAGCTTGCAAACCCGCTTCATTGCGGGGCACCTGCCGGATTGGTCGGGGTACGAGTTCCAGCAGGCCACGCTCAACAAGTTGATCACGCACAACCTGCTTTTTGACTTCACCCTGCCCACGAGCTACACAGGCGCAGGGCTGGAACTGACCCGTGGCAAGTGGATTGCCAAGGGCGTGTTGGCCAACATGAACGCGGCTCGCAACCCCGATGGGGTCCGCGCTCCCGTGATGGCCTACCGGGTGGATTACTCGCGAGGCGAGTTCCAGGGGTTTGGATTTGCAGGCGTGCATGGCAAGGCGGCGAATCTGCGGGCGAAGGACGGCGACGGCAACCTGCTGCAGAACCCCATCACAGGGATCGACTACGCAGAGCGCACACGGGTGGACCTTTTCGAGTTCGATGCCTACTTCATTCGCGGCGATTGGACGGTGCAAGGCCAGGTCAGCCTGGGGCAGCAAAAGGGTGCATCCATCATCGCGGACCCGGTGACCGCAGATCTGCGCGATGCGCGATGGACCGGTCTTTCGGCACTGGCTGCCTACAAATTCAATCCTCGCCTCGAAGGTGTGGTTCGGATGGACCACATCCGCAATGCCAAGAATGGCGGCGGACTGTTGACTTACGTGGCGAACGATGACCGCAACGGCATCGGCATCGATCCGACCATCGATTGCACGGTCGATCCCACCCTCAAGGCCTGCAACACGGGCGCCAACCGCACCGCGCTCAGCTTCGGCCTGAGCTACCTGTGGGACTTGAGCACTACCTTCAGGGTGGAGTACCGCCTGGACCGCGCCAACCTGCCGGTCTTTGGTTACGAGGATGGCTCCTACCGCAAGAGCAACTCCCTGGTGGGCGCTTCGGTGGTGGTGTCCTTCTGAGCCCAGCGGCTGACCTGACCGCCATGCCGGATCCAGGGTCGCCCTCGGGTGACCTGCGCCGCCGCCTGCAGGCCGCGGGCGTGCACACCCTGCTCGTGCAGTTCACTGACGTGCACGGGTGCGCCAAAGGCAAGTTGGTGCCTTTGGCCCATTTGGAAGACGTGCTGAGCCTCGGGGCGGGCTTTGCCGGCCCCTCCATCTGGGGCACAGGCCTGCCCCGAACAGGGCCGCGATCGGAGTACTACGCCCGGGGCGACACTGCCACCGTGCAGCCCTTGCCCTGGATGCCCGGGGTGGCGCGCATCGTGGGCGACGGCTTCGTCGATGGTCAGCCCTTCGATGCCTGTCCGCGTCAGGTGCTCAAGCGCGCCACGGCCCGCCTGGCCGAGCGCGGGTGGGAGCTGCGCACCGGCCTGGAGCCCGAGTTCTTCCTGCTGCGTCGTCAGCGCGGCGACTGGGTGCCGGCCGATGAGGCCGACCGTCTGGACAAACCGAGTTACGACCTGAAGTCCCTGCCCCGACAAGCCGGATTCCTGCATGAGTTGAGCCAGGCCCTCACCGCCTGCGGGCTGGACGTGCTGCAACTCGACCACGAAGACGCACACGGCCAGTACGAGGTGAACTTCGCCTATGACGAGGCGCTGGCCAGCGCGGACCACCTGATGCTGTTCAAGTTGGCGGCGCAGGCCTTGGCCGACGCCCGCGGCATGGTGTTCTCGATGATGCCCAAGCCGTTCACCGATCAGCCGGGCAGTGGCCTGCACTTCCATGTGTCGCTGTGGGAGCAGCGCGAGGCGGGTCGCAGCCTGTTTGAGAGCGCCGACAGTGCAGCGCTCTCCGACACTGCCCGGCACTTCATCGCCGGTGTGCTCCACCACGCGCCGGCCTTGTGCGCCATCGCCGCGCCGACGGTGAACAGCTACAAGCGCCTGACGGTGGGTGAATCGATTTCCGGCACCACCTGGGCGCCAGCCTGTATAGCCCACGGCCCGAACAACCGCACTGCCCTCGTGCGCACCCTGCCCGGGCGCTTCGAGTGGCGGCTGCCGGATGCGGCTGCCAATCCCTATCTGGCCACGGCGGCCCTCATCGCTGCAGGACTGGACGGCATTGACCGTCGGCTGAACCCGGGGCCGGCGGTGACGGACGATCTGTTCGAGCACACGTTGCCGCAGTTGCACGAGCGAGGCATCGGCCTGTTGCCGCAATCGCTGGCGCAGGCCCTGGAAGCGCTGGAAGTCGACGCCGTGATCCGAGGGGCCCTGGGTGAGGATCTCACCTGTGAGTTCCTGCGCCTGAAGCGCGCGGAATGGAGGCAGTGGGCCTGCCACATCACCCCGTGGGAGCGCGACCGCTACGCGGCCGCCTTCTGAGCGCTTCATGAAGCCGGTTCCCTGGGCGGCTTTCGCCTGCCTGGCCGCCAGCATGGCCCTGGTGGGCAGCTATGTGGGCTTGTCGCGCTTGCTGGTGGCGGCCCTTCCTGTCTTTCTGCTGGCGTGGTTGCGCTTTGGCATCGCCGCAGTGGCCATGGTGACCTGGCTGCGTCGACAGCCAGGCGAGGCGCCCCTGTCTCCCAGAGACCGTCGGCTCCTGTTCTGGGAAAGCTTCCTCGGCAACTTCGGCTTCTCCATCTGCATGCTGTTCGGCGTGGCCGCCACCTCCGCGGTGGCCGCAGGCGTGGTCATGGCCGCCATACCGGCTGCCGTGGCGCTGATGTCGCGGATGTTCCTGGGCGAACGCATCACCCGCAGGGTGCAGGCGGCCATCGGGCTGGCGGTGGCAGGCATCGGCCTGCTGGCGCTGGCCCGAGTGCCCGACGGCGCCGGGCAGGCCCCGGCAGCCCCGTGGTGGGGCTATGCCCTGCTGCTTGGGGCCGTGGTGTGCGAGGCCAGCTACGTCGTGATCGGCAAGCGATTGGCGAGCAGTGTCTCGCCCCAGCGCATCAGCGCCGTGATCAATCTCTGGGGCCTGGCGCTCATCACCCCGATGGGGCTGTGGCAGGCCTGGTCGTTCCCGTTCGAAAGCGTTCAGGCCGCTACCTGGGGGCTGCTCGTGTTCTACGCCCTGGCGGCCAGTGTGGTCACCGTCTGGTTGTGGATGCGGGGCCTGCGTCATGTGCCCGCATCACAGGCCGGCATCTTCACCGTGTGCCTGCCCTTGAGCGCGGCTGCGGTGGGGGTGATGTGGTTGGGGGAGCCGTTCGGGCTGGTACACGGCGTGGCGCTGTGCATGGCGCTGGCGGGGCTGGTGCTGGCAACATGGCCGCAATGGGCTGCGCAGGCCTGACAGCGTCAGACAGGGTTGGACAGTGCTGGACCGGCCTGTGCCGGGCTGGCCGGAGGTCTGGACAGGCTCGGGTACGCCCGCCCCGGCTGAGCATCGCTGCGGGGCGTAGCGCGGTCAGGCTTGAACCTGGACCAAGGCCTCGTAGATCGCCCGGTACTTCTGCGCAGGCCTGGCCCAGGAAAAGTCCTGCGCCATGCCAGTAAGCTGCAGGCGCAGGCGCAGCTTGGGGTTGCGCCATCCCGCCAAGGCCCTCTCGAGGCCCTCGGTCAGCGACACCAGGGTGGGCCCTTCGAACGTGAAGCCGTTGGCGGCGCCTTGTGCCGTGTCTTGCCCATGGTGAGGCACGACGGTGTCGGCCAAGCCACCTGTGGCGCACACCACCGGCAAGGTACCGTAGCGCAGGCCGTAGAGCTGGGTGAGCCCGCAGGGCTCAAAGCGCGAGGGCACGACGATCAGGTCGGCTCCGGCCATGAGGCGGTGCGCCCGGTCTTCGTCGTAACCGATGAAAGCGGACACCTGGCCCGGGTGGCTTCGCGCGGCCGACAGGAAGGCTGCTTCAAGCGCGGGGTCGCCCGTTCCCTGCACCACGAGTTGCGCACCGTCTCGCAACAGCGTCGGCAAGGCGGCCAGCAGCAGGTCCAAGCCTTTTTGCTCCGTCAGGCGGCTGAGCGCCAGCACCAGGGGTGCCTTCTCGTCCACGGGCAAGCCTGCCTCCTTCTGCAGCGCACGTTTGCACAGCGCCTTGCCTTTCAGGTCGTGCGGGCCGTAGCGGTGGGCCAGGGCCTGATCGGTGACGGGATTCCACTGCTGCTCGTCAATGCCGTTGAGGATGCCGGTCAGGGCATCGGCCCGGCTGCGCAGCACGCCATCCAGCCCGGACCCGAAGGCTGGCGTGGCGATCTCGCGTGCGTAGCTCGGGCTGACAGTGGTCAGCCGATCAGCGAACTTCAGCCCCGCCTTCATGAAAGAAAGCTGACCGTGGTACTCCAGGCCTGCAGAACTCATGTAGCGTGAGGACAGGCCCAGTAAAGCGCCGTCGGCGTGTGGGAAAAGCCCCTGGTATGCCAGGTTGTGGACGGTGAACACCGTGGAAGTGGGTGCCGAATGCGCCTTCAGGTAGGCGCAGGCCATCCCGGCATGCCAGTCATGGGCATGCACCAGGGCCGGCTTCCAGGCGGGATCCAGTCCGCCAGCGGCCAGTTGAGCGGCCACCCACCCCAGCAGCCCGAAGCGCTGCAGGTTGTCCGGCCAGGACTCACCCGCCGGGTCGTGGTAAGGATTGCCAGCCTTCCCATAAAGCATGGGCGCCTGGATCACGTAGACCGGCAGGCCGGATCCTGGCATCTGTGCCAGCAGCAACTCCACGCGCGCCGCGCCGAAACACGGGCCCAGCAAGGCCACGGGGCGCAGGTCAACCACGCCGTGCAGCACGGCAGGCCATCCCGGCAGCAACAGGCGGACATCCAGCCCGCCCTGGGCTTGCAGCGCCTGAGGCAGTGCGCCCAGCACATCGGCCAAACCACCCGTCTTCAGCAGCGGATGCGCCTCCGCCCCCAGATGCAGCACGTTCATGCGCTATTGCACCCGCTGGTGGCCGCCGATGGCCGCGAGCAGCATCTCCCGCGTGACCAGCGTGATGCCGCTGTCAGTGCGGTGGAAGCGGCGCGCGTCCTCGACCGCATCCTCGCCGATGACCATGCCGTCAGGTATCTGGCAACCCCGGTCCACCACCACACGGTTCAGCTTGACACCCCGCCCCACCGTGACCCCGGGCAACAGCACGCTCCAGTTCACGGTGGCGAAAGAATGCACGCGCACCTGCGAGAACAAGATGCTTCGGAAAATCGAACCCGACACGATGCAGCCACCGGACACCAACGACTCGATGGCCACGCCCCGTCGGTCTTCAACGTTGTGGACAAACTTCGCCGGCGGCAACTGGGGTTGGTAG
>Ga0315906_10005192_pt1 | contig 16454 bp, 5 predicted proteins | sample LakEriMetagenome_4_FD_203526 | JGI IMG/M metagenome (GOLD analysis project Ga0315906, IMG submission 203526) | Freshwater fungal communities from buoy surface, Lake Erie, Ohio, United States - Buoy 2 MA122 | ecosystem: Environmental > Aquatic > Freshwater > Lake > Lake biofilm | place: USA: Lake...
GTCCCCTGCCCCGAGCCTACATCTGGCAGGAAGGAACAAATCCCCCGGAGGCGACACGCGTGTTTCGGCGCGGAAATCCCACCACGCCGGCGGGCGTGGTCCCGCCGGGGTTTCCCGAAGTCCTGCTTCGAGCCGCTCCGGGCCAGGTCCATGAACCCGACGCAGAACGCCAGGCTGGCAGCCGCACAACCCGGCGACGGTTGGCGTTGGCCAACTGGCTGATGGACTCTCGAAATCCCCTGACAGCCCGTGTGGCGGTGAATCGGATCTGGCAGGGCCACTTTGGAGAGGGCCTGGTCAACACCGAGAATGATTTTGGCGTGATGGGGAGCCCCCCTTCCCATCCGGGGCTGCTCGACTACCTGGCCCGTCAACTGATTTCCGGTCAGCAGAGGCTCAAGGCGCTCCATCGAGAGATTGTGCTCAGTGCGGCGTATGCCCAGGCGAGTGACTGGCACCAGGCGGGAGCGACGGTCGATGGCGACAACAAGCTGCTGTGGCGCTACCCCTACCGCCGGCTGGATGCGGAAGTCATTCGAGACAGTGTCTTGTGGGCCAGCGGTCGTCTGAATTGGCAGATGGGGGGTCCCAGCACGCACCCGCGCATTCACCCTGATGTGTTGCAGGGGCAGTCACGACCGGGGAGTGGCTGGGGCCCGTATGTCGCCGAGCAGGCCTCGCGGCGATCGATTTACATCCACATCAAGCGATCGCTGCTCGTTCCGGAACTGGAACTGCTGGATCTGGCCGATACAAACTCCGCCTGCGAGCAGAGGGGAATTTCCACCATCCCCACCCAGGCCCTGACGCTGCTCAATGGGGAGTTTTGGAATTCACACGCTGCCGAACTGGCACAACGAATTGAACGGGGCCCGTTGCCCGTGGGCCCCAGGGCCGAAGCGTCCCCATCCGTTGCGGCGACCAACACGGCCCCCCTCAACGCGGCGGATGACCAACGGGTTACCGCGGGCTATCGGGCGGTTCTGTCGCGCTCTCCGACAAGTGCAGAGCTGCAGGCCGGGCTGGCCTTTCTTGCGGCTCAACGCCGCCAGACCCGCGAAGAATTCCCGGATCGGCCCCTCGCGGAGGTCGATCAAGAGGCACTGTCGGCCCTGTGCCTGGTGCTGCTGAATCTGAATGAGTTCGTCTACCTGGACTGAGCGTCTCTTGTGGCCAAGGAGTGGGATGCGATGGATCGAAGGCTGTGGCTGAAACAGATGCTGGCGGGTGCCTGGGGCGCGAACCTGGCTACCCAGATTCCCCATACCAGTTGCCGCGGCTCCCTGGCTGCTGCGACCGCCCTGCCCCAGGAGACCGTCGATCTTCGCAAGCTGGTCGAAGAGGTGATCGAGGCGGCCGGGGGAGCCGAACGGTTGGAGCGGCTGAAGGCACAGACCTGGCGGTCGAAGATCCGGCAAGTGCAGGAAGATCCGGTGGTGGAGAGCGAGACCCGCTATGCGGTCGAATGGCCCGACAAGCTGCGAACCGAGCGGTCGGATGGTGTGATTGTGCTGCGCGTGGGAAACAAGGGCTGGACCAAAAAGGGAGACGAAGTTCGTCAGCTGGGGGCCGACCAATTGCTGTTCCTCAAGGAGGAAATGTGGATCAATTCTCTGCGGACACTCCTCCCGCTGAGGGACCCGATGGCCCGACTTCAGAATGTGCCCGCGGTTGAGGTCGCGGGACGACCGACCATTGGCATGCGGGTTTCGGTCAAGGGGCACCGCGATGTGGTGCTGTTGTTCGACAAGGAGACGCGGTTGCTGGCCAAAGCCGAATACCGTTCCCGGGGGCTGAGCGAACCTGGCAAACTCCAGGTGATCGAAGCGGTATTCAGCGACTATCGCGAGGTGGCGGGAACACGGGTGCCGGGGCTGGTGACCATGTCGCGGGCTGGCGAGCCCTATCTGGAAATCGAAAACATTGACATCGAACGAATGGAAAGCCTCGACAGCAAGCAGTACTTCGACGTCGGCCAATCCACCGAGGACACGCCTGCGGATGAAGCCAAACCGAAGGACGAGTGAGTCCCTCAGCCCCAGCTCTGGTTGTCGACCGCAAGACCCCGTCACGCGACCATCGAGAGGCCGCTGGGGCGCTGGCGCCAGCTGTCACAGGTTGACTGGCGCGTGACAATTGCCGACCGATCACTCGGCGGACGGATGGAATTCGCCAAGGCCGTTAGAGCCGAAGACCAGTGGGTCCGATGCCCCCTGCCCGTTCCCCGTTGACCGCCATCACAAGGGGATGCGGAGCACCGCAGTGATCTCGGCCAGCGAACCTGACCGAGATCGCTTGTGCCAATGCTCACGGGTGGCACTTCCTGGAAAGGCTGTCGCCGCTTTGTTCCAGATGGTCCCGAATTGGACTGATCTGAGTCCTTCCGGACTGCGTTGGCATCAATAGACCGTAATCTCAACCGAGGTGGAGTCGAGCAGGCGCGGACGGGACAGGTCGGCGCTGTTGTACGACGCCCAGACAACCAGGACCGATTTACCGATTCCGCGAGTGGGGATTCCCTGCTCGAAACGGAAGAGGCCCCGTCCGAGGTAGGTGGCACGAGTCGAGCCCGGATCGGGAGGCGGGCCAAACTCGGATGTCTCCCCCTCCTGGTAGATCCGGGCGCGGATTTCGGGAGGGTCGTAGCCCTCCAGTTCCTCGACGGATCCCTCGGCATTGTGGAGCGCAGGGTTAAGAACCCGCACCAAGGGCTGTGGCCAGCGGAGCTTGAGGGTCGATCGGGTGAGATAAGTCTGCGGCTCCATCAGGTGTTCTCGACACTTCCCCTTGAACAGACAACAACTCCCATGGACTGCCGTGATTTTCCACCGTCATCTCAGGATTGTCGAGCCAGAAACCTCCGCGACACGACAGCGGACCGGTTTCCCGCCATGTTACAGCAGAAAAGCCGGGGCCCCTGGCGTGGCAGGGGGCTGGAACACGAGCACCGCCGGTGGCTTGGACGCCCACGCCCGTGCCCCCGCCCCGCAGGCCGGGAAACGAGTGGAACTGCGGGCGAGCCGGTCTGCCTATTCAGCGCTGGGGCGGTCGATATCGGAATCGGCCTGGGTGATGAACCAGCCGTCCGGATCAAGCCAGCGCTGTCGCACTTCGGGCGGACAGTCCTCCGGCACATGCACCAGCAGCACACGCCCCGGCGGGCGGGGCTGAAAGCCCAGAGCGGCCAGATGCTCGGTGAGCCTCCGGTCGATATGCAGGCACTCGACCGCATCGGCCCCCAGCCGAATCGACGCATTGATTGCTTCACTAAGCAGGGTTCGCACCACGTCAGGCTGTCGAAACGAAACAACCAGGTCACTAATGAAGGCTCGACGATAGCGATAAGCCGAAGAAGGCTGACGCACCATCAGCACGACCACCCCCAGGCACTCACCGCCGCTGAGCAGTTCAAGACGGGTGAATTGCTGGCCGGGTTGATCAACCCACTTCCAATTGAGGAAGGAGGCGTCGCGGACAACAGCACACGACAGGTCGGCGGCAGCCTGTCGCCAAAGCTGGTCGTGACGGGAGCCAAATCGCTCGACCTCGCGAAGTTCCACGTCACTCCGAACCGAGGTGGAGGAACGTCGCTTGGCCTGCCAGCGGCGGAGGGTCTGCAGTCCACCGAGCAGTCCCCCGGCCAGGTGACGGACCCCCGCCGGGAGCCGCCCCTCCAGCACATTGGCGGGCCTCAGCAGCAATTGCGATCGCTGCAGCGGAGCAACCTGCTGCCACCCCAGGTTCAACGCGATCGCCCGCATCTGGGGTGTCTGCCCCAGGGACAAAGCCAGGGGGACGCCTCGGTCGCCCGCGAGCAGCAGTTGCGGACCAATTCCGAGTTGGCGGTGTTCAGTTGCCACCACCGTGTCAACAAACCACCCCGAGGGAACGGTTTGAGCGCCCACCTGAACGGTGACGGGAATGAGTCCATGATGCCCAATCACGGAACCATTCAATGTGGCCAGCCAGACGCGGTGCGCGACGCCCAGTCTTTCCGCCGATTGCTCGTAGAGCCATCTCCAGCGGGCTGGGAGCAACTGGGGATCGCGGTTGGGAAACTCACGGGCCAGAAACTCGCGCAGCGGGGCCCACTGCCCGGATTCATACAGTCGAATCGCCGGGATTGACTGGTCCGAGGAATCGATCTTCCCGAGCGCCGGCTCGGAGGACGCGGTTCCCGATTCTGAGTGAAGACCGTCACTGGAGATTCGCAGCCCATCCAGCAGATGGTCAGTCAGCAGGTCGAGTCGAGGATACTGAAACACAAGGGACGGATCATGAATTCCCAGATTGTTCCGCAACTGTCCGGCGAACTGCGTTGCCAGCAGCGAGTCGAGTCCCTGCTCAAACAGTGGCTTGCTGTCATCCAGGTCGCCCGGCGACGAGAGGCCCAGTACCTGCGCGAGAGACTTGCGCAGCAATTCCCGAAGACGATCGCGTTGCTGCCCCGTCTCGATCCCCGCCATCTCGGCGACCCAGGGGGACCGGTTCGTCTGGAGGTTCCCGCCGGGCTCGGCCTCGGCGGCCTGTGCGTCGCCGAGGCGTTGCAACAGCGACTTGCAGAGATCGTCAAGTCTTGGATGCTGAAACACCAGTCCCGGCTCCTGGACGCCCAACTGGCGAGTCAGCGCTCGGGAGAACTCGGTGGAGAGCAGCGAGTCCATTCCCTGGTCGAAGAAAGTTCTATCGGCTTGCAGGGCGGTCGCACCGGGCAAGCCCAGGATCCGAGCCGCCTCCGCCGCCAACAACCCCGAGAGGACCTCATGTCGGCCATCCGGGCGGGTCGCTTGCAGTCGCTCCCGCCACGGTGGTTGAGGGCCGGACTTCGAGGACGATGGTGCCCGCACTTCTGTCGCGGGCGGGATCTTGGCGAGCTTTGCCACCAAGGGGCGGTTCCGGCGCGCCTGGTACAACGGCAGAAACGTGCCCCAGTCAATCGCCACGACGGTGGCTTGAGTGGCCGAGACTGCGAGCAATTGGTCCAGGGTCGCGAGTGCCCGATCGGGTTGTACGGGGTGCTGACCGAACCGCTTCATCGCGTCCAGATCGTCGGCCGAAGCCATCCCTCCACCAGACCAGGGGCCCCATGCAACACTGAGGGCGGGCAGCCCCAGTTTCCGCCGCTCGTGCGCCAACGTATCAAGGCCGGCATTCGCGGCTCCGTAAATCACACGGCCAGGAGAGCCAAGAGTGGCCGAGACCGAAGAGAACAGGAGGAACAGGCTCAGTTGATCGTCGGCGGTCTCGGTGTGCAGGATCTGCGCGGCGGTCAGCTTGGAATCGACCACCGGGGCAATCTGACCGAACTCTGTTTGAACGATGGGAGACACGAGATCAACGCCGGCGGCGTGGATGATTCCACGGACCGGGCGGGTGGTTCTCAGCCTGGAAAGCAGCCCACGGACAGCCTGGGGATCGGCCACGTCGGCGACTGCGATCTCAACCTTGGCTCCCTGCTGCTCCAATTGCTCGATGCCGTGGCGGACCGTTTCGTTCGCGACACCCCGGCGACTGACGAGGCACAGATGTCGGGCCCCGCGCGAAACGAGCCACTTCGCCAGGTGCAGTCCCAGCGCCCCCGTGCCCCCCGTCAACAGGTAGACCCCATCCTCGGCGGCGTGGAAACTCGAGCCAGCCGGCGCCAGTTGCCGGGGCGTCAGCCGCGGAACAAGAACCTGACCCGCACGCCAGGCGACCTGGTCTTCCTCCGACGCCTTGCTGAGCAACTCGGGCAGCACTGCCGCAGAAACCGGAAAAGAATCGGCCGGATCCAGATCAAGCAGTCCTCCCCAGAGCTCGGGACATTCGAGCGCGACAGTCCGCCCAAAACCCCAGACTGCCCCCGCCGCCGGATCGAGACCGTTTGCGGACGCAGTCGCCAGGGCCGCCCCGCCGCGCGTCGCCAAATACAACCGCACGGCTCCCCTGCGGGAAATTGCCCGCACCAGGCGCACCAGGCGGGCCAACACGGTCGCGGCAGCCCCGAAATCGGCAGCGCACCCCAAAACCGAAAGAACCTCCACGAAGTCTGGTGCGGGCAGACACAGCCGGTCCCAATCCAAGTCGCTGGCATCGGCGGCGGGCGCCGCGAGGAAGCGACAGGTCCGGCCCCTTTGCCGCAGAGCTTCGAGGGCCTGCTCCACAAACTCCGAGTGATCGCCCACGATCAGGATTTCGGGACGGTCGCCTTGAGTGGTCGATCCGGGTGGAACTGGTGGAAGCGGGATCCATTCGCATTCATAGACTCCCAACTCGGTCGGAACTGGCGTGACTGTGACCTGAGTCGCGACATTTCGTCGGGGAGTGCCTGCAGGAATCCAGAAGGACTGCGTCTGAAACGGGTAGTGCGGCAAGCTGACATGACGCTGAGCCGAGACCGCGTGGAGAGCTTTCCAGTCGATCGACACACCGTTGGTGAACAGCCCCCCCAAGGCCGCGAGCATCATGCCCGAGGATTCGGCGTCTCGGCGGAGCGATCCAAACCATTGTCGGGAGTCGTCGGAGGAGAGGCACTGCTGGCCCAGGGTGACCAGCACCGGGTGGGGACCGGCCTCGAGGTACAGCCGGGCCCCCAGTTTGTCGAGTTCCTGCACACCCTTCACGAACTGCACTGTGCTGCGGACCTGCGCGACCCAATACTCGGGGTTGGTCACTTCGGTGCTGGCCTCTCGGCCCAGGACGCAACTGATGAACGGGATCTTCGGGACGCGGTACTCGACCTGGGACGCCACCTGCCGATAGGCGGCGAGCATGGGCTCCATCAGGCACGAATGGAAGGCGTGGGAGACCTGCAGCGCTTTGGCGGCGACCTGCCCGGCCACCAGGCGCGCACGGAGTCTCTCCAGCTGGTCGAGAGGTCCCGACACCACCACCTGACGCGGGGCATTGATGGCCGCGACGCAGAGATCTGGGCCACCTTCAGGCAGGCGTTCGACAATCTGATCGGCTGTGGCGGACACCGACAGCATCCCTCCCCCGGGAGGGAGTTGCTGCATGAGCCGGCCACGGGCGGCGATCAGCCGCAGCCCATCGGCCAGCGACATCCCCTCGGCCACCACCATGGCAACATGCTCGCCGACACTGTGGCCCAGCACGAGGTCGGGACGGACTCCCCAGGAACGCCACAATTCCGACAGCGCGTACTCGAGCACAAAGAGCGCCGGCTGGGTGTAGCCCGTCTCGTGAATCAGATTGGCGTCGGGACCGCCAGGATCGGCGAACAGGACCTCGAGCAGCGGTCGCGGCAGTTCCCCTTCCAACAACCGAGCGCAACGGTCCACCGCCTCGCGAAACGCGGTAAACTGCTCGTAGAGCCCCTGGCCCATTCGCGGCGATTGGCTCCCCTGCCCCGTGAACAGCAGCGCCAGCTTTCCAGCCTTCTGCGGGCTCACAACCGGGCTGCCCCCGGCAGGCGGCTGCTGGTCTGCCAAAGCCAACAGGCGTGCGGCGGCATCGAGCGGGGAGGTGACGGTGACCGCAGCCCGGCACTCCATGTGCCGGCGGTCGAGAGCGAGCGTGGCCGCCACATCTGCGAGGTGCAGATCGGGCTTCTCGGTCAATTGCCGCGCAAGGCGACGGAGGTGCTCGCCCAGGGCTGCGGGGGTTTTGGCCGAAGCGACGAGAAGGTGGGTGGTCGGGCTGCCCACACGACTGACGGGTTCCGACTGTTCAGGAGGCTCCTCCAGCACAATGTGTGCGTTCGCTCCACCAACACCGAACGAGTTCAGTGCCGCGCGGCGGGGGGCGGTCACAACCGTCCCGTGCTCGGTCCAGCGGGAAGGGAGCCAGTCGGCGAGTTCCCGCTGCACTCGGAATGGCAGCTTTGCGAACGGAATCTGCGGATTGGCCGCGTCCGACGTGAGCGAGGGCACCAATTGGCGATGCTGAAACTGCAGCAGCATCTTGATCAGCCCCAGCATCCCGGCCCCGGCCTCGAGATGTCCCACATTCGGCTTGATCGAACCGATGGCACAGACCGGTCTCGGGGACTGCCCAGTCGAGTCGTCCCGGCCAACACCGTATCCCAGTTCCAGACCACGAATCTCGATCGGATCTCCCAGCTGAGTGCCAGTGCCGTGGGTTTCGATGTAGGAGACCGAGCGGGGGTCGATCGCACTTGCGGCCAAAGCCTGTGCTGCCGCTTGGCCTTGAGCGACCGGATTGGGCGCAGTGAATCCGACTGTTCCATGACCCGTGGAGAGGGCGCTGCCCAGGATGATCCCGCGAATCCGGTCTCCCGCAGCCAGTGCTTCGTCGAGCGGCCTGAGCACGACAACACCACACCCCTCGCCCAGAATGGTGCCGTCGGCCGTCGCACCAAAGGGACGACACTCACCCGAAGCGGACAGAATGCCCAATTGTCCGAGCTGTACGAAGCGCTGTGGGTCAAGAATCAGGTTGACACCACCGACAACCGCCGCCCGACATTCACCCGCAGCCACGGCCCGCGCGGCCAGGTGCAACGCCGTTCCAGAAGAGGAACAGGCGGTCTCCACGGTGAAACTCGGCCCCGAGAACCCCAGCACCTGCGAGAGCCGATTGGCGACACTGAACCCTTCCCAGCACCGATAGGGACTGCCTGTCTCTCGCGCCGTGGAGTTTGCGGCGAAGACATAGTCACCGTACATCAACGCGGCGTAGACGCCCGTGTGTGGCTCGAATCGAGCCCCCACCATCCCGGCATCCTCGAGGGCCTCCCAGGCCGTCTGCAGAAACAACCTCAACTGGGGATCAAGGGACTCGGCTTCGCGGGGGGAGATTCCAAAGAATGCCGCGTCGAACTGCTCGATCTTGTCGAGCAAGCCCGCCCAGTGACGACGCTGGTCATGCAATTCGTCGAGAAACGCGGACCGCGAATTGGGGACCGGCTCAATGGCCGACCGACCATGGGCCAGCAATTCCCACAACTCTTCGGCGGAATTGGCGCCCGCACAGCGAACCGCATATCCGACGACTGCCACCAGCTGCTGAGACAGGGCCCGCGGTGGACCCGTCAGATTCGGAGCGGATTCACCTTGGGGACCGGCCTGCGACTGCAGGGCGACAATCTGACTGACAATTTCAGAGACTGAGCGATGTTCGAACAACAGCGTGCTGGGCAAATCGGGAAATCGTCCCAGCAGATCGACTGTGATCTCCACGATCTTGAAGGACCCGCACCCCAGCGCCTCCAGTTGATCCACGCGCTGTACGGTCTCGGGAGTGACACGCAGAGCGCGGGCAAACGCCCCCACAACCAGTGCCTCGACCTCGTCTGCGGTCGCGACGAAGGACTCGGTAACAGCCCCCTGGCTGACCCCGTCGATCGCCTCACTCAGCTCTCCGACTGTGGCCAGCTCCAATGCGGTCCGGACAATCTGCCGTTCGCGATCTCTGAAGACATCCTCGGCGAACACACCGGGGACTGCGGCGGGCACCGAGGAACCCGCCTCTGCGGGGATCTCTGCGGCACCTTCTTCCGGCTCCCAGGCCAGGTTCCTCAGTTGTTCCGCCTGAAAAACGACCTGCAGCGACTGCTCATCAGAGAAGCTGTCTCCCAGGCTGGCAATCGATTCCAAAAACGCCCTGGCGGGGGCATTGCGGCGGGTGAACTCAACCCGCAGACGCACGGCACCCAAACCCTCGCGGATGGCCATTTGGCCCAGGCAGGCGACCATCCGGTGCTCGACCCCGCGGCCCAGGACCCGGCAGGAGAGCAGAAACGTGTCGACTTCCAGAAGGTTGGACTGACGTTCCGCAATGAGCAACCCGACGAGGCCATAGTCACCAAAGCGATCGGTCACATGAACCGTCAGCACCCGGTGCGATCCGCCATCCATCAATTGCCGAACCTGCGCCTCGTCCCGGCGTCGGGTCAGGAAGTTGAACTGATTGGTCCGGAGGGTCAGTTGCGATGCGCGGGTCAACTCGGCTTCACCGACGGCCTCGATGCGGACATCCAACTGCAGGCTGGCGATGAACTCTCGAAAACTCCCCGTTTGAGCCTGCAGGTCCTGCCGCTGAAACTCCTCCTGGTACATCCGCGTGCGGGCCTGGTCTTCCGCGGTCCCCGTCGTAGTGTCGAGTTCCCACGTGTGATGCAGCAGGCGGATGGCGGCGGCGGGATCGGACGGAAAATTCAGGGTCAGGACTTCGGGTGCCCCCGCACGAACCTCGGCACACTCCACCGGGTTGTCGTCGAGAAACAGAAAGCTGTCGATGCCGAGATTCAACCGTGCCGCCAGGGCCTTCAGATTCTGGGATTTTGGCAGCCAGTTGATCATCGCTCCCACGACACTCGAACGGGACAGCCGAAAGTCCGGGCGCCGATCAAACACGCTCCAGACGTCAAACTCCTCGTTCTTGCTGCAGAGGCAGACCAGGACACCGGATTTCGCAAGTCGCTGGAGGGTCTCTTGCAGCAGCTGGTGCTGAGGCTCGAACCGCAGCCCCTCGGGACCGACTTCCCCCACGACCCCTCCCCACAGGGTGTTGTCACAGTCCACGGCGACAACTTTGCGCGGCGCGGCGAGCCGACGCTGGGCATGCCGCACGATGAGGCTGCCGAGCAGGTGAAAATAGCCCGACTGGTAGGGAATATGCCCAATCTCGTCGCGGATTGGATCGTGAATCGCGTCGCCAGGGACGGCGTAGTGCTGATGCTGCTCGGCGGCGACAATCAGTCCGACGCCAGGGATTCGGGAAACGCCCTCGACCAGCCTCCGGGCGGCCACTTCAATGGCGTTGGCCTGGCTCTCGGGCAGGCTGGCCCCGGCAGGGCAGATCAGCAACAGAGTGCCAGCCCGGGCCTGACTGCGATGAGTGGCCAAGGCCTTCAGCAACTCATCGACGGAGCGCTCAAGATAGGGGCCAACAACAGCGGAGGCCTGGGCTTGGCTGTCAGGCAGTTCCCGCAGCCAATCCTCGATCCGCAGGAGGACGATCCCCAGCCCGCGGCTGGTGCTGGTCAATTCACTGCTGGGATTGAGCAGTTGCTGCAACACCTGTCCGTACGGGGCCAGCACAATTTGGCCACGCAGATTGAGCTCGCGCAACCAGAACCGCAACGACTTCAGAATTGGATCGGCCGTGAACGTCGCCGCCAGTACCAGCTGAAAATCGGCCGGTGCGTCGTCAAGCGGAACGATCTCCGAAATCTCTGGTTCAGGAAATTCGTCCAGCCGGAGCACTGTTCCAGGCGGGGATGCCTGCGTAAGTCGCTCGAGAACGGCAGCGGCAACCCAGGCCGGGGGAATGGCCCCCAAGACCTTGGTAGGAGAGTCATTCCAGGAAGTCTGCAGTGGCGGAGGCCGCACGATCAGCCCCACCAGCCCCTCCGAATCCTGGACGCTGGCTCGTGTGAGCCCCTCAACGGCCTGCTTCAGAGCGATGTAATGGGCCCATCCAGCCGGGGCCTCGGCCACGTAAGAACTCGAAATGGTGACGACGCGCCCCCGTGTGCGCGCCAGGGCGGGCACTGCCGCCGCCAAGGGATGAATCGCGAGGGCCAGATTGGAGGACACATAACTACCCACCGCAGCTGCCTGCTCCACATCGAGGGACAGCGGCCGGGGGGGGGCACACGCATTCAGAACGAGGAGATCCATGCGTCCGTGAGTCGCCATGATCTGCTCAACGGCCCCACGGGACCACTCGGGATCGCCCGCGTCGCCCACCAGAAAATGGACAGCCAGCCCACGCTCTTCGACATCTGCCAGAAACCGACGCGATTCCGGGGAATCCCCCCGATGACTGGCATAGACCGTGCAACCGGCGAGCGCGAGTGTCGCGCTGATTTCGGCCCCCAGTCCTCGGGTGCCTCCCGTGACCAGTGCCACCTGGCCCGCCAGCGCCTCCCGCTGGACCGCAACATAAGAGGAGAGTTCAGTGAGGTCACACCGAACAGGGCTGAAACGTACGTATGCCCGCAGCGAACCTGCGGCCACAACTCTTCCCGACTTCGTGGCGACGACCAACTCAAGGTCCAGGATTCGAACACGACGCTCGAAGCGAACCACTCGCAGTCGCCAAATCAGCGGCGACTCTGCCCCCGAGCCCTCAGGCCCCTCAGGTGCGAATTCCAGCCTCAACCGAGTGAACAGCGAACGCAGCCCTGGTACCTCCATTCCGACCAGGTAGCTCGTCAGGCCGAGCACTCGCGCGGCCAACGGCCCCACGCAACCCGGAGTCAGATACTCCGGCGGCGGGTCGGCCGCATACCACAGCCCACCAATCTCAGCACCCGGGACAAACTCGCTCAGCTTACGCTCAACTGGCGCAGCCCGCCTGATCGAACTCGGTGCCGCCGTCTTCAGGCACTGATCGACCCACGCGGAGGGATCTCCCGCAGCCAACTCAACGGAACCAAAATGGCCGGACAGATTCAGCAGTTGCGGAGAGCTTCCCCCGGGAGAAACCGCCAACTGAAAGCCAGTTTCGTCTCCCGAGTGGGTCAATTCGAGTGGGCGTCCTGGGAGTACCGCCTCGAGAAAATCAACCTCCAGACTCCGCAGGCCGCTGCCTGGATTTTTCCGCATTTCGGGGCAGTCGGACATCGTCCGGAGCACCGACAGGATGCCATGCACGACGTTTTGGCCGAAAACCGTCTGTCGAGCGGCCTCAAGATCGACATGCAGGGGGTTGAAATCGCTGGTCCAGCGGGCGAACCGCAGGACCTCATCCGGGGTGAACACCATGCAGCACTCGGGAACAGCCGGGAATTCCACCCCACGAGTCAACAACTTCGGCGACGAAGAGTTCGAAGCCTGACGTCGGCTTGGAGTCGGGCCATGGGGGGGATGGGCGCAACAGCAGAGAAGGGTTCAAAATATCTGCGCCACGGGGTGGACGCAAGCGCGGTGAGAGCAGGGCCTGATGGTTGGCCCCATGAGAAATTGCCCAATTTTCTGCGTATTTTCTCGAAACACACTGCCCTGCTTCGGAATCCAAATCACCATGACTGTACGAGTCGGGAAAGTGCCCTGATGCCGCCCGTGAAGTGCGATCCATGCGTGCAGATTGCCGCAGGCGGGTTGTACCGGTCTTGACGAACCATCCAACGACAGTAACGGCGGTCAGTCCTGTTCCGGAATTCTTTTTGCGAAAGGCGAACCGGTAAACTTGGGGAAGACAACCCAGACGCGGAGTGAATCTCGCCAGCACCAACTGCCGCGGGCAGCAACCTTTCGCCGACGCCCTCTGGTCACCGGTATTCCCTCGACAACATCTCAACTTTTCAGCCCCAGAGTGTGCCGTGCCGCTGCTGTTTCGAACCCGGACGCTCCTACTGATCACATTCCTCAGCACCACGCTGTTGGCCTTGGGAGCAGTCATTGCTGGGCTGCTTTATCGCCAGCAGGCGCAGGTGTCGCGAACCGTTCGGGAAACCTTGCGAATCCACCGCGAGGCCGACGCTCTCGAGGAGAGCCTCATCGACCTGAATGTCCTGTTGATCAACCGTGTCGAAGAAGTCGAACCGCTGCACCAGCGAATTGAAACGCACCTCGGAGAACTCAACCGAGCGGAACACACTCCCGAATTGAAGGAGTTGCTGGTGCGCGTCGAAAACAGCTATGGAAAGTATCGCCACCAATTCGAGAATCTTCCTGACAGAACTTCTGCCGACCACGATTCAGCACTGAAACAGACTGCTCAATTACTGAACAGCGAAACCCAGGCATACTGCACTGAATTTCAGTCCAAAAGCGAGTCGGATGTGGACAAAGCATCCGTTCGACACGGTCAAGTTTTGCGGGAACTGGCTTGGGGCATCGCCGGGCTGGGGCTGGTTGCCGCCTTGGGCGGAATGGGTTTGGGGTTCGGTTCGGCCCTGGTCTGGCGTCAGACCATGCGTCGGCTCCAGATTCAGATCCGGGATGCTGCGGGGAAAATCGGGGGAGAGTTACCGACCCTGGTGCTCAGCGATTCGGGGGGGATCCGGGAACTCGATGCTCAGTTTCAGTCGCTGGTCGGGCGGATTGAAGAGGTGGTGGCCCGCTTGAGGCAGCGCGACGTCGAGGTGCTCAGGGCGGAACAACTGGCGGCGGTCGGGCAAATGGCGGCTGGCGTGGCTCATGAAATCCGTAATCCCCTGACGTCCATCAAGTTGCTTGTTCAAGGGGCGGCAACCGATTCGCCTGACTCGGCGCCACTCACGCGAGAAGATCTCGCCGTTGTGGAACGAGAAGTGCTTCGAATGGAACAGACTCTGAGGCTCTTCCTCGATTTTGCCCGCCCTCCCCGACTGGAGCGGCGACGGCTCAACGCGGTGGAGGTGGTCGAGCAAACTTTTGACCTGCTCAGGGCCCGTGCTACCCGCAGTCACGTGTCACTCAACCGCCAGGTCCCAGCCTTGCCGATCGAACTGGAGGCTGATCCGGAATTGATCCGCCAGGTCTTGCTGAATCTCGCCCTGAACGCCCTCGACGCGATGCCGCATGGCGGCACGCTGACCGTGAGGGTTGAGCCCGGACCGGAGCGCCACGTGTTGTACCACGTGGAGGATACGGGGCCTGGCTTATCGACGGCCCAACAGGATCGCCTGTTTCAGCCATTTTTCAGCACCAAGCCCACGGGATTGGGATTGGGGCTGGTGATCAGCCAACGGATTGTTCACGAGCATGGCGGAACACTGACGGCCAGCAATCGCGTCGGGGGCGGCGCCTGTTTCACGATGGATCTTCCTGGTTAAGGAGCGACATACCGTATGCTGAAGATCCTGCTGGTGGATGACGAGGCGTCGATCTTGCATGCCTACCGCAAGGTTTTGCGGCATGACAGCTGGGAATTGCTGACAGCCAGCACCGGGGCTGAGGCCGAAGCCATAATGGCCAAGGAACGCCTGTCGGTTGTAGTCCTGGACGTCAACCTGCCCGACGCCCGCGAACTGGAGGTTTTCGAGCGATTGCAGCAACGGGATGCCAGGGTCCCGATTATTCTCGTGACCGGGCACGGCACAACCGACCTCGCGATCGAGGCAATCAAGCGGGGTGCCTACGACTACCTGCTTAAGCCCCTGGAACTCGACGCCCTGCGGGAACTGATCCATGGGGCGATTGAGATCAGTCGGCGGATGCAGACACCGGCGGCATTACCCGAAGAACCAGTCGGTGGAGAGTTCGACGACCGGCTCATCGGACGCTGCGCCGCCATGCAGGCGGTCTACAAACAGATCGGTCGTGTGGCCGCTCAGGATGTCTCGGTGCTTATTGTCGGTGAAAGTGGCACAGGCAAAGAGTTGGTGGCCCGATCGATTTACCAGCACAGCCATCGGTCCAGCAAGCCGTTCCTGGCCATCAATTGCGCTGCGATTCCGGAAAACCTGCTGGAAAGCGAGTTATTTGGCCACGAGCGGGGAGCTTTTACCGGAGCCGATCGCAAGCGGATCGGAAAGTTCGAACAATGCCACGGGGGGACAATTCTGCTGGACGAGGTGGGAGAGATGCCCCCACTGACACAGAGCAAGATGCTCAGGCTGCTGCAGGAACAACGGTTCGAACGGGTCGGGGGCAATGAGACCGTGCGAACCGATGTTCGGCTTATCGCGGCCACAAACGCCGATCTGTCCCAGTTGGTTGAATCGGGCCGCTTTCGTGGCGATCTCCACTTTCGCATCAAGGTGTTCACGATTGCCCTTCCTCCGCTCCGCGAGCGGGGCGAGGACCTCGAGCTTCTGGCGGAGCACTACTTGAGACGCTACTGCCACGAATTGGGACGGCCGCCGATCAGCCTGTCTGCAGCGGCAATAGCACGCCTCCGCAACCATTCCTGGCCAGGAAATGTGCGGGAACTGCAAAGTGTTCTGAAGCAGGCTGTGCTGAATTGTCGTGGGGGCGAAATCGAGTCGGCGGAATTGGAGGGACTGCTCGGTTCCCCAGGCGCCACCCCGGACACGCCGGCTGCGAACGAAGTCTCACAGCTGATGGAAGAAGCATGGCAGCGGTTTGTAGCCGATCGGCTGGCTGCTGGAAGTGAGGACATTTACATGGAGGCGCTGGAGCAGATGGAGCGCCAGATTATCCCGCATGTGCTGAGGCATACCGGCGGTAATCAGCTGCAGTCGGCGCGCCTACTTGGAATCGCGCGCAACAGCCTGCGAAGCCGCCTGCGCACCCTCAGGATTCAAATTGGCCGCAGTGTCGAATTGGAAGATTCCAGCCGGCGAACCGCGGACGATTCCGCCCAGTGATTCCTCCCTGTGGTTCCCTACAGTCTCGTTCGAAAACCAAGCCAAAAGCTGACCTCGAACGATCAGCATCCGGCGGACTGACTCCTTCTCTCCACCCGCCAACTTTCCCGAGCCATCCCGTGCACAACATCTCAACCGATCGCTTATCCGTAGGTCACGACGAACTCAAATCGATGATCCAGCGGGCAGCCACCCTTGTATCTTTCAAAAGGGGTCCAAGACAGCTTCAATGGAACACGCTGTTGTGCGAGAGCCTGAGCGCAGCGAAGGCTCTCGCACAACAGCGACC
>Ga0315906_10005193_pt1 | contig 16451 bp, 15 predicted proteins | sample LakEriMetagenome_4_FD_203526 | JGI IMG/M metagenome (GOLD analysis project Ga0315906, IMG submission 203526) | Freshwater fungal communities from buoy surface, Lake Erie, Ohio, United States - Buoy 2 MA122 | ecosystem: Environmental > Aquatic > Freshwater > Lake > Lake biofilm | place: USA...
CGGGTCGCTTTAGCAACTTTCGGTCCTGCAGTCTGTGCTAGACTGGCAACTTCACCAAACCAGATCAGATAAACTATGTAAAAATATGCTGCACCAGAAATAACTCCCCAGAGAACACTGTTTCCTCTGTCAATCGTTTCACCAAAATAACCTGTGATTAGCATGACTAACGATGCGAAAATTAATTTCCAAAGCAACCCAATCTTTGCTCCGGCTTTTTTGGTAATCAAGTAAAACTCAACGCACATCAATGGAACTGTGAGAATCCAATCGACATATCGAAAGAAAGTTGGAGATTCACCAGTTTCAAGGTTATATCCTCTCATGTAGTAGTAGTGTACCGCCGCGATAAAGGTGATTAGTCCAGAAACGAGAACCGAGGTTCTCCATTTTGCAGATGTATTGTTCAATTCAAAAAAGAAGAATACTGAAGCAGCCATCATTGCCATCGTGCCAATGAAGAAGGTAAACGCAACATAATTGTCGCTTGCAATTTTTAAGTTTTCCATAACTTTTAGTTTTAGATTTCCTACTCTTTAAAGGATTTTCGGTAACTCCTTTTGTTTAATTTGTAATAAACAAATGTTAAACAAGATACAAACTAAAAAGATTAAAAAAGAGTAAATTCGCTTTGTAAAAAATGAGTTATTGTCACTTTTGCCGAGAAAGATCATTGAATGATCCACACAGAATTTACCATGACCATACCTATGGTTTTCCTGTAATTGACGACCATAAACTTTTTGGAAGGCTTATTCTCGAAATCAATCAGGCAGGATTGTCATGGAATACTATTTTACAAAAGGAGCAAGCTTTTCGTGAAGCTTATGCAGAATTCCATATTGACACGATCGCTCAATTTACGGAGTTGGATAAGGAGAAATTGCTTCAAAATAAAGGAATCATTCGAAATAAATTAAAGATAGAGGCGGTCATTCAAAATGCAAAGAAGGTATCTGAATTACGAACCGAGTATGGATCTTTGATTGGATGGCTAGATTATCATCATCCTAAATCTCTGGATGAATGGCACAAACTATTCAAAAAGACGTTTAAATTTGTAGGTAAGGAGATTGTACGTGAATTTCTCGTGAGTACATCCTACTTGAAAGGTGCACATGAGGAAGATTGTCCAATATATCTTATGATTGAAGATCATCCTCCAAAATGGAAAATGTTATGAAAAAGTTTGGTTTATTATGCGTTTTGTTGATCATTTCAATGTTGTCTAACGCTCAATTTGGATTGAGTGGTGGAGTGAACATGCTGAAAGGTTTTGGTGGTCCCAAACCTTATGTGGGATTTCATGTGGTTGGCGAAATTCCAAGAGATGATTTTGTTTCATTCATGGGGAAGATTTCGTTTTATGCCAAGCAACGTGATATACTTTCAAATACGGGTTATGTGGAAGCAGTCAGCCCTACGACAGTTCCCTTTTATGAAAATGTTACCTATGTCAATACGATGAATTATGTCGTCTTGGAAGGAGGGAACAGGTTCTATTTGGGTGATGGTTATGACAATGGCTTCGGTGCCTATGGCGGTGGGACTCTTCAGCTCATTTTTAATACTGTGAAACGGGAGTATGATTACAGCGACATTGATATGTCCAAATATCAGCTTCCAGTCAATGAAAATGTGAAAGGATCAATTTTTAGTTTAGGTTTTGGGTTGACCGGAGGATTGAAATATACATTTGCAGGGTATGGTACTTTGTATACCGAAGGTGGTTTTTCGTATATTTTTAACGCTCAACCAAGCAACACGACAGCATCTTCCGGAGCAACGAATCTTTATTCATCACTGTTTTTTACGTTCGGAGTAGGTTTTAGAAAGGAATTTTATTAGAATCCGAACCAGGATTTTTTTTGAGGGAGATTCCGCAAGTCTTCCAAAATTTCAATTAGAGAGGTATAACGTCCGGAGATTCCGTCTTTTAAACACTCTTCAACATCTTTAGGCGACATTAAGTTTGGAGCGGTTCGGAAAACATGTTTGCTAGTCATCTTACTGAGGATAGGAAACCAACCCTTTGGAATGGAAGGATCATCCTGAATCGGGTGAGTGAGCTGTAAGTTGGTGTAAATACTTGGATTGGGATGGGAGAGAGGCAACTTTCCTGTAAAAAGATACCACAAGGTTATGCCTAAAGAAAAAATATCTGTTCGCTGGTCCACAAGGTCTGTTCTGTTCAGAATCAATTCAGGTGCAGCAAATCCCAATGGAAAAATTAATTTTCTTGCTTCATGATCGTTTGAACGAACTGCTAAACCAAAATCTATCAACGAGACCTGAATTTCTTCATTGTTCGAGTGTATTAGAATGTTTGATGGCTTTAGGTCGCAGTGAACCACATTTTCAGATTTCAATCTATCGAAAAGAGTTTGAAGTTCTAAGATTAGTTTCTGTGCAAATGCAATTTTGGATGAATTCTTTCCTTGGGTTGACCAGTATTCGGCAAGCGTAACCCCTTCAAGATAACTTTTAACAAGAATCAGCTCGGTATCTGATTCATAAAAATCCAACACCTCCGGCAATCCTGTGGAATGAAAACTAAATGTGCGTTCATTTTTTAACTGATGAACTGCACGTGTTGAAAGTTCTTTACTCAATGCTTTGATCAACACACGCCTCCCTGTCACCTTTTCAGTCCCTTCGAAAACACGTCCAAACCGTTTGGATTGGCCTGCGCCTAATTCTCTGAGTATACTATATCGTTCCGTTATGGCCAACGTTCTATTTTTACCTCTAAGTTACACAAGCCTACAGAAAACTCAATCATTGATACATTTTAATCAATCAAATAAATTCGTCGATATATTTCGATGTTCATCCATAAAAAGTGCTAATTCGTAGAAAATTTGAATTTCTTTTCTAAATTTAGCCCATATTGTGATTCATATTCTTGTTGAAAAATGAAGGATTTTATTGTTGAAGCAACTACACATACCCCTCACATTCACTTTAGCAGAGTGGAAGGGACGATGCAAATTGCGGGAAGGTCAATTCCTGACCAGCCTGACGATTTTTGGTTGCCAGTTTTAAGTTGGTTTGAGGCGTATATTCTTAATCCGAACCAGAAAACAATAGTGAAAATCAATCTTGAGTACTTTAATATATCGTCTTCAAAACGAATTCTTTTGTTAATGTACAAACTGAATGAGCTAATTGAAAACGGTAGAGAAGTTCATGTCGAATGGTACTACCGAACAAGTGACGAAGACATGTATGAGGTAGGGCAGGACTATGCGTACATGGTTAAAGTTCCATTTGTGTTTAAGGAATTCCATGATACTGATTTGCTCGTCGCGAATTAACAGTTTTAAAGCATCTTAGGATGCTTTTTTTGTTTACCAATGAAACTAAGCCTTATTTTTGTCCCATGAGGTTAATCAAGGACATACCACATGAAAGGCTGAAAATTCAGTTATTTAGTTACAATTCAAAATATATCGTGAAGATTGAATTGGGGCAGTTTGAACAAACTTTCAAGATAGGGGAGCTTGATGTTAATTCAATGGAGGAGGTGGAGCGAATGATCACTCCAGAGCTCTTGCGAAAAAGTGTTTTGCGTTTTGTTGAGATGCGCTCAGATTGGGAAGAATCCTTTAAAAATAAACATATTACAGCATGAAATTTACTTATATCTTTTTCGCTCTTGGTTTTTTAGCAGCTTGTACTTCTGCACCTGAAAAGAAATCAGAAAATACTGTTCCGAAGGTTGAGAAACGGGACATGAAAGGTTTGAAAATTGCATATTATCATAGTGATAGCCTCAAAAAACAATTTGACTATTTCAAAAAAGAAGAAGCCGTCGTAACGAAAAAACAGGAGCGATTTCAAAAAGAAGTAGAACGCCGAACGCAGGAATACCAAAATTTCATCATGCGAAACAATGAGAAATTGAGGAGTGGTTTGCTTTCTGAAAACGAGTCCGCACAAATTCAACAACGAGCCCAGCAAATGGAGGCTGAACTCATGCAGTACCAACAAAATGAAGGTGCACGTCTGGAAAAGGAGACGATGTCAAAACTTGAAACAATTTCGCGAAAGATTGAAGCCTTCGGAAAACAGTTTAGTGAACAAAACGGCATCGACATTTTGTTAATTCACGGTCCGGGTGGACAGATCAACTACATTAGCTCAGCAATGGATGTGACAAAGGAATTCACTGCATTTTTGAATGCGCATCAGGCAGAGATAGAAAACGACACCAAGAAAGACTAAGATGCTCATCGCGGAACAGAAGTTACAGGAAAATATTGCTGAATACGTTCTGTATATGTACCAGACGGAGGATTTGATTCGTTCATTCAATTTTGACCTGGACAGCATCATAGATAAATACGTTTCGCCTCAGTGCCAGGACGCAGAGTTATTGTCCAGATATCGAACATGGTATGACGGTATTATCCGACAAATGCAGTCTCAACGTATTGATAAACAAGGTCATTTGCACGATCTCAAAGATATTTTGGTAGAGCTTTCTTATTTACATAATACGCTGCTTAACCTTTCTGATGATCATAAATACAAGGACGTATATGAAAGAGCAAATCCATACATAGAGGAATTTCGTGAACGTTCGAATTTGAAAGACAAAAATCAAATTGAGATTCTCTTTCATGCCATGTACATGAAGTTATTGTTGCGATTAAGACAGTCAGAGATCAGTGCTGAAACGGAGGAAGCATTTGATTCCATGCGCATGATGCTTGCCTTTCTTGCAAAAGCGTACCATCAAATGAAACGGGGAGAATTGAACTTCTTCAATAACTAAGCTTAACCCCACCAAATGAAAAGGAATATTTATGTATTGTTAGCAACAGCATTTCTTTTTACGGGCGTTCTGATTTCATGTGATTTAGAAAGAGACAATACTAATCCAAATGATGACGCGAAACATGAGATTGACACGAATGGTGAGATTAAATCTGGAGACCTAATTTTTCATACGTCGAAATCCTCTCAAAGCAAGGCGATTCAAATCGCGACCAAATCGAACTATTCTCATTGCGGAATTATTTATTTGAAAAATAAAGAGTTGTTCGTTTTCGAGGCTATAGATCCTGTTCAATTGACACCATTTTCGGAGTGGATTAACCGAGGTTACCGAGGCCACTATGTAATTAAAAGACTGAAGAATGCAGCCCAAATTCTCACTCAGGATCGTCTTAAAAAAATGAAAAAGATTGGAGATGCGTTCAAAGGAAGAAAATATGATGGAACTTTTGAATGGTCGGACCAAAGAATGTATTGTTCAGAATTAATCTGGAAAATCTATAAACGGGCAGTAGGCATTGAAATAGGTAAACCTCAGAAGCTAAGGGAATTTGATCTCTCAAATGAACTAGTAAAGCAAAAGATTAAGGATCGATACAATGGTAAGGTTCCATTGGAAGACACGGTTATTTCACCCGCCGCAATTTTCGAAAGCGAGCTTTTAGAAACGGTTTTTTCAAACTAAAATTGACTTTTAAAAACCATTCAAAAGATTTTACCGGGATTTAAAATGCCTTTTGGATCGAACACCTGCTTAATCGAACGCATGAGATCTAAAGTCACAGCGGGAAAAGCGATGTCCATGTATTCTTTTTGAACCAATCCAATCCCATGTTCGCCTGAAAGTGTCCCACCCAAGCGAACTACCTCTTTGAATAGTTTTCTGATTGCAACCGGGAGGTCATTTTGCCATTGTTCCTCGGAAAGCTCACCTCGAATGATATTTACGTGCAAATTACCGTCTCCTGCATGTCCGTAGCACACAGAATGAAGGCTATACTCTTTACAAATCGTTTTAACATGTCCTAATAATTCCGGCAAGGCATACCTCGGAACAACTGTATCTTCCTCTTTGTATACCGATTGTGACTTCACGGCCTCGCCTACCTTTCTTCTCAATGACCAGAGGCTGTTTTTTTGTGCCTCTGATTCAGCAAAAAGAATTTCATCTGTTTCAAAGTTTTCTAGTACCAGCATGATCCGTTCACATTCTTGCATCAGTACATCGTTGTCAAAACCATCTACTTCGATCAGCAAATGTGCCTGGTGTTCATCTTTTACAGGAACAGTAAAATCTCCAGTAAATGCTTGTGTCCATGTAAGTGCATCACGTTCCATAAATTCGAGTCCGCTCGGAGTGATTCCTGCTCGGAATATCGCTGCAACAGCCTCGCATGCTTGTTTGGCGCTGAAGAAAGGGACAAGCATCAAAAGATTATTCGTAGGGTGGGGGATTAATTTTAGGACGATTTTGGTAATGACTGCCAGTGTCCCTTCAGAACCAACCATCAGTTGGGTTAAATTGTAGCCTGTTGCATTCTTGAGCACATTCGCACCGGTCCAGATTATTTGTCCATCCGGCAACACCACTTCCAAATTCAAAACATAATCCTTCGTTACACCGTATTTTACAGCTTTTGGACCACCTGAATTTTCTGATACATTGCCTCCGATAAAACAACTTCCTTTACTTGCAGGATCCGGGGGATAAAAGAGTCCTTTTTCCCGAACAGCGTCTTGTAGAATTTGAGTGATCACTCCGGGTTCGGTTGTCACCTGATGGTTTTTTTCATCAATATGAAGAATCCGATTAAAACGTTCCATGGAGAGAGCAATTCCACCAAAGACCGGCAGCGCTCCCCCGCTTAATCCCGTACGAGCTCCTGAAGGGGTAACTGGAAGATTGCGTATGTTGCAATAGTTAAGAATTTTGGAGACTTCTTCAGTACTCGAAGGTTTCAGTACGACATCAGGTAAGAAAGAAAGGTCTTCAGTCTCATCGTGTCCGTAAGATATCCGCTGTTCCTCTTTTGAAAGACAAAAATCTCCGAGAAGTTGGCTGAAAAAGTTAAGGTCGTCCGCAGTTAGTTTACTGAAATTAGGCATAGGCTTAAACTACAAATGATTCATTCATTTTTGGGATGATTGCTGTCCATCCAAGTTCGTACTCAATTTTTTGTCTCAAAGCATCCGTTTGATGTGGCTCACCGTGATTCAAAAATACATGCGTCGGTGCTTTTTCGATATTCCTCATCCATTCAATCATTTCCATTTGATCCGCATGTGCAGACAACGATGTAATTTCCTTTACCTGACAGCGAACTTTTCGGTATTCTCCGAAGAACTTAATTTCTTTGGCTCCCTCCAATATGGCTCGTCCACGGGTTCCTTCACCTTGAAAACCAACAAAAAGAAGGGTGTTTTTTTCCTCTTCAAGGTGATTGTTCAAATAGTGAAGAATTCGCCCTCCTTCCATCATTCCACTGCCCGCGATAACAATCTTTGGTTTCACATTTTGTACCACCTTACGCGATTGTTCTGCACTGCTTACAAAGGTAACATGATCATACATCCTATTGAGGTTGAAATGAGAAATATTTTGCCATTCAGGATATTCATTGTATACATGGGTCGATTTCACACCCATAGGAGAATCCAGATAAACTGGCATCGCTGGTAATTTATCTTCTTCTCTCAATAAATACAGTAAGTATAGAAGTTCCTGCGTTCGTTCCACCGCAAAGCTTGGAATCATTAAAATTCCTTTTCTGTTCCAGGTTTCCATGATTACCTTCAAGAGCTCGTCCTTGGCATCATCTATTTCGTGTGTGCGGTCTCCATAAGTGGATTCCATGATTAGGATGTCAGTTTCTTGGATTTTTTTCGGTGGATAGAGTAGTCTTGGCAAAGGTCTGCCAATATCTCCCGAGAAAAAGATCTTTTTGGCATTGAAACGCAGATCTACAAAGCAGGAGCCTAGAATGTGTCCGTTGTTCAAAAATTGAAATTTGAGCGAATTCCCAAGAATGACCCATTCGTGTAATTCGTGATAGGTGAAAAGTTTCAAACATTCATATACGTCGTTGACACCATAAAGTGGTAAGGCCTTCTTGTGTTTGGTGTAACCATGTGTGTTCGCACGTTCTGCATCTTCTTCTTGAATTTTCGCACTGTCTAGCAGTATGATTTCGCACAGTCTTTTCGTCGGTAAAGAACAATGGATGGGACCTTTGAATCCATTTTTTACCAAAAGAGGAAGATACCCACAATGGTCGAGATGCGCATGGGTGAGAATTACCTCGTCGATAGATTCTGGATCCACAGGGAAATCTTCCCAGTTGTGTTTTCTTAATTCTTTCAACCCTTGAAAAAGGCCGCAATCTACTATGACTTTTTTAGATCCTGCTTCTATCAATGTTTTAGATCCTGTGACTGTTCCTGCTCCGCCAAGAAAACTGATCTTTAATTTTGTTTGTTCCATTAGTTCGTGCTAAAAGATCAAAGATCGATTAACTTGAGCATCCGAAAATTAACACATGTTTCTAATTTCCTTTGATTTCGAACTCAGTTCTTCGGTTCAGTTGCCTGCCGTCGTCTGTGTTGTTCGGTGCTACCGGCTTGGAAGAACCATAGCCTTTAGCTGTTAAACGAGCAGCTGCAATCCCTTTGGAGCTTAGGTATGTTACCACGGCCTCTGCGCGACTTTGGGAAAGAGATTCGTTTACCATAGCTGAACCAGTATTATCGGTATGACCCGAGATTTCAATCTTCAGCCCAGGAACATCCTTCATAAGCTTCACCAAACGGTCTAGTTCAGAATTTGACTCTGGTCGAAGAACAGCTTTACCCACATCGAAAAAGATATTTCGAAGAGCGACTTTGCTTCCAATGGCAATGTTTTTTAATTCAATTACCTTGTTAACAAGGTTATCTCCTGCTCCAGAAGGAATATCGAAGTTTTCAGAATGGAAAAGGTACTTATCGGCCTTGACAGCTATTCCATAATTTTTACCTGAGGTCAAAGTGATAATAAATTTTCCCGTTGCACTATTAGTAGTGAATGTTTCAATTACCTTACCTGTTGAATTGTCTGTGATTTCAATGAGCGCTTCAACAGCTTTCTTCGTCATCGCATCAATGGTTGCACCTTTAAAAACAGTGAATGATTTGCGGTTTACGTTCACCGTAGATTCTACTTGTGCATCCTTCACAGGCATGGCAATAGAGGCGAGAAGATAATCTTCTACATCGAAAACTGGTTTCTTTTCCGGTCCCCAGAAGATGACTTTATAAATATCATATCCTCCTTTTCCATTCGCACGGTTGGATGCGATGTATGCGAATTTTCCATTGGCTGTTGATGCAAAAAACAGATCATCGTAGGGGGTGTTTATGGGATAGCCCATGTTCACAGGTTTTGTCCATGCACCCTGAACTTTTTTGGATACAAAGATGTCATACCCTCCGATCGATTCATGGCCTTCGGAAGCTATGTACATAGTTTCTCCATCAAGATGTATATATACAGGTCCGTCATTAAATTTGCTATTCACGATGCTAACTGCAACACCAGCTCCAAAATCTTGTTCCAATCGACTTTGTACTGCGCTGTTCATGACATCGAATCCGTTTGATCTGTTGTCATTGTCGCGAGAGAAAAACACTGTCCATCCCTCACTGCCGTATGCTGCATACTTTTCATTCGATTTATTCGAGGATATTTGAAAATGCGCCAGAACAGGATCTGTCCAGTTTAGTCCTGATAACTTAGATTCATAAATATCTAATTGGCCATTGTTATCCCTATGCAGCAACATTTTTGTACCATCATAACTAAGATTGTTTGAAACATCGTCCACAGTCGAATTAATTCCACCGGATAGTTGTTTGGGAGCCGACCATTTTCCATCTGAAAGAGAAGAAGTATAAATGTCCATATCATAGCCACCTGCTTCATTTGTTGAGTGTCCGTTTGGTCGATTGGAACTTAAAACAATCTCTGCACCATCTGTGGATATTGATGGGGAGAAATCGTCAAATTCACTATTTAACGAAGCAACATTATCGACCCATGCACGAATTGGGTTGACTTTCAGGGATTTTGCCGCTTTGCATTCATTTTTTCTTTGTGTCACGAACTTGGCGAAATTATCAGCCTTTTTATACCCTGTTTCAAATGCATCGTAGGCTTTTGTCGCTTCATCAAATTTTTCCTGTAATTGATAGGTGTATCCAAGATAATAGTTCATAAATGGATCGCAAGCAGGGTCCAATGTGTTGGCCTTTTGGATAAATTCAATGGATTTGAAAGGATCCGATGAATGCACGTAGCATACACCAATCTTGAAATTAAGCAAGCCATTAGATGGGTTGAATTTCTGAGCAATTAGATATTCATTCAGCGCCTTTTTGAAATTTAATTTAGGGTCCTGTACTTGAAAAACGGCTTCTTTTCCAAGATCAAGGAATTCGTCCCCCTTGCTTATAGCATCCTCGGCCTTTTTTAAGCCTTCTTTGTCGTTTTTAAAGTTAGCGGCTTTAAATTCCACATTTTGACTAAAAACCATGTGGATCATCAGGGTAGGAAGTATGAGAATTATTTTTTTCATGGATTCTTATTCGTTGCAGTTGGATGAATAATAGTTTTTCCCGATCTCAACACCAAGTTCTTTCGCTTTTTGCCAGTCTTCACAGGCGCCATAAAGATCTCTGTTCATTTCTTTTGCATTCGCTCGGTTAATGTAAGCATCACCAAAACCAGGGTCGGAATTCACAGCTCTCTCAGCCAATTCTAATGCTTTTTTGTAGTCCTTTTGTTTGAAATAAATCCCACTTAGGTTAGACGCCGCGGGAGCATATTTGGGATTAATTTCAAGCGCTTTTTCAAAATCCTTTTTTGCATCATCTAGCCGGTTTTGTTCCATTTGAACAACCCCACGATTATTGTATGCCATGAAAAATTTAGGATCAACAGAGATCGCTCTGTTAAATGCTGCTAAGGCACCTGGTAAGTCTTTTGCTTTCTTCTTGGTAGTGCCAATATTGTTTAAAACAAATGCCAGTTTAGGATTTTTTTTCACTGCTTCTTCATAGTCTGCAATTGCTTTTGGGTAATCATTTAACATTCTGTGACAGCTACCTCTGTCATTGTAAGCAAAAGCATAGTTAGGATCTAACTCGATGGCCTTAGAGAATTGTTTTATAGCGCCTTGGTAATCTTTCTGCATGAATTTTAACGTACCATAATTGTAGTTAGCACGTGAGCTTTTTGGATCTATCTGCAGAGCTTTGTCATAATCTTTTTCTGCTTTCAGATAATCATTGAGTCCCTGATATGCACGTCCTCTTTGGAAATAGGCTTTTGAATAGCTTGGATCTTTTTTTAGAAGCTCATCCAAGGTTTTTGCTGCATCGGAAAAGCGTTCTGATTCATTCTCTGCCACGCCTTTATTGTAGTATGCCGCCGTGAAATTCATGTCGTACTTAATGGATTCTGAAAAAGCTGTAATGGCCTCGGCATAATTTTTCTGTGAAAAAAGTTCTATTCCTTTGTTATAGGCCTCTTGGCTTTTTGATACTGCTTCGTTCTGAAGATTCAGTGCTTTAATGGAGTCTCGGTATTTAATTTCTGCCGGAGTCAGTTCTTCGAGCTGTGCATGCAGGACTCCCCAACACAAGAAAAATAATGTTCCTAAAAGAAGGTTTTTACTCATGATTTCATCAAATTGGATTTGAATCACCAAGATACTAAGTATCAAAATCACTCATTGAATTAGTTTTCAACAACCCTAAAAATGTTATTTTTAACAAATAATTCGAACCTATGGCAGAAGAGGTATTTTTGGTGGATGGGGTAAGAACACCCATTGGGAATTTTGGAGGGACTCTTTCCTCTGTAAGGGCGGATGATCTGGCAGCACATGTTCTCAAAGGATTGATGAAAAGACACGCTGGGATTGATCCTGAAAACATTGAAGATATCATAATGGGATGTGCGAATCAGGCTGGAGAAGATAACCGAAATATTGCCAGAATGGCTGGACTTCTATCTGGCTTATCTCTTAAATCTGGAGGTGAGACTGTAAATCGACTCTGTGCATCTGGAATGGCTGCTGTGATGAATGCCACACGCGCCATAAAGGATGGTGCAGGGGATCTGTATATTGCTGGTGGAGTGGAACATATGACCAGAGGACCTTGGGTTATTTCAAAGACCTCCAGCGCGTTCGGTCGAGATGCTCAGATGTTTGATTCTTCCTTTGGTTGGCGTTTTATTAATCCGAAAATGGATGAACTTTATGGTGTGGATGGAATGGGCAACACCGCAGAAAATCTTGCGGAGATGTATTCTATTGAACGTCATTCTCAGGATTCTTTTGCAGCCTGGTCTCAGGAAAAAGCCACGATTGCGCAGAAAAATGGAGTTTTGGGAGAAGAGATCGTTTCGGTTTCCATTCCACAGAAAAAAATGGATCCAATTATTTTTGAAAAAGATGAATTCATTAAGCCTTCTACTTCAATTGAAAGTTTGTCTGCTCTGCGTCCTGCTTTCAAAAAGGAAGGAAGTGTGACAGCAGGTAATTCCTCCGGTCTGAATGATGGTGCAGCAGCTTTATTGCTTGCTTCGGGGAGTAGCGTGAAGCGTGAGGGACTGAGACCACTTGCTCGTATTGTTGGTGGAGCTGTTGCCGGTGTTGAACCTAGAATCATGGGGATAGGACCTGTTTTTGCGTCTCAGAAAGTATTGGAAAGAACGGGTCTAACTTTGAAAGAAATGGATGTTCTTGAGTTAAACGAAGCATTTGCTGCTCAAGTGCTCGCATGTACCAGAAAAATGGGACTAGACGACCGTGATGACCGAATAAATCCGAATGGGGGGGCAATAGCCCTTGGACATCCGTTGGGAATGTCCGGATCGAGGATTCTCTTGTCAGCAGCACGCGAGCTACAGCGGTCAGGCAAGCGATACGCGCTCGTGACAATGTGTATTGGGGTAGGTCAGGGATATGCCACCATTATTGAGCGGGCTTAGCCAACTGAAACTTTGAAAAAAACGTTTATCGTATAGATGAGAAAAGGCATTTTACTACTCTTAATCAGTCTTCTGCTGCTGAGCTGTAGAAAGGATAAAACAAGCTGGACCAGCAACTGGTCCTTGCCTTTGGTAAATGACACACTCGATCTATCCAACCAGATCAATGATTCCACACTTTCTGTAAATTCGGAAGGAAATTTAGAGGTTGAACTAACCAGAACTGTTCTCGATTTGGGAATAGAAGATATTTTGAGCTTACCTGACACGACAATTGAGCAAGTTTTTACCAGTTCTGTCGGGCCATTGAACGTTCCACCGGGATTTACAATTGTCAATGAGATCGAGGAACACACCTTGGATCTCGAAGATATTCAATTAAAAAAGATTCGATTAACGGAAGGAAGGATTCGATTTACCGTGTATAATCCCGTTGACACGAAGTGTTTTTTCACCGTTAAATTGCCTGGTGTCATCAAAGATGGTTCGGTGCTGGAACAACAATTTTCAGTTAGTGGTTCAAGCTCAGCCGGTCCCGGAAGTATGAATTCTTTGATAGATCTGGCCGGCTATGAAATGGATCTGACCGGGATATCAGGGTCTTTGTATAATGTTCTTCAATCACTTCTCGTGGTCTCCTCAGATCCGGCAGGTCCGTTTGTAACAATAACCCAGGCACAGCAATTTAAAATCCAGGCGACGTTTGAAAATATACGAATGGATTACGCCAGGGGATATTTTGGCAATAGGGTATTTTCGGACACTGTAAATGTCGACTTGGAAGCGCTTAAAAATGTAATAAGTGGCACGCTTGACCTGCCTGCACCAGAATTATTTGTAGATATTATCAATGGGGTAAAAATAGCTGCAAGAGCTACCATCTTGAATTTATCCAACACTTCTGTTTCAGGGAATACTGTTCAGTTGTCCGGAGGTCAGATTCAGGTCCCTTTGTATATCAACGAGCCGACAGGTAATTGGTCGACGCTTCAACCTTCACAAACATCACTTGAATTTAATGGTGCGAACAGCAATATCGAAGCCTATCTCGAAAATTTGGGGACCGTTCATCAGCTGGCATACCAGCTGGCATTGAACCCTTGGGGGAATCTTTCAGGAGGATACAACGAGATTTATCCAAACAGTAGATTGAAGGTTAAAGTGAGAGCTATGATGCCTCTTGAATTGGGCGCTGACGGGCTGACACTGCAAGACACATTTAATCTGGATTTTGAGCAAGATATTGAAAAAACACATGTGGGTTCGGGCAGCTTTGTGCTTACAGCGCTGAATGCCTTTCCACTTGCAGCTTCTGTTAAATTGATGCTACTCGATGACAATGGACAACTTTTACATATCGTAAATGGAACCCAGGACGTTCTATCAGCAAATTCCGGTGAGCTGGATCCTCTGAGTGGGCTTTTAGTTGAAAAATCTGAAGTGATCTTCGACCTGCCTGCACACGTTCTGAATGATCTTCAAAAAATCAAAAAAGTCTGCGTCAGAGCTGTTTTCAATACACCCGATGCTACCGGTAACAGCGTTCCCATGTCGATTAAGGCTGGGGCCTATCTTGCAGTTAAGTTGAAAACACGTTTTGTATTAAATACAGTTCTCTGATGTTGTGTAGGCTTGTTTTTCTTTTTGCACTTGTTTTTACAAATTTGGGATTGGCTCAACATTTCCTCCATGCCCCCTATGACTCACTCCCATCAGGCGAGAGGTATACTCATGAAATGGTAGTGTCTGGTTGGGCTGAATACCTTTCTACTGCTATTGATAATGAGCTTTCGAAAAAGCTGTTTTATGGCGGCCAAATTACTGAAGGGACAAAAAACAGAAGTTTTTTAAATCATAGAGGAATCAATCGATTCGGAGGAGATATTTCTGCTGAAATAGAATATAGAAATCACCGGATGAACGTTTTTGGTAAGGAGAAATATGGTCTTTTGATAAAAGGTGGTTACTACAATTATGGGTCGTTGATATACAGTAAGGATCTTTTTGGACTCGCGTTTTATGGAAATGAACGATATGCCGATCAGACCATAGCTTTCTCGGGAACACGATTTACCGCACTTTCTTTTCAGAAAATGGGCATAGGTTTGTTTGAGAAAGCAATGAAACATTCGATTTCTCTTAACTTCTACACTGTTTCGAACTATATAGACTTAAATGTTTTTGAGGGACGAATGTATCAATCTGGGGATATGGACTCCGTCCACATAGCTATGGATGCCAATCTTGATCTTTCCTTGGGAAGCAGCAAAATAAAAGGATATGGTGCTGGTTTGGATCTGGACTTTTATTTACCTGTGGCTTTAAATGAGAAAAAAACTGCATTGATTCGTTTTCAGGCCAAAGATCTCGGGATTTGTTATTTCAACACACCATTATCACGCTACAGGTCTGATACAACTGTTTCCTACAAGGGGTACACATTGGATCAGCTTTTGTCTTTTGACTCAAATTCATCTCAACCCAATATTGCTGATACATTTGCCATAGATTCCACAGGAATTCGAAAATGGAGATTGCTTCCTGCGTTCATTCAGGTTGGAAAAGTGATCACCGAAAATGATCCAGCGAGAGTGCAATCTTTCTACGGAATACGGCTGTATGGACTTTCGGGGTATGTACCTATGCTGTATGCGGGTTTGCATTACAATCTTGGGAAATTTTTTGATCTGGGATTAAGCACTGCATATGGCGGCTTCGGAGGATTGCGCTTCGGTATGTATTCGAACATAAAGTTTGGAAATTTCAGTTTGGCGGTTGGATCGGACAATCTAACCGGTATCTTCCAGAAAAATGCCAAAGGTGAATCAATAGCACTGAGATTAAAATGCGTGTTTTAAAGGGTATATCGATTTTTCTTGTTCTGTTCATTCAGAACAGCTCATTCTCTCAGGTGACTTATTACAAAAGGTACTCTGGAAATGGCTACGATTATGGGTATGGAATTACTCAAACACAAGATACGGGTTATCTGATTACCGGAGCTTCTTCGAGTTTTACACAGGCAGCAGCGGATGTATTCCTTCTTAAAACGGATAGTTTAGGAGTGTACCAATGGTCGACACATTATGGTGGCAATGAGTCCGATATAGGAGTGAGGATTCAGACCATTCAGGGCAATGGACATGTAATTGCGGGTTACTCCAACTCCTTTGGAAATGGGGATTACGATTTTCTCTTGTTAAAGACAGATCTGTCAGGAAACCTCATGTGGCAGAAAAATTATGGTACATCGGGTTGGGAACGTTTGAATGATGCAGCTTTGACCGTTGACTCAGGTATGATCATGGTCGGGGAAACAACTTCAGGAATCCAGAATTCATCTGATATTTTCATTGTAAGAACTAATTTTCAAGGGGATACTCTCTGGACAAAGAAGCTAGGTGGATTGGGACAGGATGCTGCTAAAACGATACGTATCTTGAATGACTCCATTTTTATCGTTGGCGGGAAATATTATATTCAGGATTCCCTCAAGACAAAAGGCTTTATTCTTAAAATTCATAAAAATGGCGACATCTACTGGCTAAAAACTGTAGGTGACAACGGGATATACGAAGTTTCTGACCTGGATATTGATCCCGACAGAATCAATTTTGTTGGTTTTCGTATGAATTCT
>Ga0315906_10005195_pt1 | contig 16447 bp, 24 predicted proteins | sample LakEriMetagenome_4_FD_203526 | JGI IMG/M metagenome (GOLD analysis project Ga0315906, IMG submission 203526) | Freshwater fungal communities from buoy surface, Lake Erie, Ohio, United States - Buoy 2 MA122 | ecosystem: Environmental > Aquatic > Freshwater > Lake > Lake biofilm | place: USA...
CGATCATGCAGCGTGCGTGGCAGGCGATGGAGGACGAGGCACTCGCGGCTGGTCACGCGCCACAGCCGACCGGCGTCTGGTCGATCAACTGGAAGGGAGAGGCGTGGACGGTGGTTCTCGACAGGGCGGACGTTGACGCTGTCGCTCGTGCGGCGGAAGATGCCGCGTGTGTCGTGTCGCTCAACGAGCTGCTGCTGGCGTATAACGAGTATCGGACGCGGATCACGGATGCGGTGAAGGCGACATTCGCAGGGGCGGAGGTGGTCGCGATACGGCAGACGAAACTCGGTCGCGAGATCGACGACGAGATACCGTTCTAGGAAGGCGCAGGACGGCTGCGCGTGCGGTTTAGGTAGGTGGGTATGGAAAACGTGGTGGATGCCGCTCAGCGGCGCTCTAATAGCGATACAGGGGTGGTCTATGGTCAGAGATGAGCTTGATGCGGTCGAGGAAGGGGTCGCAGGGATTGCAAGCGCTTGCAAGGACTTGGAAACCGTAAGCAAGAAAGTTACGAGGGATGCGAAGGGGCGCATCGCAAAAGGGTCGGTTGCGATCAACGCAGGCGGCTTCACGCGCAAGCAGCTGGAGCTGAAGAAAGCGATCGACAAGCTCTCCGCACCGGCAATCGCCACGCTCGCAAGATTGCTGGAAAGCGAAAATCATGGGGCCGCGCTCGGTGCGGCAAAGGAGATACTCGATCGCACGATGGGCAAGGTGAAGCAGCAGGTGAACCTCGACGTCGCAGTCGAGCATACGCACGTCATGCACCTCGATGCGCTGAAGCGGTTGAACGACAAGGCGAGGCAGACAGCCGACACGATCATCATCGATCACGTTGCGTCCGAATAGGGCTTGCTCATGCGGGACGTGAGGCGAGACAGCGCATAGCGTCCCACTGAAACGGTGGTTGACATATGGGACGCGGCGTCCTACAACGTCTAAGGCTCGGCGGTGCGGGAGGGGAAATCGGGTGGCGGGAACGCGCCAGACCCCCCCCGGCCCCCCGGCTGGCGGGGGCGGCTGCTGCAATGACCCCCCGCACCCCGTACACTCACAACTCACAGGAACACGAAATGCAAATTGGATACACCCGCACAAGCACCACGGAACAGGTCGCCGGATACGAGGCACAGCAGCGCGACTTAGCTGCAGCCGGAGCCGAGCGCATCTTCGCCGAGCAAGTGTCATCGGTCGCCAAGCGCGAGCAACTCGACGCCGCGCTCGACTACTTGCGAGATGGAGACGTGCTCATCGTGACGAAGCTCGACCGGCTCGCACGCAGCGTCGGCGACCTCGTCGGCATCGTCGACCGGATCGAGAAGCGCGGCGCATCCCTACGCATCCTCGCAATGAACCTCGACACGCAGACGCCCACGGGCAAGCTGATGCTGAACGTGATCGGCAGCGTGGCACAGTTCGAGCGTGAGATGATGCTGGAGCGCCAGCGTGAGGGCATCGCGAAGGCGAAGCGCGACGGGAAGTACCTCGGGCGCAAGCCGACGGCGATGGCGAAGGGCGATGCCGTGGTCGAGCTTATCGCGCAGGGCATCGCGCCGACTGAGATCGCCAAGCGCTTGGGCATCGCGAGATCGTCCGTGTACCGCGTGATCGAGGCCAAGATGCAGCCATAACTCTACCCCCACCCCCTACCCGTCACGATATTTCACAGCGCGTCACGAAAAATCACAAAACTGTGGTATACGTGACGCGTTTTCATGTGGCGGGACACGATATGGCTGAACGGATACCGCTGCGCGTGAAGCAGATCGACCACCTGACGCGCAAGGTCATCGTGCGCGAGGATGGGTGCCACGTATGGACGGGCACGATCTCGCAGGGCGGGTATGGCATGATGGTGATCACGGACGGCGGCAGGCGGATCAGCGCCAAGGCCCATCGCATCGCCTACCAGATTGCGCACGGCGAAATACCAGATGGCCTGTACGTCTGCCACAGCTGCGACGTGAAGCTGTGCGTGAACCCCGAGCACCTGTTTGCGGCGACGCAGAGCGAGAATATGCGTGACATGGTGCGCAAGAGCAGGGCGAGGAACGCACACAATTACGAGGTGCCGCCCCTCGCGATAGAGATGCTTATGGCTGGCGCGTATCAGGTTGACGTGCAGCGCATGACGGGACTGCCATTGCATCAACTGCGCGATATAGCTAAACGCTTGGGCGTGCAGCTACGCCTGAAGGGGAGCAACGATGGCCGGTACTGATGCAGCATCTACGTTCGACGATTTCATAACACTCTACCGCAGCAACCCCGTCGGCTTCGTTCGCGACGTGCTGGGCCAGTCACCGACTGCGTGGCAGGAGACAGCCCTGCGCAAGGTCGCCGCCGGTCGCCGACGCATCAGCATCCGCGCCGGTCACGGTGTCGGTAAGTCGACTGTGTGCGCGTGGGCCGTAGTCTGGTTCATGTGTACGCGCTTCCCGCAGAAGACCGTGATGACGGCACCCACAGCCGGGCAGTTGTTCGACGCGCTCTTCTCCGAGCTGAAGGCGCAGGTCAACCGCCTGCCCCCGGTGCTGCGCGACAGCTTTGACGTGTTCAGCGACCGGATTGCGCTGAAGGGTGCGCCAGAGAGTTCGTTCGCCTCGGCACGCACGTCGTCGTCCGACCGGCCAGAGGCTCTGGCGGGTATCCACAGCGAGCACGTATTACTGATCATCGACGAGGCGTCGGCGGTGCCTGAAGCTGTGTACGAGGCCGCGGCTGGCTCGATGTCGGGCCACTCGGCCTGCACGATCCTGATCGGCAACCCGACGCGAAATAGCGGTATGTTTTACAAGACGCACCACGAGCTGGCGAGCGACTGGGACACGATGCACGTAAGCTGCGTCGATAATGCGTTGGTGGCTGCGGACTTCGTCGACCAGATCAGGGCCACGTATGGTGAGGAGAGCAACGCCTACCGGATCCGCGTGCTGGGCGAGTTTGCCGTGGCCGACGACGACACGTTGATTGCGGCAGAGATCGTCGACAGCGCGATGACGCGGGACGTGTCGGGCACTGAGCAGGACGTGATGGTGTACGGCGTCGACGTCGCACGCTTCGGGTCTGACCGGTCGGCACTGTGCAAGCGCCGTGGGAATGTCGTGATCGAGGTGAAGTCGTGGGGCGGCCTAGACCTGATGCAGCTCGTCGGCGCAATCGTCAACGAGGCCAACATCGACCGGCCCGACGAGATATGCGTCGACACAATCGGTCTCGGATCGGGCGTCGCTGATCGCCTGCGCGAGATGGGCTATAACGTGCGCGACGTGAATGTCGCAGAAACGTCAGCGATGAACCCTAACGCCAACCGGCTGCGCGATGAGCTGTGGCTGTCGGTGCGCGACTGGCTGTCAACACGCGGCGTAAAGATACCGAACGACGCATCGCTGCGGCATGAGCTTGTCGCTCCGAGGTACACGTTTACCAGCACCGGCAAGATCGTCGTGGAATCGAAAGACCTGATGCGCAAGCGCGGTATGCGCTCGCCCGATCTTGCCGATGCGCTGTGCCTGACGTTTGCGGGGAACGCTGCGCTGGTGGGCGGCAGGGCGTCGTCGTGGCTCAAGGGCAAGCCGCTTCGGCGAAACCTTGCGGGTGTCGTCTGAACCGTGTAACTTGCGCGGCATTGATTTACATACCCACGAAGGGGACGCGACATGACTTCATTCTTGTTTAACGGGCGCACGGCAGGGGATGCTGTAGCCATTACGAAATCGGCTACCGAGAACAACTCGTTCGCCAGCATCTACGTCGGCGGTGCCGGTAACGTCGATGTCGTCACGGAGGCAGGAACGACGGTGTCGTTCGTGGCAGTTCCTGTCGGTACAATATTGCCGATCCGAACGATTAAGGTTCTCGCGACATCAACAGCGACCAACATGGTGGGATTGCGATAATGGTTGAATCATGCCCCGTCGAGACACGCGATATCACGCTGAACTTGCGCAATCGCGGTAAGGCCATCGACAAGGCCAACTACGGCCCGATGGACCCAGAGCAGCGCAATGACCGTTTCTGGGCAATGAAGGCCCGTGCGTGGGATGTCACGCCCGACGAGGCTAAGACGCAGCTCTGCGGCAATTGCGCGGCGTTCAACCAGACGTCTGCGTTAATGGAGTGCATCCGCACCGGCATCGAGGGGAAGGACACGGAACGTGATTCGATGGACGTTATCGAGGCTGGCGACTTGGGATACTGCGAGATATTCGATTTCAAGTGCGCTTCTAGCCGTACTTGCGACGCTTGGATCGTCGGTGGCCCGATCAAGGATGAGGGCGATGAGGGCGACGAGGCCGAGGATGAGTACGAGTATACAGACGAAGACGATGAACTTGCTGGTGCGATGATGGCCGAGGACGAAGACTGATGGTCGCAAAGAAGTACCAGAACCCCTCCGGTGGCTTAAACGCCGCCGGTCGTGCGTTCTTCAAGCGCACCGAAGGCGCTAACCTGAAGGCCCCCGTGAAGGGCGCACCGAAGTCCGACGAGGCACTCGGCCGCAAGGCGAGCTTCTTGGCTCGCATGGCTGGCGTCAAGGGGCCGGACTTTGACGAGAAGGGCAAGCCGACGCGCAAGCTGCTCGCACTGAAGGCTTGGGGCGCGTCGTCTACGTCAGACGCGAAGCAGAGGGCGGCAGCACTGAGCAAGCGCATCAAGGCAAAGGGGTGACCATGAAGCAGGTATGGGACAAGGCGCGACCAAAGGCGCTCGGCAAGAGCGAGAAGCTGACGCCATCGCAGAAGGCATCGGCAAAGAGAACGGCGAAGAAGGCGGGGCGACCGTACCCGAACTTGGTCGATAATATGCGCGTGGCGGGTAAGAAGAAGTAACCCATGACCCAACCGATCAACTTATCCATCTGCATCCCGGCACGCGACCACGTCGACGCCGGTTTCGCTCACGATCTCGCGACGCTGTCCGCGCACTGGTACGGCGCAGCGCCCGTTGGCTCCAAGTTCAACATACACATGGTTAGCGGTACGCTAATTGCTGACCAGCGCCAGAAACTCGTCAAGATTGCGCTGAAGGAAGGCGCTGACTGGATACTGTTCCTTGACAGCGATATGCGCTTCCCGAAGAACATCGCGCACCGCATGATTGCGAACGATCTCGACATCGTGGCCGCGAACTACCCGACGCGCAGGATGCCGACGAAGACGGTCGCGTTCTCGAACTTCGAGAAGCTGGAGTGCATCTATCTGGATGATGCGCAGTCGCGGATGCAGGAAGTAGACGCCGTCGGCATGGGCGTCATGCTGATTAAGGCGCAAGTGTTCAAAGCGCTCCCGCAGCCGTGGTTCCAGATCGGGTACGCGCCAAAGAGTGAGGCGTTTGTGGGCGAGGATATCTACTTCTGCAAGCTGGCGCAGAGGCACGGGTTCAAGGTTATGATCGACAATGCCGTGTCAGCCGAAGTGCGGCACATAGGCGTATTTGAGTTTTCGCATGAGCACGCCGAGGCCGAGCGTGACATGGACAGCATGGTTATGGCCGAGATCGAAGGGGCAGCAGCATGAAGAAGATGAGCAAGGCGCAGGCGAAAATCGGCAAAGTGATGGGCGAGTTCAAGAAGGGTACGCTGCACGCTGGCGTTAACCCGAAGGGACCGGCCAAGGCACCGCTCGCCAAGAACCGCAAGCAGGCAATCGCAATCGCGATGTCCGAAGCCGGAAAGATGAAGCGCAAGTGAAACACTTCTACGAGGAGATCGAGGGCTGGTTCCAGTTCTCAAAGCCGTACCTTGAAGCCGTCGCGTCAGCTCGCGACGGTGCCGTGTTTGTCGAGCTTGGCTGCTGGAAGGGGCGATCCGCATCCTTCATGGGCGTCGAGATCGTCAACTCCGGCAAGGCCATCGAGTTCAACTGCGTCGATCACTGGAAGGGCAGCGACGACGTCCACCTCGCCGACCCCGAGATCAAGAACGTCGCGAAGATATTCCGCGCCAACATGAAGCGCATCGACGGGCTGAACCTCGTCATCCACCGGAGCGAAAGCCCAGCCGCAGCCGAGAAGTTCGCCGACGCGAGCTGCGACTTCGTCTGGATCGACGCCGGTCACGACTACGCCTCGGTTCTGGCTGATATTAATGCGTGGCTCCCGAAGGTGAAGCCCGGCGGCGTGATCGGCGGCGACGATTACCCTATGGACGGCGTGGGTCAAGCTGTGAGAGAAGTATTCCCGAAACCAGAGACCGGCACAGAACGTGGCTGGTCGTGGTGGCGTGTTCGAAAGGTATAGGCACATGGCAAACGAAGACTTCTCCCTCGGCGGCGGGTACGACCCTGAGATGATCCCGATGCGCGTGATGAACGACGACAGCGGGATGCTTGTGCCGTCATCCGACCAGCCAATGGACGAGGAGGACTTCCGATACCGCGTGCGGCAGGCCATCGAGGACTGCGCCACCTATATCGACAGCTACATCGCGCCAGAGCGCGAGAGGGCGATGAATTACTACCTAGGGAACCTGTTCGGCAACGAGGAAGAAGGGCGCTCTCAGGTCGTGATGACCGAGGTGCGCGACACGATCTTGGCGATGATGCCGGGCTTATTGCGCATCTTCGTCGGCGGCACCAAGACGCTCGAGTTCGTCCCCAAGGGCGCTGAAGATGTCGAAGTCGCCGAGCAGATGACCGATCTCGTCAACTATATCTTTAGCCAAGAGAACAACGGCTTCCGCATCCTGCACGACGCCATGAAGGACGCCCTCACGCTGAAGGACGGCGTGCTGACGTGGTACGTCCGCACGGACGAGACGGTCGAGGAGTACAACTACTCCGGCCTATCGCAGGACGACGCCGCGTTTATCCTGTCGCAGCCGGGTGTCGAGATGATCTCGATGTCCGAGCAGATGTCCGTGACGCAGATGCAGACCAACGTCATCCCGATGGACCCGATGATGTCCGTCGAGCCACCGACGATCTCGATGCGCGTGCGTCGTATTAACAAGACGCCCCGCTACGTCGTCGAGTGCATACCGCCCGAGCAGTTCCTGATCGACAACGAGGCACCGACAATCGACGAGGCAATCATCGTCGGTCGGCGCAAGCTGGCGACGGTATCGGAACTCGTCTCGATGGGCTACCCGCGTGAGATCATCGAGGAGAACGCCGGTTCCGGCGGCTTCGAGATGAATATGGAGACACTCGCACGCAACCCGGCAGACCAGTCTTTTTTCGGCATCTCGCAGGGGCCAGACGAGAGCACGGACAAGGTGTACTACGTCGAGGCGTACATCCGCATCGACAAGGACGGCGACGGTATCGCGGAGCTTCACAAGGTCTGCACGGTCGGGAACGGCGCAGTCGTCCTTCACGATGAAATCGTGCAGCAGGCACCGTTTGCATTGCTGTCGCCTGATCCGACGCCTCACACCATCTTCGGCAAGTCGATTGCCGATCAGACGATGGACTTGCAGCTCATCAAGTCTAACATCATGCGCAACACGCTCGACAGCCTCGCGCAGTCGATCCACCCACGCACAGCCGTCGTCGAATCACAGGTCAACATGGACGACGTGATGAACAACGAGACGGGTGCCGTGATCCGTATGCGCTCGATGGGTGCCGTTCAGGCTCTCTCGACGCCGTTCGTCGGGCAACCGGCTCTCGGGGTGCTCGCGTACCTCGACGACGTGAAGACGCAGCGCACGGGCCTCTCACGCGCCTCGCAGGGGCTTGACGGCGACGTGTTGCAGTCAACCACCCGGTCAGCCGTGCAGGCGCAGCTCTCGTCGTCGCAGGAGCGCATCGAGATGATCGCTCGCCTGTTTGCTGACGGGTTGAAGCGCTGCTTCCAAGGATTGCTGAAGCTCGTCGTGCAGCATCAGGACAAGCCGAAGATCATCCGCCTGCGCAACAAGTTTGTGCCGATTGATCCACGCGGCTGGGACGCCGACATGGACATGGTCGTCAACATCGCGCTCGGTCGCGGTTCAGACGAGCAGCGCATGATGTTCCTGATGCAGATACTGGCGCAGCAGAAGGAAGTGATCGAGAAATACGGCCCGAATAACCCTCTCGTCGACCTCCAGCAGTACCGCAATACGCTGGCTCAGGTGATCGAGTTGTCGGGCTTCCAAGACCCGGCGCAGTTCGTGAAGGAAGTCGATCCGGCGGCAGTTGATGCGTATATGCAACAGATGTCGCAGCAGCAGAAGCCGATGGACCCGACCGAGATGCTCGCTCAGGTTCAGGCGAAGCAGATCGAGGCCGACATCCTGATCGCAGCCGCGAAGCAGGAACTGGAGACGAAGAAGGCGCAGGCTGACGCTGACTTCAAGCGCGATCAGCTCATGGTCGACGCGATGCTCAAGGCGGCAGAGATCGAGGCCAAGTATGGCTCGCAGGTCGATATGGCCATGATCAACGCCGAAGTGAACCGCCAGCGCACCGAGATACAGGAGATGTTCTCTCTCCAAGCGCAGCGCGAGCAGGCCATGCTGAATATGAACCAGATACCGCAACAGGCACCGGCACCGCAGATGATGCCGCCAATGCCACCACAGATGATGTAACAGGACGCAATGACCCCGCACGAACTCGAAGACATTTACCGCGCTGCGACAGCACTGTCGCGTGACAGGGCGACGGACGAAGTCCTGCGCCGCATGGAGCAGGCGTATGTCGAGAAATGGAAGATGTCGCACCCGGATCGGGGCGACGATAGGGATGATGCGTACCGGATGGTGCGCGCCATAGGCGAGTTCAGGAGCGAGCTAACTGCGCTGGCCGCAGAGCCGACTGTGACCGCCTTTAACCGCCGCTTGAAACGCGGCCCATAAAGGAGTATTTAAGATGGTATCAGCCGAACAATCCCAAGGCGGGGAACTCGGTGTTGCAGAAGCTGCGGCAAAGATGGACGCCCTAATGGGAGCCAGCGATGGCCAACCCAGAGCGCCCAGACGAGAAGCAGCCCCTGCCGAGGTCCAAGAGACCGAGGCGTCGGAGTACGACGGCGAAGAGACTGAATTTGATGGGACCGACCTAGCGCAAGACGCTGCCCCTGACGGTGAAGAGCCAGAGTATTTCGAGGAGTCAGACGGAGCAGACGAGGAGTCACTCTCGCCGGATACGATGGTCACCGTTAAGATTAACGGCAAGACGCAGAGTATCCCGCTGAAGGAGGCGCTCGACGGCTACCAGAGAAACTCCGATTACACACGGAAGATGCAGGCTCTCAAGCAGGACGTAACCACGTTTTCGCAGGAGCGCCAGCAAGTGGAGCAGGAACGGCAGCAGTACGGCCAACTCATTGGTGCCTTGCACGAACAGCTCAGGCAGTTCGCGCCACAGGAACCTAACTGGGAGCAACTGCACCGGGATGATCCGCTGAACTTCCCAATCGTCGAGAAGCAGTGGCGCGACTACAAGGAGCGTCTGGCAGCAACGGAATCCGAGAGGAACCGTATGGCCTATCTGGCTTCTCAGCAGGAGCAGGCACAAATCCAGACCATGGTGGAAAAAGGGCGCGAGTACCTAGTCCAGAAGGTACCGGATTGGAAAGACCCGAAGAAGTGGGATGAAGCACGGGGAAAACTTCGCGAGTACGGCCTGAAGGTCGGATACACGGACGAGGAACTCGGAGCGGCATACGATCCAAGGGCGATCCTAGTGCTTGATAAAGCCCGTCGCTACGACGCAATGGTGGCCAATCGACCGAAGCCTGATCAGGCTAATGGACCGAAGCCCATGCGTTCAGGAAGCGCCGCGCAGACCCCCAAGACGATGACGGATGTCTCCCGTGCGAAAGCGCGTCTCAGTAAAACCGGCAGCGTCGATGACGCCGCTAAACTTTTTGGACTTTTGGATAACAGGAGACGATAATGGCCTCGGTCACAAATGCAAAGACATACAACGCCGTCAATTCGATGCGCGAAGACCTCTCGAACATCATCTACGACATCAGCCCAACCTCGACCCCGTTCACGTCGAACATCGGTCGCGACACGGCAGATAACACGTACTTCGAGTGGCAGACTGACGTTCTCGCAGCCGCTGACGGTTCAAACGCCGTCGTCGAAGGTGCAGACGCTGGCGACGCTGACTTCGTAGCTACAAACCGCGTGGCAAACTACACGCAGATTTCCAAGAAGGTTGTCGCAGTATCCGGCACCGCGCAGTCGGTCAACATGGCTGGTATGCGTACCCTCTTGGCTTACGAGCAGGCCAAGAAGGCCAAGGAGCTGAAGCGCGACGTCGAGAAGATCATCCTCTCGAACCAAGCTGCAGCTGCTGGTAGCACGTCAACTGCGCGTACCACTGCCGGTATGCCTGCGTGGCTCCGCACCAACAGCATCGCCAACAGCGCAGTAGCACCTACGCTGTCGTCCTCGCCAAACGGCTATCCAAACGCCGCTTGGACATCGCTCTCGACCTCGACTGACGTCGCCTTCACCGAGACGATGCTGAAGACCGCGATCCAGAGCGTCTGGACGCAGGGCGGTGAGCCGTCGATCCTGATGACCGGTCCATACAACAAGACCGTCGCATCCGGCTTTGCTGGCCTCGCGCAGCAGCGCATGAACAACACCGACGCAACACCGCTCAAGATTGTTGCGACCGCTGACGTCTACCTCTCGGACTTCGGCATGGTGTCGATTGTTCCTAACCGCTTCATGGACGAGCGCTTCGCTCTCGTTATGGACCCAGAGTACGCCTCTATCTCGTACCTCCGCCCATACGAAACCATCGACATCGCCGCGACTGGCGACGCCCAGAAGAAGGAACTCCTCGTCGAGTACGGCCTGCGCGTGAAGAACGAGCTGTCCGCTGCCGCGATTGCGAACCTCACGACATCTGCTTAATATGATCGGGGCCGGGTAACACCGGCCCCCCTCACACATAGGAACCACAGATGGCCGAAGAGTTTGCCCCCGGAGTGTTCACGCTCGGTTACGATTCATTCTCAGGCGAGTTGTCGAAGATGCACGTCGACACCGACGGCAAGATGCACTTCACCAGCGAGACGCAGATCGACGCTATTGCTGAAGCCAATATCATTGATCGCAACGACGTCTCCCGCACTACGAAATCAGGCGACATGGTGCGAGTTGCTCGCATCCCGATGGCCGTACACTTAGACCTTATGCAGCGCGGTATCCTGCGCGATAATATCGCAATGCGCCGCTGGCTGAAGTCTGAAGAAGCCGCCCCATACAAGACGCACTGGATGAACGGATGACCACAATCACCGACTACGCATCTCTCCAGTCGCAGATCGCGGCTTGGCTCAACCGAGAAGACCTCACGGCTCAGATACCCGTGTTCATCCAATTCGTTGAAGCCGACATTAATACGCGCCTGCGCACCCGTGAGATGATTGTCCGTGCGACCGCCACCAGCTCGGCTGAGTATGTACAGCTACCGGCTGACTGGCTCGAGGCCATCAACCTCCACATCGTCGATGGCCAGCAGCCGATCCGCTTCGTGACGCTCGACGAGGCCGACCGCATCAATAAGCAGCAGAACTACACCGCGTCGACGTTCTACTCTCTGATGAACGGAGCAATCGAACTCGTACCGGCACCCGGCGACGACGTCGAGATCGAGATGATCTACTACGGCAAAGTTCCCGCTCTCACGACATCTGCGACGACGAATTGGCTTCTCACGAAAGCGCCCGACCTGTACCTGTACGGCGCACTCGTACACGCATCACCGTTCCTGATGGACGACCAGCGCATCCCGACATTCGCGTCTATGTACTCGACGCGCTTCGAGGCTCTCAATGATGAGAGCAAGACGTCAACGCACTCCGGTGGGCCTCTCGTTGCCCGTACACGCATCACTTACGGATAAGGAGCTACCATGCCCGGCTTTACCAATTTCTCTGAGGACTTGGTCCTCGATTTTCTATTCACGGCATCGACGGCCACTCGCCCGACGGCGTGGTATGTCGCTCTCTACACGGTAGCCCCCGGCGAGGCAGGTGGTGGAACTGAGTGCTCGGGGACGTCATACGTCCGCCAGAGCGCATCGTTCACCGTGTCAGGCACAGCGCCATCGCAGGCGGCAAACAGTGCCGCAATCGAGTTCCCGACCGCTGGCGGTTCGTGGGGTACGATTGTCGCGGCAGGCGTGTTTGACGCTTTGAGCAGCGGCAACCTCCTCGCATACGCCGACCTGACGACGTCAAAGACAATCGACACGGGCGACGTCCTGCGCTTCAACACCGGCACCCTCATCGTAACGCTCGACTAATATGGCGAACGGTCGCGACTACGGCTCATTCGACTACGGCTTAGGCGTATACGGTCAGGCTCTGATCGTAGACGCCGAAGCTACGATAGCCGCGACCAGCAGCGCATCAGCCGCGGCCATACAGAGATCGGTGGCGGCGGCTACCGCAGCGGTTCAGAGTAACGCTGAAGCGACCGTGGTGCGCATTGAAGCTGCCGCGATGTCCGCAAGCGCCACGACCGGCGCGTCAGCAGTGGCAGTCACGATCAAGGCTGCGGCTGCGACTATCGCGGCAACTTCTGGTGCGTCGTCTGCCGCACAGCGCGTGCGCACTGCGTCGATCACGGCAGCGGCTCAGAGTAGTGCTGCGGCGACATCAATCCGCGTGCAGCCAGCCTCCGCTACGGGCGCGGCACAGAGCGGCGGCACGGCTGATCCGTATGTCGTGCAGATCGCTGCGGCCACCGGATCGGCGACGTCTGCGGCTACGGCTGCGGTCGTTCGGATCAAGTTCGTCGATCTCACAGCCGCAGCCACCAGCTCCGCGAGTGCGGGTGGCACTGCGACTTATTCTGGTGTATGTAATATCGAAGCACAGAGCGCGGCAGAGGCCGTCCCAGTGCGAGTACTATTCGGCATCGCGTCGTCGATTGTCGTGTCGGGCATGACGGCCAACGGTCGCTACCTGTGGGAGCCAGACGCGGTACCCGCAGAGACGTGGGCAGCCGAGACGGTGTCGGACGAGATGTGGACGCCGGTGGGCAACTCTGGCGGTTCGTGGGCGGTTCTGGACGTGGCGAGCGATACTTGGACACCGGCGAGCGTATCGCCACAGACATGGCAGTAGGAGACAACGATGGCCGATAGCTATACCGCAAACCTCAACCTGACGAAGCCGGAAGTCGGCGCGTCACGGGATACGTGGGGGACGAAGACCAACGCAGACTGGGACACGGTAGACGCGCTGTTCGCTGCCGCAGGGACAGGCACCTCGGTCGGGCTGAACGTCGGCTCGGGCAAGACGCTGGCAGTCGCGGGGACGCTATCTCTCACGGGTTCACTGAACGGTGGCGGGACCATCAATAACGTCGCGATTGGCGGGACCACGGCTGCGGCTGGAGCGTTCACGACGCTATCAGCGACAGGCGTCACGACTGTCCAAGCTGGAACCGTGTCACTCCCGGCGATTACTACAACGGGCGACACCAACACGGGCATCTTCTTCCCTGCCGCTGATACCATTGCCTTTACCGAGGGCGGTGCGGAGGCTATGCGGATTAATAGTAGCGGACAAATAGAGACAACAGCAGGCACTGCGGCATTGCCAGCGATTACCACAACTGGCGACACTAATACGGGTATCTTCTTCCCTGCCGCTGATACGATTGCATTTTCCGAGGGCGGTGCGGAAGCACTTCGCATAGCATCAGCAGGGCAGATCGGCATTGGCGGTGCAAACTACGGCACGTCTGGTCAGGTGCTGACATCAGGCGGTGCGGCAGCGGCTCCGTCTTGGGCAACGGTATCGGCATCTGGTCAGCTTCTCCGTGCTCCGCAAATCAAAACATCTGGCACGTCATACACAACACCAGCAGGTTGCAACTCAATTTTAGTTGAAATGTGGGGCGGTGGTGGTGGTGGTGGTAGCGGTGCTTATGGTAATACTGGTGATACTGCAAGTCCGGGTACAGGCGGTGGCGGCGGTGCATATTTACGTCAATATATCGCGGTTACCCCTAGCACAGCCTATACAATCGCTATTGGTGCTGGCGGCGGTGCAGGTGCGGGCGTACCAACCCAAAATAATGCTGGGAATAATGGAACCGCTGGTGGTACAACGTCTATAATTGTAAGTGGAACAACTTACTCATGTACTGGCGGCGGTGCAGGCTCTGGTGGAAAATTTAGCGGTTCTGGGGCAGCTGTAACACAATCAGCGGCGGCTACTGGTGGTACTGCTACGGGTGTTTCTGGTCTTGCAATAAATGGCGGCGATGCAGAAAAATATAGGTTAATTTATGGCAGTGCTTTAAATGCTACTAACGGTTGGGGCGGTGGTAGTTCATTTGCGGGGCCAGCAGGATATCCGGGAGCTCCAAACGGAGAAGCAGTCCCAACAACAGTTAGAACTCCGGGAACTGGCGGTGGCGGTAGTGGTAGTGGTATAAACAATGCGACTACTGCTGGGGCCGCTGGTGGGGCAGGGAGTATGCTTATTTGGGAGTTCACATAATGAGATGTGCAGTAGTTCAAAACTCTGACAACGTAGTTGTTAACCTAATCATGGCTGATCCGTCTGTTGATCCAGCACCTGAAGGCACGATACTTGTCGGTCTACCAGATGACTCACCTGTCAGCATTGGTTGGCTATACGACCCTGCGACAGGCCAGTTCACAGACCCTAATCCTCCGCAAGAGGAAGTCGTAATACCAGACGCCGAGGTCTGACATGGACACGCAAACCCTCATCAACATCTCCGCAGGGATCATCATCGCCGGTATGGGGTGGCTCGCTCGCGAATTGTGGGGAGCGGTGAAGGAATTGCGTAAGGACTTGCACACCATCGAGGTCGCGCTCCCGTCAAACTATATCCGCAAGGATGAGTTCGCCGAGGGCGTGAAGGAGCTGAAGGACATCTGCCGCCAGATATTCGACCGGCTAGAGAATAAGGCGGATAAGTGATTGGACCCGTTTACCCTCATCGCCGGAGCGACAGCCCTATATAACGGCATCAAGAGCGCCGTAGACGGTGGCCATGAGATGCTCGACGTTGCCGACAGGGTTGGAACGCTCTTCGGTCGCATCGCCCAGATCACGCAACTCACGTCCGGCAAGCGAAAGAAAAAGCTCTTCCAGAGCCAAGCTGAGTTCGAGGCCGAGGCGATCAAGCTGTACACGCTGAAGCAGAAGGCGCAGCAACTCCAGCTTGAGACGCGGAACCTGTTCGTCGGAGCCTACGGGATCGCTGCGTGGACGAGTATCCAGAAAGAGGTGACGGAAATGCGGAAGCAGGCGGCACGCGAGGCCGCTGCCGCGCAGCACGAAGCTGAAGAGAACCGCAAAGACTTGATCATGGGCGCGTGGCTCATCGGTGCCGTAATATTATTCGCCGCCTGCGTTGGCATCGGCATGGTGGTGTTCACTCACAAATGAAGTACCTTGTCATAGCCATGATGATAGTCTTAACCGGGTGCGAGGATCGCTACCGATACCCGTGTCAAGACCCCAAGAACTGGGACGCACCAGAGTGTAACCCGCCCATCTGCACAGCATCTGGGACTTGCTCCGCAGACACCCTGAAACAAAACCCCTGCGGAGCCGTAGCGAGATGAGGATCAAGGAAGACGAACTCCACGCCCTTCTCCAGTTTATCATCGGGATAAGTCTGTGCCTGACGCTGACGGGTACTGTGTTCGCCGTGCTGTACAGCCTGATCTTCGTCGTGCAGCCGATTGACGGGCAGGCTCCAAACGATCAGGAGTTCTTCAAGCTGATTGCACCTATCGCAACATTTTTAACAGGCACTTTGTCGGGCATCATGCTTGGCAGCAAATCTACCGGAGACAAAAATGGACCTACTTAAGACGTTCGGCCCTTTGCTCGGCTCAGTAGCCCCTACCCTTGCAACGGCCCTCGGAGGCCCATTGGCTGGCCTTGCTGTCAAATCCCTATCTAAGGCACTGCTGGGTGCTGAAGACTTCTCAGAGGAAGCCGTAATGGAAGCTATGGCTACGGCATCTCCAGAGCAGTTGGCTGCCGTGAAGAAGATTGATGCTGACTTCAAAGTGCAGATGAAGTCTCTCGATATTGATCTGGAGCGCATTGCTGTCGATGATCGCAAGTCGGCTCGCACGATGCAGACGGAAACCAAAGACTGGATTCCACGGGCCTTGGCGATCAGCGTGACGCTGGGCTATTTCGGCATCATTGCCTACGTCTTGGTCAGCGGACTGCCAATGAACGGCTCGGAAGTGTTGCTCATGCTACTCGGTACTCTATCAGCCGGGTGGACAGGCGTCATGGCGTTTTACTTTGGCTCATCATCTGGCTCCCAGAAAAAGGATGCCATGATCCACAACTCAATACCGAGGGACGAGAAATGATTGCGAATTGGGAGAAGGCGTTTGCCGCGGTGCTGAAGCATGAGGGCGGTTTCGTTAACCACCCGAAAGACCCCGGCGGGATTACGAACCTCGGCGTAACGAAGAAGGCATGGGAAGCCTACATCGAGAAGCCGGTCGGCGAGGCCGAGATGCGTGCTCTG
>Ga0315906_10005197_pt1 | contig 16444 bp, 15 predicted proteins | sample LakEriMetagenome_4_FD_203526 | JGI IMG/M metagenome (GOLD analysis project Ga0315906, IMG submission 203526) | Freshwater fungal communities from buoy surface, Lake Erie, Ohio, United States - Buoy 2 MA122 | ecosystem: Environmental > Aquatic > Freshwater > Lake > Lake biofilm | place: USA...
CCTTTACCTGAAATTGTACTCCTGTCTTTTCCGCAACCCTTTCCATCAATCTTTCAAAAAGCTCATTGACTCCGCTATCATTGAACTGAGAGGCGATCGTTCCTACTACCGGAAGCTCCTCATCTTTAGCATCCCATAGACCATGATTGCGCTTGAATTGCTTTCGTACATCATGCAAAGCATCCAAAGCTCCCGCCTTATCAAATTTGTTAAGACAAATCACGTCCGCATAATCCAGCATATTGATTTTTTCCAACTGGGAGGGAGCACCATATTCGGGAGTCATCACATACATGCTTACATCACAATATTCAAGGATGGAGGCATCCGACTGGCCTACTCCCGCACTTTCCAGAATGACGAGGTCATAGCCCGCCTCTTTACACCTGTCGATCGCCTGACGCACATAGTGACTGAGCGAACCCTCACTCTCTCTTGTAGCAAGACTTCTCATGTAGGCTCTGGGTGATGATATCGAATTCATCCTTATTCTGTCTCCCAGCAATGCTCCTCCTGTTTTCTTTTTGGAAGGATCCACTGAGATCACTGCAATAGATTTATCAGCATAGGAATTCAGAAAACGACGTACGATTTCATCAGTAACCGAGGATTTGCCCGCCCCACCCGTTCCTGTAAATCCAAGCACGGGAACTTGTTTATCACTCTGCGGGGTTTCATATCCTTCGATTGTTGCCTGACCATTTTCAGCATCCGTTATCGTTCTGGCCAGCTTTCTGATGTCGCTGGTTTCTTCAAGTTTTAGTGTCCCCTTGATATGCAGCTGTCCGTTCAATTTAAAATCACACTGACGCAGGAGATCCTCGATCATCCCCTCAAGTCCCATATTTCTTCCGTCATCCGGACTATAAATCCGAGTAATGCCATATTGATGTAATTCCGCAATCTCATCCGGCAGTATGGTTCCGCCGCCGCCGCCGAAAATCTTGATATGACCACATCCGTTCTCCACCAGCAGGTCCCTCATGTATTTGAAAAACTCCACATGGCCTCCCTGATAACTGGTGATGGCAATACCTTGTACATCTTCCTCTATGGCGCATTCCACGATTTCCGCAACACTGCGATTATGACCGAGATGGATGATTTCGGCTCCTTTGCTCTGCATGATGCGACGCATGATGTTGATAGCGGCATCATGTCCGTCGAAAAGGGAGGCCGCCGTAACAATCCTGACCTTATTATCTAACTTGAAAGTCATATTGGTGTATTTAATCCGGAATGTCCTCCGGAGCGCTGCAAATTTACATATAATGTGAGGATCAGCCCCTTAAAGCAGAGGAACGCATCTGAAAGGTCAATTCCGCAAATTGCGTAATGCCCAGCTGCTCGGCCCTAAGGTCAAATATCTTATCCTTTAGTTTTTCTTCGTCAAAAAGGCCCCTCACTGCGTTTCTAAGCATTTTACGCCGCTGATTAAAAGCCGTCTTCACCAGTTTTCGATAATCCTCCTCGCTGCGCATATTCAATGACTGACTTGACCGGGTCATACTGATCACCCCGCTCATCACCTTGGGTGGCGGATGAAAACAAGTTGGCGGAACATCAAAAAGATAGCGGATTTCATAAAAGGGCTGTACCAGCGCACTGGTAACACCATACATTTTGGATCCGGGTGCCGCTGCAAGTCTTGCAGCCACCTCTTTTTGAAACATGCCTATAACGGAAGGAACTGCATCTTTCCAGTCAAGGATGCGAAATACAATTTCAGTGGAAATGTTATAAGGAAAGTTGCCTATTATACTAAAACTCTCTTCAAAAGGCTTTGGAATTTCCAAAAAACTACCTTGTATAATCTTACCCTTGATTTTGGGAAACCTTTCATGCAAATGGGCCACTTTTTCCTCATCCAGTTCTACTGCCTTGAATCTTATATCCGGGATCTGCAGCAGATGCTCGGTAAGTGCACCCCCTCCGGGGCCTACCTCCAGCAAATTACCAAAAGAAAATTCATGGAGGGCCTCCATTATCCTTTGAATCATATTCTTGTCTGTCAAGAAATGCTGGCCCAGGGATTTCTTCAACTGCATCTATACAAAACTACCGAATTATTACAAGGGATGCTTCCCGATTAAGGCGTACTTTTGCATACAAACATCAAGGCTTATGAGCCATTCAAACGAAAATAAACCGGTCGTAGGATTTTCCTGCGGAGACATCAACGGAATCGGCATTGAGCTGATCATAAAAACCCTTTCTGACAGCCGCATACTGGACTTTTGCACGCCGGTGATTTTCGCTAATAACAAGGTGCTGAATTTTTACAAAAAGTCCTTGCCTGAGCTTCCATTCAATTTCAGCTCAACTAAGGATCTTTCCAAGATCAATCCCAAGCAAATTAATTTGTTCACCTGCTGGGAAGAAGACATTAGCATTACGCCGGGCACACTGGATGAAACAGGAGGAAAATATGCCATTATCAGCCTGTTAGCTGCTGCTGAAGCCCTGAAGGCCGGTAAAATAAACGCGTTGGTGACGGCCCCCATTCACAAGAACAATACTTATACCGATAAATTCAAATTCACCGGACATACACCTTACCTCAGACATCTCTTCAATGCGCAGCAAGTACTCATGCTGATGCTTGCAGAAAATATGAGAATCGGTCTGCTCACAGAACATGTTGCCATCAAAGATGTGGCACAATATGTAAAAAAAGAACTGATCATCAATAAACTCATTCTGATGCATCAAAGCCTCCGAAAGGATTTTGGCATCAATAAACCCAGAATAGCGGTATTAGGGCTAAATCCGCATGCGGGGGATGAAGGACTGATCGGCAAAGAGGAACTTGAAATCATCAAACCGGCGGTTGCGGAAACTAGAAAAAGCAAAGATATCCTTTGCTATGGCCCTTATAGTGCAGATGCCTTCTTTGCTAGAGGACAACATGAAAAATTTGATGCCGTACTTGCAATGTATCATGATCAGGGACTGATCCCATTCAAATCTTTTGCCATTGGCGAAGGCGTCAATTTCACGGCGGGCTTGCAGGCAGTAAGAACATCTCCCGACCATGGTGTGGCCTTTGACATAGCAGGTAAGGGACAGGCCAACGAATCTTCATTCAGAGAGGCGATTTTCTGCGCACTGGATATTCTTAGCCAGAGAGGCGAGTTCAGCATGCAATACAAGAACCCCTTAAAGAAAATTAGTTCTGCAGCGTTTGCTAATGTGATAGATGAGGAACTGCCGCTGGAGTGATGAATCATTTGAATACAGAGGCATCCAAACCTTTGTTGATGATGTAGCGATCTACTATGATCAAAGCATTACCTTTTTTCTTCCCTTCCGCCTTTTCTGAAATCTTTTTTCCCTTCCCATCATCAAAATCAAAAGTGATTCCTTTTGGTAATTTATATTCCCTGGCATCAAAGGAAAAACTGATCCTGTCGGGGAGTGCATAATTGCTGTATTTTCCATAGCTGAACTCCATGTCATAGGTACCTGACTCCCTTGTGGTGGTGCGGGCTTTCATTACTAGTTTCTCAAGTGGATCGATGTACAGGATGGAAATAAGTACCGCGCCCTCTTCATCCGAAGGGATCAATTTTACAATCTGCACCTCTTTACCCTGATGCTTGCCCTTCCCTGCATCCAGCACGTCAAATTTCCCTTGCTGCAACAGTCCTGACATATTGAGCGCAACGGCGCCGCGAGGCACAAAGGAAACGCCTTTCTCACTTCTTATCTTCAGCAGATCCGGCTTCTTAAAATATAGCTTGATCTTACTTACAGGAACCTTAAGGAAACTGACATTGGTTTTCATCACTCCGGATGCCTCATAGTCTGCGACCTGCAGTAGTTTGGTCTGCACATCTGACAACAGTTGACGTACAGATTGACTTTTACCGGGCAAGCCAACCAGCAACATGACAACAGCAATGAAAATGGGCAAGGAGGCTTTATTCATGAGAGTATGTCTTTTCTTTTGAAAATCATGACGGCGGCGGTCAGGAAAACCAAGATATGCGTCAACAGAATATACAGGCTGTCGCGAATTGCTTTAAAATTCTCAATGCTGCCTTTAACAGGCATTCCATCCTGATCCGTTCCGATATAAAAAAAGCCCTTCCAGCCAACCAGATAGGTACTGAAAAGCCAGGGTTTTATTTTTTGCTCTACCAAAGGCAGATTTATGTTGGACACCACGGTAAAAACAATCACAATGCACACCGTAGCGACTATGGGTCCGATAGAATTTTCCGCGAAAATTGACAGCAATAATGAGAGGGAACCTATCACCGTCAAAGCTACCAGCGCATATCCGAAAGCGGCCACATATCTCCACAACACATCATCCGAGGTAATTTGAAGTATCTGAGATTCTTCACCATGTACACGGAAAATAAGCATGTCGCCGGTTCCGAACATTGCTATACTTAGGAAAAGTGCCATTGCAGCCATCCATAGAAGTAGACTAAAGGTGAAAATTAGGGAGGCAAGAAATTTGACCAGGATGAATTCGGTTCTTGATACAGGCCTGGTCATAACAAGCCTTAAGGTGCCCATGGCAGCCTCGCCCGAAATGGAATCACCGGCTATCAATGCCACCAGCACCGGTATCTGAACAAGTAAGGTGTTCAGAATGATATAGCACATCAGATATCCGTTGATGGCAAGCTGCTTGTTGAGCTGAAAACTGTCCTCCACACTTTGAAGCATCATGGACAGATAGCTGACACCATCAGCTCTGAAGGCTATCTGGAATATCAAGGTGATAGCCGTGATGGCTGCAAAGGCTATATATGTACGCGGCCTTCGTGAAATCTTGAACAATTCTATCTTAAGCAGCTCCCACATGAATATTCGGATTGGTTAGTTGAAGAAAATATTCCTCCAGTGAGTGTCGGGTGTTCAGACTCAAAAGTCCTGCTCCGGTCAACTGAATCTGGCGTAACAGCTCTGGCACATCGTTCTTATCCATATTGAAATACAAGAATCTGCCTTGAATTTGGAGGCGATTGGCGAAGCCTCCCGAGGACAATGAAGTTGCCACGTGATTATTATCTGTTGTCTGAACAATCACTACCGAATTTCTAGCATCCAATAAAGAAGAGACCTTCCCTTCCACAATTTTCTTACCCCGATCCATGATCAGCATGCTATCAGCCATTTGTTCCATTTCGGATAAAAGATGAGAAGAAACGATCAGTGTCTTGCCTTCTTTTTTACTCAATTCCAAAATAAGCTGTCTGATATCAGCAATACCTTGGGGATCGAGACCATTGGCAGGCTCATCGAGTATCAATATGGAGGGATCATGCACGAGGGCAATGGCAAGCCCCAATCTTTGCTTCATACCCATGCTGAATGTCCTGACCTTGCTATGAACCCTCTCCCCTAAACCAACTTTCACCAATAAGTCAATAAGTTGTTGGGTAGATAAGTGGCCACTTGACATCCGTGAGAAAAATGATAGGTTTTGCAATGCTGTCAGATACTTATAGTGATCCGGCCTTTCAATGATGGCGCCAATCTTTTTCAAGGATTCCCTTCTTGTAGTTGCAAAGGGACGGCCAAAGTAATTTATCGTCCCCTTGTCAGGTCTTATTAGAGAAAGTAAGATTCTGATAGTGGTGGACTTCCCGGCGCCATTCTGGCCCAACAGACCATAAATTTCACCCTGAGACACCGAAAATGAAAGATCATCTACCGCTTTAAAACCATTGAAATTTTTTGAAATTCCCTTTACTTCCAATATCACAGGAAAAATTTGTACAAAAATAGACAGTTTTGTGCCTATTAAATTTGATTACAAATAGTTTAATATTGTTAATTTTATTAATTTGTTTGAAAAACTGAGCAAATTATATTATTTTTTATTTGTATTTATATAAATGTTAATATTAATGACTACATAGGCCTATCCTGGTTTTTTAGTGATGAATAAAAAATAAGTTTTAGCAGCCAAAAAACATCTTTATTAATTGATTTTCATTTATTTAAACATTTAATTAATAAATACTATCAACGAGGGAAGTGAAGATATTTCAGCATGGAAAGTTCAAAAATTATTTTTTTTTGTGCCCCATATTTGTAACTTAGCTATAGAATTTAATGGGTTAGTAAGTACAAAGGGTTGGTAGAAATGCCAACCCTTTTACTTTTTAATTCGCTCATCAAATTCATTTCAAGTGCAGGCGATGTTGTTTTAATTCATTTCTGTTTTCATTGCACTGAATTCATTTCATTTTTTTCTTCTTCGCTTTGCTATTAGTTTTACCTCATGAGTAAAACCAAGTCGGCTTTTTTTTGTCAGCAGTGTGGTTATGAGAGTGCCAAGTGGTTGGGCAAATGTCCTTCATGCAACACTTGGAACAGTTTCGTAGAGGAGGTTCTTGCAAAAGGAAATGACAAGGGAACGAAAGAAGATTGGCGTGATTTCAGCGGTGGATCGCAAAAGTCAGTCGCCGTACCATTGATGGAGGTGAAAAGTGCGGATGAAAAAAGAATCATTTCACCTGATCAGGAATTGAATCGAGTGTTAGGTGGAGGGATCGTTTTAGGAAGTCTGATTTTGGTTGCAGGAGAGCCCGGCATCGGAAAATCAACCTTGTTTCTGCAGCTTGCCTTGCTACTAAAGGATATACGTGTGTTATATGTGAGCGGAGAGGAGAGCGAGCAACAAATCAAGATGAGAGCAGACAGGATCAGCCACCAAAACCGGGAATTATATTTGCTCACGGAAACAAGTACACAATCTATTTTTCAGGAAATCAGGAAACTGAAGCCTAATCTGGTCATAGTAGATTCCATTCAAACCCTTCAATCCCCATTTGTTGATTCTGCAGCAGGTTCCATCAGTCAGGTCCGGGAGTGCACAGCTGAGTGGCAGCGCTTTGCAAAAGAGACACATACACCCGTATTTCTCATCGGACATATTACAAAAGAAGGAAACATCGCCGGACCAAAAGTACTGGAGCATATGGTAGATACTGTGCTGCAGTTTGAGGGCGACAGACATTACTCTTATCGCATACTCAGAACACTGAAGAACAGGTTCGGCTCCACTGCTGAATTAGGAATTTATGAAATGACCCAAGAAGGCATGCGTGAAGTTCATAACCCAAGTGAGATTTTGATTCCTGAAAAGGGAGAACTCCTGAGTGGCATCGCCATAGCCGCTACCATAGAAGGCATGCGACCCTTGCTGATTGAAACGCAGGCTTTGGTTACCTCCAGTGTGTATGGTACCCCTCAGCGTACGGTCAGCGGTTTTGACCTAAGAAGGTTACAGTTGTTGCTTGCAGTACTGGAGAAAAGAGGTGGCTTCCACTTTGGCATGAAAGATGTTTTCGTAAATATTGCCGGAGGACTGAAAATAGAAGACCCTTCCATTGATCTTGCCATTGTCTGTGCCTTGCTTAGCAGTTATGAGGACAGCCCTATCGCTCCGGGAATTTGCTTTGCAGGCGAGGTAGGCCTAAGCGGAGAAATCAGGGCAGTCAACAGGATCGAACAACGTATCGCCGAAGCAGAAAGACTGGGTATGGAAAAAATGGTGATCAGCAAATACAATTCCAAGTTTAAAGCCAATTCCAACCTCGAGCTGGTAGCGCTTGGAAAAGTGGAAGAAGTATATCGTCACTTATTCTAAATATGCTATTGACTGAAAATTCCTACCCCTCCCTATCCGCCATACTTGACTTGATTTTTCCCCGTATATGCCCCGGTTGTGGAAAAGAGATCACTGGTGTAAAGGAAGAGCCTATATGTCTGCTTTGCTTTCATCAGCTGCCGCATACCGGATTCGCAATCATTCCCGACAATCCTGTTGAAAAAATATTCAGGGGCAGGATTCAAATTCAGGCCGCACACAGTGAGTTTTATTATTCACATCCAGTCATCAGGACACTCATTCATGGGCTCAAATACAAAAGCAAAAAAGAAACCGGGATTTTTCTCGGAAGTATTTTAGGTCACTCACTGCAAAAAAGCGAACGATTCAAAAACATCGAATTGCTGATACCGATTCCGCTATATCCCGACAGAGAGTACCGGCGTGGCTATAATCAATCAACTTTGATAGCTGAGGGAATTTCCAGAGTAATGAATATTCCGGTGGAATCTGACTCCATGACCAGAATTAGGAATACTTCCACCCAAACAAAAAAGCAAAGAACAGAACGATGGATGAACGTGGAAAACAGCTTTACGGTAGTTGAACCGGAAAAACTACGAAACAGACATGTGCTGCTAGTGGACGATGTGATCACCACAGGAGCGAGCCTGGAAGCATGCGCTCAGGTCATGCAAGAGGCTTCCATCGCATCACTCAGCATTGCTACCATCGCCATGTCAAGTAAATAGATTACTGTAGATTTGTCCCCATGAAGTGGTGGCTATTACCGATCATCTGTATTTTTTACTTCTCCTGCAAAAAAGAAACCTTCAACAGCAGTCCCAGTGCTACGCTGAGCATCAGCACAGACAGTATTTTCTTTGACACCGTTTTCACAGGAGTAGGATCTGTTACCGCCCAATTCAAGATACGGAATGACAATAATGAAAAAATACTGATATCAAACATCAGCCTTGCAGGCGGTACCGGCTCGGCCTTCAAGTTGAATATAAACGGGGCTGCCACTTCCTCATTATCAGATATCGTTGTAGCAGCGAATGACAGCATGTATGTGTTCGTTGCTATCAGGGTAAATCCGGACTCAGCAAATTTGCCTTTCCTGGTGAAAGACAGCATCATCATCGCTTACAATGGGAATATCAGACAGGTGCAGCTGCAAGCATATGGACAAAATGCACGATTCCTAAATGACCAAAGGATCAGCCGCGATACGACTTGGTCCGACGAGCTTCCTTTCGTCATTAAGGGTAGCCTTACAGTGGATTCGGGTGCTACGCTTCAGATCGGAGCGGGATGCAGGCTCTATTTCAATGCAGGCGCTATGCTCAAAGTCAATGGAAGCCTTATAGTCAAAGGCCGTGCCGACAGTATTGTTTCGTTTACCGGCGACAGACTTGATGAATATTATCGTGATTTGCCGGGATCCTGGCAGGGAATAATTTTTAGTGAAAAAAGTGACAAGAACCTTGTTGAATTCGCGAACATAAAAAATGCGATCAGAGGAATAGAGATCTTTTCAGGGCCAGGCATTCCTGCATTCAAACTTCAACTTTCCCAATGCATCATTCAAAACGCGCTGGAGGCCGGTATCTTTTCTCAAAACAGCAATATTAGAGCCGACAATTGTCTGCTTGTCAATTGCGGACAAAACCTTAGAATTTCGGGAGGTGGAGATTATCAGTTCAGACATTGCACCATTGCCGGCTATTCCAATTTATTTTTGTTGCACAAGAACCCGGTGGCCTATCTCTCTGATGCTTATTACTACAATGGAAATCTTGTCTCCAATCGACTTACTGCCGTAATGACCAATTGTATCCTTTGGGGAGATCCTGGTAATGGAATGGAAGAGCTGGTTGCCGAAAAAAAAGGGAGCGATTTCAGCCTGACATTAGATCACTGCCTGCTTAAGGCATCTTCAGCTCCTTCAAATATAATATTAACCAACAGCATCCTGAATGAGGACCCTTTATTTGACAGTGTTGACGCGGGTAATAATTATTTTGATTTTCACTGTCGAAACAATGCAACTTCACCTGTAATCAACGTAGGAAATCAAACAAATCTCATCATTGATCTAGATGGACTGTCGCGCAATGTGCAGACGCCTGATCTGGGATGCTACGAAAAACAATAATTTTATGATCAAGATTCATCCGCTGGTTTTCATACTCCTGCTTGGATTTCAAGCTTGCAGCCAGCAAAAAGAAAAAAACAAAATGAGTGATATCCTAAATCAGGCTGCAAGCCTGCACAGTTTCAAAGTGGAAGCACTGGATGGAGGAACCATAGACTTTGGATCTTTCAAAGGAAAAAAAATACTAATCATCAATACCGCCTCGGAATGCGGATATACCCCTCAGTATCGCAAGCTTCAGCAACTTCATGAACAATATGGCTCCAAAATCGCCGTAATCGGTTTCCCTTGCAATGATTTTGGCGGCCAGGAACCCGGATACTCTGCTGAAATCAAATCCTTTTGTTCAAGAGAGTTTAAAGTGACCTTTCCGATGGCAGCAAAGGTCCAAATCAAAGGAGACGACCCTTCTCCTATTTATGCCTGGCTCACTGACAAAAAACTGAATGGAGTGATGGATGAGAAAGTAAGCTGGAATTTCAACAAATTCCTTATCGACGAGGATGGCAGGCTATTAAAAAAATTCGGTTCAGGTGTTTCTCCCATGAGCAGGGAAATCCTGGATCTTATCAATTAGGATCAAGTTAATCGTAAGATTTGCAATTCAAGGATATCATAGGTCAGAAGGAAACCAAGTTGCAGTTAAGGAACATGGTCTCTCAAAAACGGGTCAGCCATGCCTTGCTGATGCTCGGTCAAGAAGGAAGCGGAACGCTACCCATGGCATTGGCATTTGGTCAATTTCTCTTATGTGAAAAAAACCGAACGGCCGGTTCATCCCTTTTTGAACAGGAAGCAGGTGAAACTCCTGCAGACAGTTGTGGCCAATGCGCTGCATGTGTCAAAGCAGCAGGGTTCATACATCCTGACTTACATTTCTCGTATCCGGTAATTTCAGGAAAGAAAAGTGACAGACCTTCCATTTCAGCCGATTTTGCTGAGGAGTGGAGAAAATTTCTTAAGGAACAACCTTATGGCAACAGCTATGACTGGCTGCAAAGTCTCGATGCTGAAAATAAGCAAGGAAATATTACTGCACAGGAAATAAATGACATTATCAGAAAGATGAACCTTAAAAGCTTTGAAGGTTCATACAAGGTACTCATCATGTGGTTGCCCGAATTTATGGGGCAGCAGGGCAACAAATTACTGAAACTGATTGAGGAGCCCCCGGCAGATACCATATTTATTCTAGCAGCTGAAAACGAAAGCCAGATATTGTCCACCATACTTTCCAGAACTCAATTAGTAAGATTAAGGCCGCTACATCCGGTGGAAATTGAAGCGGCATTGGAATTAAGAGAAGGGGCTCCGGCAAAAAGAGCACAGCAGGTAGCCGCAATTTGTCATGGCAATTTCAGGGAAGCCATGCAACAGCTCACGCATGCTGATGAAGACTGGGAACCACTGCTGAGAGAATGGATGAATAGTATTTTAAAAACAGGGCCCGCCGCACAAGTAAAATGGATTGAGGAAGCCGGAAAGCTGGGGCGAGAGAAGCAAAAGCAATTTCTCCGATATTTTCTGTCAATGATTGAGATGGCCGTCAGGCTGAGATTCCTGAAGCCGGAGGAAGGAGTGGCCTCCCAGGACCATGACTTTGCCAGCAAGATGAACAGGTTTTGCGGAATGGAGCAACTGGAGGCCATTGGAGAGGAATTAGAGAAATCTATTTACCACATTGAAAGAAATGCCAACGCCAAAATTCTCTTCCATGCCCTGACCATCCGACTTTACCATATTATTAGTAATAAATCAGTAATTTTGATCTAAAGGAATGGGTTGTGAGTAAGGCATAATTGGCAAAGTTCAGATAGATTCAGTTCAATATATTCAAAATCAACATCTTACAATTCTACTAAGGATTGAAGACTTGCCTTTAGCCGCTTTTCTGCCCTATTATTCATTAAAATTCCATCCCCGAAGGGGATAATCTATTTATATGGGATGCGGAAGTTGCGGAACTCATAGTGGTACCCCGGGAGGTTGCAAGAGCCATGGCCATTGCGCATCCGGTGGCTGCAACCGCATGAATGTTCATAATTGGCTAACCAATTTGCCATACAGTGATTCAGATTCGGCTTGCAAAGTGGTGGAGATAAGTTTCAACCACGGAAGTCGCAAGCAATTCTTTAGAAATTCAGGTAACATGATCCTGGAGAAAGGCGATATGGTTGCTGTGGAAGGAGTGAATGGATTTGATGTAGGGATGGTAAACATCACCGGAGAGCTGGTGCGTTTGCAAATGAAAAAGTACAATGCAGACGAGAAAGATCCCGAGATGAAGAAGATCCTGCGAATAGCCACCGACTCTGACTTGAATAAAATGAAGGAAACCAAGTCAAAGGAAGCATCCATGCTGATCAGAAGCAGGGCCATAGCGCGTCAATTGAAACTGAATCTAAAAATGGCGGAGGTGGAGATTCAGGCTGATGGAAAGAAAGCTACCTATTTTTATATTGCAGATGAGCGGGTGGATTTCAGAGAACTGATCAAGATATACGCTGCCGAATTCAAAGTAAGAGTTGAGATGAGGCAGATCGGAGCAAGACAGGAAGCAGGAAAGGTGGGTGGTATTGGAAGTTGTGGCAGGGAACTTTGCTGCAGCTCCTGGCTCACTGAGTTTAAAAGTGTCAACACCAACGCAGCCAGATATCAGAATCTAAGCATCAATCAAACCAAACTAAGCGGACAATGCGGCAGGTTAAAATGTTGTCTGAATTACGAACTTGATACTTATCTGGATGCCTTACAAAGTTTTCCGAACAATGTTGATTTTCTGGAAACTACCAAAGGCAGAGCATCTCTTGTCAAAAAAGATATTTTCAGGCACTTGTTGTGGTATGTTTTACCTGAAAGCAATAAGCAGTATCCTCTAAGCATAGAAATGGCTGTCAAAATAAAAGCCCAAAACAGAGAGGGTATCAAACCAGAAATACTGGAGTCGGTAGAGGTAGTTTCCGGCAAACCGAAGGAAGTAGAGCCTGAATATGCTGATCTTGTGGGTCAGATCAGTCTCAAAAGTCTTGAAAGAACTACAAGAAAAAGAAGAGACAAAGAAAGAAGCCAGCAAACCAGAGGTCAACAGCAACAAGGAAAAAGGCAAGGCCCGCAACATCCTTCTCAAGGAATGCCTCCCAGGGATAGGGATCAGGGGCGCCCACCGCAGGCTAACCGACAGTCCGACAGGTCTCCAAGGGATAAGGGTCCTCAGCAAAGAGATCAACGGGAACAGAGAGGCGGCGGTCAACCGGATCGATTCAACCGAAGAAAATAATCCCTCCGTAAGCATTTTAAAATGTAAATACAACTATGTCTTTAACGGTCAGTCACCTTACCAAGAGATTCGGAGAACAGGCTGCCGTCAATGATATTTCTTTTCATATAGCATCCGGCATCGTTGGATTTCTGGGCCCAAATGGCGCCGGAAAATCCACGACCATGAAAATGATTGCCGGATATCTGCCCGCCGACAATGGAGAGATCTTCATATGCGGGCAAAAAATGCATGTCCACAATACGGATGCAAAAAGAAACATTGGCTATCTGCCTGAGGCTAACCCTCTTTATACAGAAATGTATGTAAGGGAATATCTGATGTTCATCGCATCATTGCATAAATTAAAAAACCCTAAATTACTAACGGAAGAGGCTATACGCAAAGTTGGCTTGTCCCCCGAATCACACAAGAAGATCAGTCAACTGAGCAAAGGCTATAAACAGCGGGTAGGCTTGGCTGCTGCTCTTATCCATGAGCCCAAGGTCCTGATACTGGATGAACCTACCTCCGGACTAGATCCCAATCAGATCGTGGAGATCAGATCCGTGATCCGGGAGCTGGGTAAAAGCAGAACTGTATTATTTTCCTCCCATATCATGCAGGAGGTGGAAAGCTTATGTGATCGGATCATCATCATCAACAAAGGGAATATCATAGCGGATGACAGTATTGAAAACCTGAAAAGAAATGCCGGCACCAGTAATTTACTGTTAGTAGAATTTGAATCGGAACCGGATATGGATTTTTTTAAAAACTTGGAGTATGTGGATTCTATCTTAAAACTGACAGGCGAGGTTAATAAATGGCAATTAGGAACCTCACGACCCGATCTGTTGCGAAATGCAATACTGAAAATCAGCCTCGAAAAAAAACTAAATATCCTCTCGCTTCAGTCGACCTCTGGAAATCTGGAAACTGTTTTCCAGTCATTAACTTTACATCCGGAAAAACGAAATCATCAAAATTAAAATTCTTCAAAATGAGTTATATAGCATCAATTGTGGCCCGACAGATCCTTGACAGCCGTGGCAATCCAACAGTGGAAGTGGATATCCTTACCGAGAATGAACGATTAGGAAGAGCTGCAGTACCCAGCGGAGCCAGCACAGGAATTCATGAAGCCGTTGAACTTAGGGATAACAACAAAAAGATCTATTTGGGAAAATCAGTGAATAAGGCCTTGCATAACGTCAACAAGACCATAGCTGATGCCCTGCTCGGTTGGGATGTTGCCGACCAAACAGGTATTGATGCCTGTATGCTTGAGCTGGATGGTACTGCAAACAAATCAAAACTGGGAGCGAATGCCATGCTTGCAGTAAGTCTTGCTGTAGCGAAGGCCGCCGCCCTGGAAGCCAATCTTCCATTGTACAGGTACATCGGCGGCACCAATGCAAGAGTATTGCCAATTCCGATGATGAACATCCTAAATGGCGGTGCCCATGCCGACAATAAGATCGATTTTCAGGAATTCATGGTGATGCCGGTGGGTGCTTCAGGATTCAGTGAGGGATTGCGCTGGGGCGTTGAGATCTTCCATGCCCTAAAATCAGTTTTGAAAAAGAAGGGATACAGCACCAATGTGGGAGATGAAGGTGGATTTGCACCTGATATACAAAGCAATGAGGAAGCTATTGAAACAGTATTGGAGGCTATACAAGCTGCAGGTTACAAAGCCGGTAGCCAGATCGCTATAGCAATGGATGCGGCCATCAGCGAACTTTGGAATGAAAAAGAAAAAAAATATATTTTCCATAAAAGTGGCGGTAAGAAAATGACCAGTGAACAAGTGGTCAAATATTGGGAAAACTGGACCAAACAATATCCCATCGTATCCATTGAAGATGGCATGGCTGAAGATGATTGGAAAGGCTGGAAAATGCTGACAGAAGCCATTGGCAGCAAATGCCAACTGGTGGGGGATGATCTATTTGTTACAAATGTAAAAAGACTCGGAAAAGGCATTAAAGAAAATATCGCTAACGGACTACTAGTTAAGGTAAATCAGATTGGAACACTTACAGAAACTATTAATGCGGTAAGTATGGCACAGCAGAATGGTTATAATACCATCATGAGCCATAGAAGCGGTGAAACAGAAGACTCCACCATAGCAGACTTGGCGGTAGCACTTAACTGCGGACAGATTAAAACCGGTTCTGCTTCCCGCAGCGATAGGATGGCCAAATACAATCAACTGATCCGTATTGAGGAAATTCTTGGAACAAGTGGTATTTATCCCACCGGTAAGATCAGTTTCGGAAAAAAATAATTTGCGACCCTCTTACCTGAAAATCTGGTGCGATGATTGTATATTTATAGCAGAAAGCAAGAAAAATGGCATCTTTCCTTAAACTGGCCCGCAACAAATACTTCGTGGTCTTGGCGTTTTTCCTAGTTTGGATGCTCTTCTTCGATCCAAGGGATTGGGCGCTGATCAGTGCCAGAAAAAGCAAACTCAACGAATTGAGGGAAAGCGAGAAGAGAATAACAGCTGAAATTGAAAAAACAAGAGCCGAACTTAATTCCTTGAAAACAAGCGCAGCAACTATTGAGAAATACGCGAGGGAGAAATACCTGATGAAAAAAGATAACGAGGACTTATATTTAATAAAATCGCAATAAGTAAAAGATTTAGGTAAAATGCAATAATTACGTATTTAATTGCGTTTACTTTGTGGATAACGATTATTTAAGGTTTAAAGGATATTTATGCACAGCTTCAGCACTGAAGACCTGCTTCAGTATTTATACAAAGAAACCTCCCCCGAAAAAACGGTGGCAATCATGAATTCTTTGGAAACAGATGCGGAATTGAGAGAAAAACTTGAGACCCTAGCTGCCACCAAGAAAAGATTAGATCTTTTGAGACCTTTCAGTCCTAGCCAGGATACGGTGGATAAGATCCTGGAATATTCAAAGAATTCTTCAAAAAAATAATGTTCAAAATTCTTATTTTCAGTCATTTATAATGACAAAGGCGCAGCGTTATGCATATATGTTGGACTATTTTGCTAAGCAAATGCCTGATGCAGAGACGGAATTGCATTATGATAGCCCATTTCAGTTGTTGGTGGCGGTTATCTTGTCTGCTCAGTGCACCGATAAGAGGGTAAACCTCACCACTCCTGCACTTTTCAATAAATTTCCGGATGCACTTAGTATGAGTGGAGCTGATGAGAAGGAAATCTTCCATCTGATTCGCAGCATCTCTTACCCCAATAATAAGGCCAAGCATTTGATAGGAATGTCAAAACTCATTCATAATCAATATAATGACCTTATCCCGATGAAGGTGGAAGAGTTGGTCAAACTACCTGGGGTCGGGAGAAAAACAGCTAACGTGATCACATCAGTGATAGCCGGTCAGCCCAACATGGCAGTGGATACCCATGTTTTCAGAGTAAGTAACAGAATCGGTTTG
>Ga0315906_10005199_pt1 | contig 16442 bp, 13 predicted proteins | sample LakEriMetagenome_4_FD_203526 | JGI IMG/M metagenome (GOLD analysis project Ga0315906, IMG submission 203526) | Freshwater fungal communities from buoy surface, Lake Erie, Ohio, United States - Buoy 2 MA122 | ecosystem: Environmental > Aquatic > Freshwater > Lake > Lake biofilm | place: USA...
TTCGCCGGGTTTGATGACGACCAGCTTACCGGCCATCATTGGGCAATAAAGCAGGCCATCAACATACAATGGCGAGGAGTGCAGGTTGGCATTGGAGAGCTTTTTCTTCCAGAGTTCAGCGCCAGTGTTGGCGTTGATGGCGAAAAGCTCGCCACCGTCGCTGAGCTGATAAATCGTGTCACCGACGACCACCGGTGATGAACTCGTTGCACCAATCGCGAAACGCCAGAGCTCGGCGGAAGGCTCCAGAGTGGCCGATTCCGTCGCAGGCGGCACAGGTGCGGTAAGCTTCGTGGGAAGCTTCAGGGCGATCATGCGGCCTTTGTCGCTCGTATCGACGTTTTCATCGTTGTGGATGGCGATGAGCTTGTCGCCGCCGTGCAGCACGACACTCGGATTGACACCATTTTTGCAGAAGGGGAACTTCCAATAAGGTTTTCCGTTGCGCGTGTTGACACAGACGATGTGACCGCAGCCGGTGGTGAAGTAGGCTACACGCTTGCCATCGCGGGTTTCAAGCACCGGCGTAGAAAAGGAACTGTCAACGGGAGGCGAGACGCCAGGTAGGGTCCACCAGACGAGTTCGCCAGTTTTTTTGTCGAAGCCATAAATGCGGTCAGCAGCAGGGCCATCCGCTCCCCAGTTGGAGAAGATGAAATGCACCAGCACATTATCGCCCTCAATGACGGGGCTGCCGACGCGGCTGTTCGGGAAGGTCATGCGGCCTAGGTCTTCCATAAGCGGCTTCTCAAAAACCAATTTGCCGTCAAACTCGAAGCAATAAAAAGTGCCAGCGTTGCTGACAAGGTAGATGCGCTTTGTATCGGGGTCGATGGTGGGAGCACCGATGGAGTAGCGATTGTAGATGGAGTCGCTCAGGTAATCCGGCAGTTCATGCTCCCAAATTTTAGCACCTGTTTTCGCATCAAGGCAGGTTAGCAACTCGATCAGGTCTGTCGTCTCCCCTTTGTATCCCCAGAGAATCACTTTGCCATCGCAGATGACCGGTGTGCCGCGGCTGCGAGCGGCGTAAGTCCATGCGGGCTTGTCGGCGAGCTTTCCGGCGCCGGTATAATGTTCCAAGGCGACACCGTTTTGCAGCGGGCCACGCCAATTGGTCCAGTCATTGGCAAAAAGAGAAGGCGAAAGCGCCAGAACGGCGGTGAGAGTGAGATGGAGGCGTGGTTGCATGCGGAAAAAAGAGGAACGGCAAGATCAAAAGGGAGAACAAAGCGGCAACGCGTTTTTCATCCCGTTCTCACGGGAATAAATCCCTCCTAAAAAGAGGGGAAAGCGGGGCTTACGAAAAACGGATCACACAAAGGCCCTCTTTCGACCAGCTCACTCTGGGAGAACCATCGGACAAAAAAGAAGCGGCGTCCCACTGGGGACGCCGCTCGGAGGCAAACAGGTGTTTTACGCTGCTTCGTCGATCTTAAGCGGGCGGTAGCCACCGATGGTCTTGAAGTAGAGCAGCAGCAGCAGGTAAATGATCGCCATTCCGGCCGGGAGGAGGGCGTCGGCCTTCAACGTTTTTCTGCTTCCAGCGATGCTCGCTTCGACGATCGCTTTTTGTTCGGCCGTAAGCGCAGATTTGTCGGGTGCCACATTGTCGTGCTTCTCCTTCTCGGCCAGCTTAATCGCCGCCTGGAGTTTGGCACCGTCGAGAGCCGGGACTTCCTTGAAGATACCCAGCAAGCCGGACGGCTTTTCCGCCTTGTTGGCTTCAAGCACCGCCTTTTGGCCAGTCGTCTCCAAATGCTCAGCCGTAAACCGGTCCTTGGCGTAGCCAAGTCCAGGGCCACCGATTTGCCCGACAGAGAGCATGCCGATACCACCCATGATAGACATCGCCACCGCGCCCGAGCGCGGGAAACGGTCACCGACCACAGCGAGCATGGTTGGCCAGAAGAAGGTTTTGCCGATGCTGTACAGCAGCACTGCGCCGAAGGCGAAGGTGAGGGTGGTCACGGATGAGCAGGACAGCAGGCCGATGATCGCAAAGATGGAGCAGGTGAAGAGGATCGCGATCGGGGAGAGCTTGAGCTTCGACTCGATCCAGTGGCTGCTGAAGCGCAGCGCGAACATCATCGCAGAGGCGAAGATGAAGAGGATGGTTCCCTGCTTCGGAGTCAGGATCGTTCCGTTGATGTTTTCGATCCACGAGTCAGTGCCGAGTTCGAGCGAGCCGATGATGGCGTGCGTGATGAAGAGCACGAAGATCAGCCAGTGCCCCAGTGCGAATTGAGTGATGATAGCGACCCAGGCCACAAAGCCAACGCCAACCACCGCTGCAATGATCTTCCATGCCTGAGATGCAAAGAACTCATTGCCAGTCAGGCCGCCAAGGATGCCGCCCAGCGAATCTCGGACGAAGAGGAAGAGCAAGATGCCGACGACGCTGGCCCCCAGGATGCCAACATCCTTGATCATCTGGCCGAGGGAGAGCCCCTTCGAGGAGGCTTCCGATTGCGGGAATTTCTGGCCAAAGAACAGCAGCCCGTAAATCGCGGTTGGGATGAGGTAGAGGCCGAGCTTCACTTTCCACGAGAGCGTGTCGCCCAGGAAAAGCGTGATGAGCGCCCCGAGGATCATGCCGGCCGGCCAGCTCGCGTGCAGGATGTTGAGGTAGTGGGTGCGGTTTTGAGGATAAATGGTCGCGATCAGAGGATTAGCCACGGCTTCTAGGGTGCCGTTCGCCAGTGCAAAGATAAAGGAACCGCAGAAAAGCAGGTTAAAGGCGGTGGCCTGGCTCACATCGGGCACCGGGGACAGGGTGACGATGGCAGAGAGCACATGGAGAAAGAACGCCGTTGTCACGAGTTTTCCGTAACCAATTTTGTCCACCACAATACCGCCGAAGATGATGCCGAAGCAGAAGCCCGAAAAGCCTGCACCGCCGATGAGGCCGACTTGGCCGTCCGTAAATCCGAAGAGTGTCTTCCACTCTCCAGTGAGACCGTTGCGCAAGGCGAAGCCGACGCCGGCGGCGAGGATGGCCATGAATCCGGCCCAGAGGAGTCTAGTTCGATTGTTTTCGCTGCTCATAGAATTGCTTTGAGGTGTGGTTGGTGTGTGTCTGACTTTGGGGATTATGGAAGAGCGCGTGTTTTAGGGGCCGCCTTTCGCCCCGACAAGGAAAAAATGCCCTGATTCGTCTGAGAGGGGTAAAAGTTCCTGACTGCGGAGCAGAGTGAAAAGTGGACGTCAAAGGCTTTTCTTCCATGAATCCGACATGGAATGTCCTCATTGTGAGTTTCCGCTCGATCCCAGCTCGAACCGCACCTGCCCCAAGTGCGGCACAGAGGTGCGTGGCATGATTTTCCAAGGCCTGCTTGAGGTGGACGTAGCTCACAGCGGTGAAAGGTGGGACGAGGCGCGGGAGAAAATCATCCGTGCGGTCAATCAAGCCATGCTGCACGGCCACAGCGGGGTGAAGATCATTCACGGCTGGGGTGCGAGCACCGGACGCTCCGTGCTCTCCGGCTTAACGGTTACGCTGCTTCGTGGCTTTGCACAGCGGTATGGCGGCCGCTTTTCGTCGGACAAGCACAACCCCGGGGCTCATATCTTGTGGCTGAATCATTGAGCAACCCGGTCAAAAACGTTCGTTCATTAGGATACGCCGCCGCTCTGGATTGCTCAGCAGTTTGAGCTTTTCGACCGAGACATAAAACGTTTCCCAGTCACCTCCGCTCTCGCGCAGGAGCCGTTCAAAGCCAGGCACAAGGTCATAGTAGGTAGCTAGGGTATTTAGCCGTGCATTGTTCCAGGTGATTTTCCCAGCCGCGCCACTTTTCGCTCCCACGTTCTTGTCTTTCACCCCCATCGCAGCCAGCCGATTTTGCAGGTGGGCAAGAACCGCCATTTTTTGCTCCAGTGTGCACCCTGGGGTAGCATAGAGCCTTTTGAGTTCGGCCCGTGCGCAAAGGGCCTGTGTGATGTAGGCACGCTCCTGTTTCAGATGTACTTCATAGGCCATCAGTTCAGCCAGCCGTCTCTTGGATCGCAGCCAGCACCGCACGGCCGACTCGGCATTGGCGGTGGCAAAGGCTTCATTGAAATCCGTGTCACCGGGAATGAACAGCCGTTCATGGGTTAATTCATGAAACACGAGCTCGGCCAACTCCGCCTCGCTGCGGTAGATGCAGGTGTTGAGCAGCGGGTCTTTGAAAATGCCAAGCGTGGAGTAGGCCTCAACGCCTGCGGCGAAAACATCATACCCCGATGCCTTCAGTAACTGCACCTCCTCGCGAGCGTCTTCTTGATCGAAGAATCCCCGGTAAGCCAGACGGCCCACAAATGGATACCACCACTGCCTTGGCTCCACGCTGAATGGCTCTGCAGCATACACCACCCAGACCACATACGGTCGCTTCAGGTCCGAATAGGTGCCGAAACTCTCTGCGGGCAGCTTTAGAGTATTTTTTGCATAATTTCGCAGTTCGAGAGCCAACCGTAGCTTAACCTTTACCGCCTCTTTTTCCGCCGGATCGGCCAAAACAACCTCCACCGGGCGCTGTCGTCGCCAAATCTCCGCCTGACCACGCATCGCCTGCGAGTAAAAACCGATGCTGCGGCACGAACAAAGCACAAGGGCACATGCCAGCCACACAGTACTAAGAACGAAATAAGTCATTCTCCATCGTAGGAGCCCGCCTTGCTCTTGAAAAGCGTCATGTCGGCGCGCCGTATGAATACGCACCATGCAAGCCATTGCTCCATCCAGCCGTCGCGAGATGCTGCGCCATTCCTGCGCGGGCTTTGGCATGCTAGCACTGCATGGATTGCTCGACTCCGAAGTCTCTGCGGCCTCAGTCAACCCGCTCACGGCCAAGCAGCCCCACTTCCCAGCAAAAGCAAAACGCGTCATTTTCCTGCTGATGAAGGGCGGGCCTTCCCAAGTGGACACTTTTGATCCGAAACCGCTACTCGACCGCGACCATGGAAAGCCACCACCTTTCGCCCTGCCACGCGTGACCTTTGCCAAGACGGGCAACCTACTCCGCTCACCGTGGAAATTTCGTCAGTATGGTCAAAGTGGCCTGCCCGTCAGTGATCTTTTTCCTCATGTGGGGCAGTGTGTAGATGAATTGTGTGTCATCCGCTCCATGCATGGCACGAATCCCGCCCATGGCGGTGCCTTGCTGAAACTCCACACCGGCAGCGATACCTTTGTTCGTCCGAGCATGGGAGCGTGGGTCAGCTACGGTCTCGGTACGGAGAACACGGACCTACCCGCTTTCCTGACCATTTGTCCTACGCTGGCCCATGGAGGCGTGAACAACTGGGGCAGTGCCTTTCTTCCTGCGTGGTGCCAAGGCACACCTCTGGGCAATGCTAGTGTCAGCGCCGAACAGGCCGTCGTGCGTCACATCCAGAATACTCGCACGCCCACATCGTTGCAGCGAATGCAGCTCGACCTTGCCTCTGATCTGAATCATCGTCATCTCGAAACCGCTGGCACTAACGCCGCTCTCGAAGCCCGCATTGAGTCCTTCGAACTTGCCTTCCGCATGCAGAGCAGCATGCCGGAGATACAGGGCATCGAAGGCGAGACCGAAGCCACCAAGAAACTCTACGGCCTCGACGATCCCATGACGGCGAATTTTGGCCGTCAATGCCTTATGGCACGCCGCTTTGCCGAGCGCGGCGTGCGTTTCATCCAAGTTACGCACAGCGACAGCTTCGTGCAGTGGGATCAACATGGAGATCTACTCAAAGGCCATACCAAAAACGCCGCAGAGGTGGACAAGCCCATCGCCGGTCTTCTCCGTGATTTGCGTGCCCGTGGCCTGCTGGACGACACTCTCGTGTTATGGGGTGGTGAATTCGGTCGCACGCCCGTGGCACAGGGAACAGACGGCCGCGACCACAACCCCCACGGATTCACTATGTGGATGGCCGGTGGCGGCGTGAAAGGTGGCATGGCGTATGGAGCCACCGATGACTACGGTTACTATGCAGCGGAAAACAAGGTTCACATCCACGACCTGCATGCCACCATTCTGCACCTGCTCGGCATGAACCACGAGCGCCTGACCTACCGCTACGCAGGCCGCGATTTTCGCCTCACCGATGTCGCAGGCCATGTGGTGACGGACATCATGGCCTGAACAAGAACGGTTTAACCGCTCGCATCTGCTCACTCGTGGCTTATGGGCATAAATGCCTTTTCAAAGTCTCGGTCTTGCGCCGTCCATTCTCTCCGCCATTCAAGACGCCGGTTATACCGAGCCTACACCGATCCAGGCGGCAGCCATCCCCGCCGTGCTCTCCGGCAGCGATGTGATCGGTATCGCGCAAACGGGCACCGGAAAGACCGCGGCCTTTACGTTGCCGATTTTGACCCAACTCACCCAAAAACCCCTCCACACCGGCCAGCGCAGCCACACGCGTGTCCTCGTTATCGCTCCCACCCGCGAACTCGTGGCCCAGATCGAAGAGAACGTTCTCGCCTATGCCAAACATCTTCCGCTGAAAATCGCACGTGTGTTTGGGGGCGTGGGTGAAAAACCGCAAAAGGATGCGCTGCGTGCCGGCAGCGAAGTCGTCATTGCCTGCCCAGGACGCCTTCTCGACCTCATGGGACAACGCTGCGCGGATTTCTCCAAGCTTGAATACCTCGTCCTCGACGAAGCGGACCGTATGCTCGACATGGGCTTCCTTCCGGACATCCGCCGAATCGTGCAGCAACTGCCAAAAAAGCGACAAACTCTACTTTTCTCTGCCACCCTGTCCAAGGAGATCGAGTCGCTCACGCATGAGTTCCAGCACTCGCCCAAAATCGTGCAGATCGGAAAGCGCTCAAACCCCGCCGAAACTGTCACGCAGCACATTTACGAGCTACCGAAGCATTTGAAGCTCTCGTTGCTCTCTCACCTGCTGAAGGATGATGCCCTGCAAATGGTGCTCGTCTTCAGCCGCACCAAACATGGAGCTGATAAAATCGCCCGCAAGCTTGAGCAAACCGGCGTACGCTGCGCCACGCTGCATGCCAACCGATCGCAAAATCAGCGTTTGAAAGCTCTCGATGATTTTAAGGCCGGTCGCGTCCGAGTGCTCGTCGCCACCGACATCGCCGCCCGCGGCATTGACGTGGACGGCATATCCCACGTCATCAATTTCGACTTTCCACACGTCGTCGAAGATTACGTTCATCGCATCGGCCGCACTGGCCGCGCACAAGCCATCGGCGATGCCATCAGCTTCGTCTCATCCGATGAAATGGATGATTTGCGCCGTTTGGAGCGATTCATCGGCCGGGGCATCACGCGGAAGCGTGCGGAAAATTTCGACTACAAAGCCTCACCGCAATCCTTCGAAGTCGAAAGGCCCGAGCGCCGTCACCAACAACAGCGCTCTAGGCACCCGCAACGCCACGCAAACGAGCAGCACGGCCGTCCCGAAAACGCTTCTCAGGGCCAAAAGACGCCGCGCTCCAACACTGAACAAGCCAAAGCCTCGCCAGCCAAGCGCAAAAGCTTCTGGGGACGCCTCTCAGGCCGATAACGGTCACTCAACAATTGTTTGATGCCTGATCCGGGCTCCGTTTTGGTAATTCTGCACCACGAAGGTGACAGCACGCGGGCTCGTTCTACCCTCAAAACTCCATGTCCCCTGCCCTTCACTATCTCGATGCCAGCCAAAACCTGCTCCAGCGCGTTCGCGAGCAGCTGCCACTCATCCAACAATCTGCTGCACTCTGCGCGAAAACCATCCTAGATGGGCAAATGGTCCATGTCTTCGGCTCTGGACACAGCCGCATCCTTGTCGAGGAAATGTGGCCGCGCTATGGCTCCTTTCCGGGCTTCAATCCCATCGTGGAGCTGTCTCTTACGTTTCATAATCTTGTGGTGGGAGCCAATGGCCAACGACAGGCGATGTTCCTTGAAAATGTGAGCGGCCTCGCTGCTCGCATTCTGCGAAATTTCGACCTTCAGCTGGGAGACAGTGCACTCGTCATCTCCAGCAGCGGCTGCAATGTTGTTCCTGTGGAAATGGCAGAAGAGTTTCAGAAACGTGGCGTGAAGGTGATTGCCATCATCAGCGCTATGCACAGCCACGCCTGCAATAGCCGCCATAGAGACGGAAAGAAATTGCAGGACTTCGCTGATATCGTGCTCGACACCGGTGCACCTGTCGGGGACGCTATGGTGCAAATCGACGGCCTTGAAACACCCGTAGCTCCAGGCAGCACCATCGGCGGCTGCCTGTTGGTGAATGCCCTCAAGGCGGAAGTGGCACAGTTGCTCACCTTGGCCGGACAACCTCCCAAGGTGCTCACCGCCGGCGCCGTTGTCGGCCAAGACAAAGCCACGCAACTGTTCGAAGCTGCATATGACGAGCACGCTCGGCGTCTTGCTCGCTATTACGCGTCTCTCGGCGCGTGAATATGCCTCGGAATCTCAGTTGTAGAAAAATAGCACACATTACGCCGTCACTTGCATTCCCCGCTTGCCAGCTAGACTCGCGACCTTGATTCACACATCTCGAATCATATCTTACTTCACATCATGTCTCATCGTGTCCTTATCATCGGTGCCGGCGGCGTCGGCCGAGTCGTCACCCACAAATGCGCTCAGCTTCCCGAGGTTTTCGGTGAGATCATGCTGGCCAGCCGCACGAAATCGAAGTGCGATGGCATCGCCGCCGAACTGAAACGCCCCATTCAGACGGCGGGTGTCGATGCAGACAATGTACCGGAGCTTGTGAAGCTGCTGAAGAGCTTCAAGCCTGAGGCAGTCATCAACGTGGCGCTGCCTTATCAAGACCTCACGATTATGGACGCCTGCCTAGAAGCCGGCGTGCATTACATCGATACCGCGAACTACGAACCGCGTGATGTGGCGAAGTTCGAATACCACTGGCAGTGGGCCTATCAGGACAAATTCAAAAATGCTGGCCTCACGGCACTGCTAGGCTGCGGCTTCGATCCGGGTGTAACCAATGTTTATACAGCCTACGCGTTGAAGCATCACTTCAGCAAGATCGATACACTCGACATCATCGACTGCAACGCAGGCGATCACGGCAAGGCGTTCGCCACGAATTTCAATCCCGAGATCAACCTCCGCGAAGTCACCGCAAATGGCCGTTTCTGGGAAAATGGTGCGTGGGTCGAAACGAAGCCACTCGAAATCAAACGGAGTTTCCCTTTCCCTGAAGGCATCGGCCCGAAAAACATCTACTGCCTCTACCACGAAGAATTGGAAAGCCTCACGAAAAACATCCCGATGCGCCGGGCGCGCTTCTGGATGACCTTTGGCGACGCCTACATCAAGCACATGGAAGTGCTGGTGAATGTTGGTATGACAGGCATCCATCCTGTGAAGCACAAGGGCGTGGACATCATTCCCATCGAATTCCTCAAGACACTGCTGCCGGAACCTGGCACGCTAGGCCCAGACACCAAGGGTAAGACCTGCATCGGCAACTGGATCGAAGGCACTGGCAAGGACGGTCAGCCGAAGCGCTACTACGTTTACAACATCTGTGACCATCAGGAGTGCTATAAGGAGACCAACTCACAGGGGGTCAGCTACACCACCGGTGTTCCAGCCATGATCGCCGCCCGTCAACTCCTCACAAATCCCGCAGAGTACTGCCAACCCGGTGTCTGGAATGTCGAACAACTCAATCCTGATCCCTTCATGGCTGATCTCAACGCCTACGGACTTCCTTGGGTGGAGACTTGGCCGACAGAGAAGATGCCGGGCGAGTGATTAAACACATCATTGGCTTTCTCGCAAAAGCCAAGGCATGTCTTGCGCTTTTCGTTAGTCACCTACAACACTAACGACAATCTCACGCGTGTGCGGCGCTCGACGGTGCTCAAACAGATAAATCCCCTGCCAAGTGCCGAGCGTCAGACACCCATTCATCACAGGCACGACCTCTGAGGTGCGCGTGAGTGCCATGCGCAAATGGCTAGGCATGTCATCCGAGCCCTCATGCGTGTGCACGAAGTAGGCTGTGTCTTCCGGCACCAGATGGTCGAAGAAGGCATGCAAATCCGTGCGCGCTGAGGGATCTGCATTTTCAAAAATCAGTAAGCTCGCACTGGTGTGCTTGACCATAATCGTAGCACTGCCTGTGCGGATACCGCTAACACGGATGACCTGCCGGCAGCGTTCAGTGATCTCGTAAGTACCCTTTCCTCGGGTGGTGATGCTGAACTGCTCGGCGTGCGCAGGCATGATGAAACGCGATTACTTCGCGATCTTGTAGATGCCACCATTCCAGTCGAGGACAAGAATATCTCCGCTGGCAGCGGGACAGAAAGCGGTGGGCTTAATCATCACCGTGGGCTTCTTCTTCGGATCGGCAGGTGGGGTTTGCGGACTGGTAAATAGCAGAGAATTGCCAAGAACCTTTCCGCTGTCATCGGTCTTCAAGGCCCAGACCTTACCGAGAACAAAGTCGCCATAAATGTAAGCATTCGTGAGCTCGGGAAGCTCGGCACCTGTGTACACATAACCACCAGTGATGCTCAGGCCTTCCCCATGATTGTAACTGAAGACGGGCTCGATGAACTTGGCGTTGGCTGCTGGAGTGTCGGTGTTCAGCGGGAAGGGACCTGGGCCTTCGCGGTAGTGCCAGCCGTAATTACCGCCGTTGGTGATCCAGTTGATCTCCTCAAACAAGTCCTGACCCACGTCCGCGCACCAAAGTCGGCCTTTGGCATCAAAGCTAAGCCCCCAAGGATTACGGATGCCATTCGCATAGATCTGCGGCAACGCGTTTACGCCATTGGCATACGGATTGTCAGCCGGAATCCCATACGCATTCGCATACTCGCGACTGTTCACATCGATGCGGAGAATCTTGCCGTAGAGCGTCGCGTTGAGTTGCGACATTTTCAGTTCTCCGTTGCGCTTCGAGTTGTCGCCCATGCCCATGTAAAGATAGCCATCGGGACCAAACAGAATGTTACCGCCGTGGTGGTTCCAATTCACCATGGGGATCTCTAGCAGCACACGCTCCGTTTTCTCGTCGGCCATATCACCATTGGCTTTCATCTCAGTGACGATGATGCGCTTCGGCTTCTGCATGGTGTAGCAAAGATAGAAAAGGCCGTTATCCTTGAACTTCGGATGGAAGGCGAGACCGTTGAGTCCCTCTTCAAAGAGGCCGTCCTTGGCCTCCATGCCACGAGGGCTCAGGTCGAGGAAGGTTTTTGCCTCGGCGGCATTCGAATCAGATGGCAATAGCAGGATTTTGCCTCGCTGGAGCACCAAAAACTGGCGCTGAGTGCCATCATCTGGAATCACGACAGCAATGGGACGCTCTGTGGCGATTTTTTCATACACTCGAACGAGCTTGTGCGTGTCCCCAGCAAGAGCGGTGACAGCGGATAGGGCGAGACAGATCAGGGAACGCATAGGTGGAGAATAGAAAGCATGGCACGTAGGGGGTCTTGCATGGCAATCATCCTTTTTGAGGACTGGCGGCCAAAAAAGTACCCATTTTTCATCGAGGACAAAAGCAACAACTAGGATCAATATTGAACGGTTCCTTCATGGCTGATTCCACTCGATCCTTCCTCGACCCCTCGGTCTTGGCACGCCTCATGGCGCTTCCTCTCAACGCTAGGCAAGCCATGCTCTGCAGCGTCTCTGGAAAGCACCGCAGCCCCGTTCGAGGTTCCTCACTCGAATTCGCCCAATACCGCAAATACGTTCCCGGAGATGACACACGCCGACTCGACTGGCGCACTTGGGGCCGCAGCGATCGCTTTTACATCAAGGAATTCGAAGCCGACACCAACCTGCGTCTTTGTCTGCTTATCGATACCAGTGGCAGCATGAGCTACACGCCTGCGGGCAGCGCCACGAGTCGTTTCGACTACGCCAAAAAGCTCGCCGGCACGCTCGGTTACCTCGCCGCTCAGCAAGGCGATGCCGTGGGTCTTTGGTCGCTTGCGGAGAAAACCGTCGAAATCCCTGCCAAACGCGGCGCGAGCCATCTCGGTCTCGTTTTGGATCAAATGGGGGCCATTCAACCTGTCGGCGGCACCACACTGCTCACGGCACTGCACGATGCCGCCGAGCGTATTCGCCAACGTGCCCTCGTCATCGTCTTCAGTGACCTATTCGTGCCTCCTGCCGAGCTGAAAAGCGCCCTCCAGCACCTGCGATTTCGGAAGCACGACGTGGCTCTTTTCCACCTGCTCGATCAACAAGAACTCGACTTTAATTTTGACCGCCCCGCGCGTTTCATCGACCTTGAAGGAGGCGAAGGCCTGCTCGCGGATCCGAGCCTGATTCAGCGCAACTACCGCGAAGCTGTCAAAACCTACCTCCAAGAACTCGACGACCTGGTCCGCCAAACGGCCATCGACTACCAGCGCGTCAAACTCAGTGAAAAATACGATGATGTGCTCGCCAAGTTCTTACTCAGCCGCGTGCAAAAAGTCGGCGGCCGCTGATTAAGAAGAGACTTCAATCCAAAATACGAAAACAATTCGACTTCATCGCCCGTTTTGATTTCTCTGCATTTCCACTCATGAAAACGACCGCCACCCTCCTTGCTCTTGTTTTGCTTACTTCCTTCGCTTGTGCTGAAAACTGGCCCAACTGGCGCGGACCAAACCAAGATGGATCTTCGAGCGAAACGGGGCTTCCCTCCAAATTTAGCACGAAGGAAGGCGTGAAGTGGGTAACAGATGTGCCGGGCATCGCGGCCTCGGTGCCGGTAATCTGGGGAGACAACATCTTCATCACCGCACCTATCGTGGCAGAGAAAAAGCTTGTCGGCCTTTGCTACGACAAGCAGACCGGTAAAGAAAAGTGGCGAACGACTCTATCCGAAGGCGATGAGGTGCAGTGGGACGACAAGAGCAACCTCGCTAGCCCTTCCGCGGCCACGGATGGAGACCGCGTTTACTTCCTGTTTGCCAATGCCATCGCCGCTGCGTGTGATTTCAGCGGCAAAATCGTGTGGAAGCGGGATTTCAAAGAGACGCATGGCGCCTTTGCCACTCAGTGGACCTATGGCAGCAGCCCCACGATCGACAGTGGCAAGCTCTACATCCAAGTGCTTCAACGCAATGAGCTCTTCAAGTTCCAAGACAAATTCGAAAAAGGCACACCGGGCAAGGACCTGAGCAGCTATATCCTCGCCATCGACCCAGCCACCGGGAAGGACATCTGGAAGCACATTCGCCCCAGTCTGGCCAGCGTTGAGTCGCTTGAAGCTTTCAGCAGCCCAGTCTTCACAACTTACAAAGATCAGCGTCTCATGCTGATCTCTGGAGGTGATACGCTCACCATTCACGAAGCCGCCTCTGGCAAGGAACTCTCTCGTATCGCCACATGGAATCCACCGGGCGATGGCTACAACAAATTCTTCCGCCTCGTGCCCTCGCCCGTCGTCGGGGATGGCATTGCCCTCGTCTGCGCGCCGAAGAACTCGCCTGTGTTTGCCATGCCACTGGATGCAAAAGGTGAAACCCAGCCCGTCTGGCAAACCGAGCCGAAGGGTGTGACCAGCGATGTGCCCACACCGGCCTTCTACAAAGGCAAATTCTATGTCCTCGATGGTGGCAAGAAACTACTGAGCTGCCTCGAACCCAAAACGGGCAAGGTGCTGTGGACCGGCGAACTCGGTGGCAAGACCAAATTTGAGAGCAGCCCAACCGTAGCGGACGACAAAGTGTATTGCATTAACTTCTGGGGTGAGGTCTATGTGGCCAAGGCCAACTGTGATCAGTTTGAACTGCTCTCCGTGAACGAAATGGGCAATGGCTCCAAACCCAATGGCAACGCCGAAAGCGTCCGCGCCAGCGTCTCAGTAAGCGACAGCAGTCTGTTCGTCCGCACACAAGACAAGCTGTATCGGCTCACAAAGTAAGTCAGTGGACCACTAGCCTTCGGTTTGAAGTCAAAAAGGAGTCAAGAGAGCCTACAAGGGCTTGCTTGGCTCCTTTAGCATTTTTTTTGACCTGTTGCGCGAGTTGCCGCCCTTTGCTCTTAGCTTCTGCTCATGTCCGCCCTGCCATCACCTGAACTCTCCGTCATCACCCTCTACTCTTACTTTGTGCGGGGACGAAACGCACTTCTGGTGCGGGGAAAGTTCCAGCCGCTGTATATCGACTACTACTTGCACCTTATGCAGCATGGCATCCAGCAGAAGGAGAAGCTCGATGACCTTTTGAAGGATTCTTTGGCTGCGCTCACGCTGCACCTGTGCTCGCGTCCGCATGATGAGACGGTAGCATGGACGGTTCACATGAAGGAGCCGCAGCGGGCAAATCTCTTCGTCACCGGCAGCACAAGCAGCACGCAGCCGGGTCGCGTCACCGGACGCATCTTCACGGAAGATGTGAAGCAGGATGGTGAGGCCCTTTTCATCGCGCAGACCACGCGGCCGAATCATCCCACGCGGCAGAGCATGATTGAATTCCATGGTTCCGATATATTCCGCGGCGTGGAGGAGTTTTACACCACCAGCGAGCAGCGTCGCACACGACTCTTCCGCCTGCCGGATGAAGAGTTCGTGCAGATCTCCGCCGAGCCGGACTGCGATGAGATCTGGCTCAGCGAGATACAGCTCGAAAATGTGCTCGAGATTGAGCAAAACGAGACCCTTACACTCCTCGAGACACGCGGTTACCAGTTCGAGTGCGGCTGCAGCATGGAGCGCCTGCTTCCCATCATCTATCGATTGCCCAAGGAGGACCTCGATCATATTTTTGAGGACGGTATGGCACAAGTCACCTGCCCTCGCTGCGCCGCCATCTTCCGCACGACGAAGGAACAATTCGAAACTTGGCGCATAGCCAACGCAGCGTAATCCCCGCCACCATGCGTCTTGCCCTCATCCGCCGCCAATTTTCCGCCACAGGAGGCGCAGAGCTGTACCTCCGGCGCCTGCTAGCAGCTCTAGTGGCGGCCGGGCACGAAGTTCATCTCTACGCCGAAGCTTGGCAGGAACAGTCGCAGGGCGTGATTTTTCATACCGTCAAGGCGGGCGGCAGCCGTGCGAAACGCGCGTGGCGTTTTGCCGAAGCTGTGAAAAAGCTCCTCAAGACCGAGCCCTTCGACAGCGTGTTGAGCCTCGAACGCACCCTGCAGCAGGATGTCTATCGTGCTGGTGATGGCCTGCATCGTGTGTGGCTGGAGCGGCGGCGGCAGTTTGCTCCTTGGTGGAAGAAGCCCTTTATCGGCCGCGGCAGCTTTCACCGGAAGATGATGGCATTGGAAGCACAGACTTTTGATCCAGTGCACACGCGACGCATCATTGTGAACTCACAGATGGTGCGCAGGGAAATCGCGCGACACTTTCCTGCCTTTCCACAGGACCGCATTCACCTCGTGCGCAATGGCGTGGAGGTCTCCCGTTTTCAAAAAGCAGATCGCAAGGCCTCACGAGTCCGCTTTGGCCTGCATGCGGAAGATTTCGTGCTGGCTTTTGTGGGATCTGGCTGGGAGCGCAAAGGGCTTCCGTGGCTTCTGCATTACATGAACCTTCATCGCCATGATACGAACCTCAAACTGCTTGTGACAACGCGTGACCGCATCCGCATCCCTCTGCCTCCGAATGTCGTGCTCACCGGGCCTCTAACGGATGTCGAGACCGTTTATGCAGCAGCGGACCTCCTGACCTTCCTGCCCATCTACGAGCCCTGTTCCAATGTAGTCAGTGAAGCACTCGCTTCTGGACTCCCCGTCATCACGACCGTCATGAACGGTGCAGCCGAGTGGATTGAGCCAGGCATGAACGGCCACGTGCTCGATGATCCGCGGGATTCGGACACCCTAGAACGCTTGATCCAACATTGGCGACTGAATCGTCCGCATTCTGTGTGCACGCGCGAACCTCTCGACCTCGACACGAATGTGCAAAGCACCATCGCTGTGCTCGAAATGGCTGCACAAGATAAACAGTCTTGTTAAGCAGGCTTTCGCATCACGCGAATCGCAGACTTTGCACTGCTCTAAGCATCACATGGCCGCTGCAGCGAGCACCTCAGCTCTCATAAAGCCGCGGATACAATCATCAAAGCTCCCGTCCAAACCAGACGGGTTTTTGGTAACGAAAAGCTGGCTTCAGTGCGACATCCCGGAAAGGCTCTTGGTAGAGAACGCTGGTGGAAGCACTCACAGGAGGCACCAGCCACATCCATTTTCCATGAGGCTCACGACCAGCTTTCTGCTCATTGCGACAGAACTCCAGAAACTCGTGACCGATGGAGTGATGGTCCGAGATCTTCACGGCATCGCGATCAAATGAATGAAGCACTGCCTCGTTGAGCAAAAGAAGAGCCTTGTCACGCCAGAGATTGCGGTCGTTTGAAAGGTCAAAACCCATCGCCTCCGCGATCTTGGGTAGCAGGTTGTAGCGATTGGTGTCGGTAAAATTGCGCGCAGCGATCTCCGCATCGAGATACCATCCATTAAAGGGCGCCATGCGATACTGAACGCCGCCTGCATCCAACA
>Ga0315906_10005204_pt1 | contig 16429 bp, 16 predicted proteins | sample LakEriMetagenome_4_FD_203526 | JGI IMG/M metagenome (GOLD analysis project Ga0315906, IMG submission 203526) | Freshwater fungal communities from buoy surface, Lake Erie, Ohio, United States - Buoy 2 MA122 | ecosystem: Environmental > Aquatic > Freshwater > Lake > Lake biofilm | place: USA...
TCGTGCACGGTCATCTGCGTGGACCCGTGCACCTCGAGCTGCGGATACACCTGCTGAATGAGGCGCACCACCCCGAGGTCCTGCACGATGGCGGCATCGATGCCGCGCTCGACGCACGCACCGAGGTAGGCAAGCGCCTCGGGGAGCTCGTGCGGCTTGATGAGCACGTTGAACGTGAGGTACACCCGCACCCCGCGGGCGTGCGCAATGGCGCAGGCCTGCCCCAGCTCATCGAGGGAGAGCTGCGCCCCCTCGTCGCGCGCGTTGTACATGGACGCGCCGAGGTACACGGCGTTGGCGCCGTTCGCGACGGCGGCGCGAACGGCGTCGAGGGTGCCGGCAGGGGCGAGGAGCTCGGGGACGGGCGTGCGGGACATCCCCAGAAGATAACCGGGGCGGGAATGCCCGCCCCGACGTGGTCAGCGGACGAAGCGGAGCAACAGCGCCGCGCCCACCAGGACGATGCCGACCCAGCGGAGCCACTCCCGACCGGTCTGCTGCGCCACGGTGAAGGCGATGACGCCCAGGGCGATCAGCGCGACACGCACACGCTGGATCACGGGGCGGCGGGCAAAGCGAGCGCCCCGGCGTCGGCGTCGGGCACGTCGATCACGAGGCGCAGCAACGCCGTGGAATACACCTTTCCCTGGGCGTCGGTCTTGAGCGAGAGCGTACCGCCGCCGTCGAGGGCGCCGTGCAGCAGAAAGTTGAGCGCGCCGAGGTTGGGGAGTTCGAAACGGACGACCTCACCGGTGATCTGCCCCCGGAAATGCGCGGCGACGAGATCGCGCGTCACGAACCGTTCGAGGACCGGGTACCACTCCGGCCGGAGGGCGATCACGCCGACGTTCGCCGTGTCTCCCTTGTCGCCGCTGCGGGCGTGTGCGATGTCGAGCAGACGGACTTTCACGGCATTCACTCCACGATGGTGACGGCGGTGGACACGGCACGCTTGTCGAGCAGCGCGGGCCAGTAGGCCACGATTTCCTCGACCTTCGGGCGGCCGCCGGCAAACCCGGTCACGCTCGGCGGACCATTGAGCACCAGCGGGGCAATCTCGCGCGTGAACCGCTCGACTGCCGCACGATCACCACCGCGCACGCCGATGCGGTACTGCACTTCCGGCGCGTCACGACCGTCACCGGCGAGCGGGCCATGCGTGGCGGTAGCGCCCACGAACTCGCTCAGGACCTGATCGAACTTGAGCCCCAGGCGGTCGAGCCGCTCGCGCAGTACGCGGTCCGCGAGTTCCGCCTTCTCCATCGCGTCGGGCCACGAGTACACCAGCGAACCCACGGCCTTGTAGCCCGCGCGATAGGCGATGGAGACCTTGAGGAACGGGGTTGGCGGACCGCCGGTGATGCCGTGCACCCGCACGCGGTTCTCCCCATCGGCCGCGAGGCGGATGCTGGTGAAATCGGCGACCACATCCGGCGTGATGTAGGCGTGCGGATCGCCCATCTCGTACACCAGCTGTTCCGTGACGCTCGGCACGCTCACGCGCCCGCCGGTGCCCGGATGCTTGGTGATGACGAACGAGCCATCCGCCCGCGCCTCGGCGATCGGATAGCCGACGTTCGCGAGATCGGGGATGCTGCGCCAGTCATGCAGGCAGTTGCCGCCACTGCACTGCGCGCCGCACTCGAGGATATGGCCGGCCACGATGCCGGCGGCCAGACGGTTCCAGTCGTCGGCGGCCCAGCCGAATTCGTGACGGAGCGGGGCCATGGTGAGGGCGGTGTCGGTACTGCGGCCGGTCACCACGACGTTCGCCCCCAGATGCAGCGCCTCCACGATCGGCGTGGAGCCGATGTACGCGTTGGCGGAAAGCACACGGTCGCGGATGTTCAGGAGCGGCTCGCCGGTGTCCATGTTCTTGAGCTCGTGCCCCTCGGCGATCAGCGTATCGAGCCGGCCGAGAATGTCGTCACCGGTCACCACGCCGATGCGCACCTTGCCCCGCACGCCATGGCGGCTGGCCGCGTCGAGTACCGCCTCCGCGCACGCCGTGGGGTTCACGCCGCCGGCATTGGCGATGACCTTCACGCCGCGCTCGGCGACCGCCGGGAAGACACTCTCCATGGCGCCGATGAAGTCGCGCGCGTAGCCCATGCGGGGGTCGCGCTCCTTCTGCTTCTGCACGATCGACATCGTGACTTCGGCGAGGTAGTCGAGCATGAGGTAGTCGACCTGCCCGCCCTCCACCTGACGACGCGGGGCCTCGAGCCAATCGCCCCAGAATCCCTGGCCGCTCGCGACGCGCACCACCTTGTCCTGCGCTGCCTCCGACATCACTCGCCTCCGACGGGCGGCATCGGCGGCAGCACGAAGGCGCCGAGATGCGGACCGCGATTCTGGTTGGCTGCCCGCAAGGCCATCGCGAGCAGGTCACGGGTGTCTTCAGGATAGACGATGGTGTCCACGAAGCCGCGCGCCGCGGCATATCGTGCATCGAGTTGCTGCTCGTAATCCGCGCGCATGGCCTCGACGGCCTCGAGTACCTCCGGCGCCGGCGCCACGCCGGACTTCTTCGCCGCATCGAGCGCAGGGCCGTGCACCGCCTGCACCGCCGCCTCACCCTCCATGACGGCCATGCGGCCCGTGGGCCACGACAAGATGAAGTCGGGATCGAATCCCTGCCCGGCCATGGCATAGTAGCCAGCGCCGCTCGCGTGATTCACGGTCAGCACGATCTTCGGCACGCGCGCGCAGGCCATCGCCTCCACGAAGTGCGCGCCGGCGCGGATGATGCCCTCGTGTTCGGCGTCGGGGCCCACCATGAAGCCCGACACGTCCTGCACGAACAGGATCGGGATCCCCTGCTTGTCGCACCGCTCGATGAAATACGCCACCTTCTCCGCACTTTCGGCGTAGATGATGCCGCCGAAGCGCGGGCGCTCACCCGGGCGACCCTTGATCAGGCCGCGCTGGTTGGCGATGACGCCGACGTGGATGCCCTCGATCCTCGCATCCCCGCAGATCATCTCCTTGGCAAGATTCGGCTGGAATTCGTCGATGGCGCCGTCGTCGAGCACCGCACGCAGCAGGGCGTGCATGTCGTACTGCATGCGATGGTCGGCGGGGAGCAGATCGTACAGCGCGGCTGGCGGTGCCGCGGGCGGGCGCCACGTGGCCGCGGCCTGCTGCTGCGGGCGCGGCAGGCGGGCGACGAGCTCTCGCAGCTTGGCCAGGCACGACGGATCATCATCGAGCGCATAGTGCGCGACACCCGAGACCTCGGTGTGGGTAACCGCCCCGCCGAGCGTCTCGCCGTCGACCGACTGCCCGGTGGCGCCCTTGACCAGATTCGGCCCGCCGAGCCCCATGAACGACGTGCCCTTCACCATGAGGATCACGTCGCTGAGGGCCGGCAAGTACGCTCCACCAGCGACACACTGCCCCATCACGGCGGCGAACTGCGGAATGCGCAGGTAGCGCCGCATGATGGAGTTGTAGTAGAAGATGCGCGCGGCGCCGTACTGTCCGGGGAACACGCCACCCTGATAGGGGAGGTTCACGCCGGCCGAATCCACGAGGTAGATGATCGGGATGCGGCAGCGCATCGCGACCTCCTGCGCGCGCAGAATCTTGGTGATCGTCTCCGGCCACCACGATCCAGCCTTCACGGTGGCATCATTGGCCACCACCACCACCTCACGCCCCTCGACGATCGCGATGCCGGTGATGACGCCCGCGCCGGGTGCCTGCCCGTCATAGCGATCGTGCGCGACCAGCAGACCGATCTCGAGGAAGGGCGCGTTGGGATCGGCGAGCTGCTCGACCCGTTCGCGTGCGGAGAGCTTTCCCTGCTTGTGCTGCTTCTCGATCTTGTCAGGCCCGCCACCCAGGCGGAGGCGGGCTTCCAGCGCGCGGATCTCGTCGGCGAGCTGGCGCAGTCTGCCGCTCACGCGTCCTGCTGCTCGCGCGACGCGAACCACTCGCGGATGTAGTCCACGAGGTCCTGCGTGCTGGTGCCGGGACCGAACAACCGGGCGACCCCCTGCGACTGCAGCGTTTCCATGTCCTCCTTGGGGATGATGCCCCCACCCGTCAGGAGGATGTCGTCGCGCCCCGCGTCGCGCAGCAAGTCGCGAACCCGCGGGAACAGGGTCATGTGGGCACCGGACAGGATCGACAGGCCCACGACGTCGACGTCTTCCTGCACGGCGGCCGTGGCGATCATCTCGGGCGTCTGATGGAGGCCGGTGTAGATCACTTCCATGCCGGCGTCACGAAGTGCGGCGGCCACCACCTTGGCGCCACGGTCGTGTCCGTCGAGGCCGGGCTTGGCCACCAGCACGCGAATGGGTCGAGTCATCGGATTGATGTTCGGGAGGTTCCAGCAGGCACGCTGACGGTCCGGCGGTCCGAACCCGGCAGCCACCGCAAACTTACTCAGCCGTCCTTTCGTGCCACCAGCAGCATCTCGCTCGAAGTGCGACCGAGCGGCCGCGTCGTCCACGAATCGAACGCCTGCTCGACGATGAGCCCGACATCGCGCAGGCGCGTCGCCAACTCCGACGCGGTGTACAGCCGGATGCGGTGCGACCGCTCGCCGTGTCCCTTGGGGCCACGCCACGTGGAGGTGATCCCGAGGAAGCCGGAGAGCGGATCGAAGGAGCGCTCCTGACCGAACATCGTCCCGTCCTCGCTCGACCACCAATCGCGGGTGAGGAACTTCGCCATGACGCCGTCGCGCGCACCGCCGTGCCAGATGAGAACGCCGCCGGGCTTGAGGACGCGGGCGAACTGGGACAGGACGCGCGTATCGTCGTTCGGGTCGTCGAAGAAACCGAACGAGGTGAAAAGATTCACCACGGCATCGAAGCGGCCGGTCCACCGTCCCGGCAACTTCCGCATATCGCCCTGCGTGTAGCGGAGCGTCTTTCCGGTACCACGCTTTCGGGCGACCTGAAGCAGGTCCTCGGAGTAATCGAGCGCGTCCACGTCGAAGCCGGCTTCGGCGAGCAGGTGGGCATGGCGCCCCTGTCCACATGGGCAGTCGAGGATGCGGGCCCCCGCCGGGAGGGCGAGCAGATCCAGTAGGCGGGCGACCTCCCTTCGATCCTGCGTCTGATCGAAGAGGGGTTCGTACTCGTGGAGATACTGCTGGTCGAACTGGGTGGCCCACCAAGGGCTGTTGGTGTTCATCCGGAGACGCTAGATACTGGGACGAAGCCGCACAAGCCGCATGTCCCGGCGCCGCCCCGTCTCTTCCGGCCGGGGTGACCGGGTCCGCCCCCACCATCTGCTGGATCGGATCCTGTGCCTACCATCCGCCTCATCTACTTCAGCGCCGCCAGCGCGGGCATGTCCTACGGCGCGCTCGTCGACATCATGGACCACGCGCAGTCCCGGAACATCGAGCGCGGCATCACCGGCATTCTGTGCTATGGCTCCGGGCAGTTCCTCCAGGCGCTCGAAGGGGAGCGCGGCGCCGTCAACGCGCTGTACCACCGGATCGCTGCCGATCGCCGTCATCTGGACTGCCAGCTGATGTCGGTGGAGGAGATCGGCGTCCGTGCTTTCCCCGAATGGACCATGAAGGTCGTGAACTGGGAGGACGGGGATACCGCGCGCCGGCGCGCCATGCTCGAGGCGGACACGGGATCGGCGGTGTTCGATCCGGCCGCGATGTCGGCGGCACAGGCGACGGCGTTCCTCTCACATCTCGCCGACCTCGAGCGCGAACTCGCGGCCGACTGAGTCGTTCGACTCGGCCGGCCGCGAGTGCCCAGCAGGTGCCGCCAGAGACGCCGCCGAATCAGAAGAAGACCGGCTCCCGGTAGGCGCCGAAGACGGACTCGAGCGCCGCGCGGATCTCGTACAGCGTGCAGTACGAGCGAGCGCAGTCGAGGATGTGCGGCACCACGTTTTCCTGTCCACGCGCCGCCGCGCGGAGGGCGTCGAGATGGCGCGCGCAACGATCGTTGTCGCGACTCGCCCGCAGGGCCGCCAGGCGCTCGCGCTGCTCCCGTTCCGCCTCCTGCCCGATGCGCAGGATCGGGATGGTGAGCTCGGGCTCGTCGGTGACGAACTCGTTGACGCCCACCACGAGCTTGCGGCGCTGCTCGATCTCCCATTGCTGGCGGGCGGCACTCTCCGCGATACGCTTCTGGAACCACCCGTCCTCGAGCCCCTTCACCACCCCGCCGATCCCCTCGATCTGCGCAAAGAGCTGCTCGGCTTCCTGCTCGAGCTGATCGGTGAGCGCCTCGACGTAGTACGAACCGCCGAGGGGATCCATCACGTTGGGCACCCCCGTTTCGAAGGCGAGGATCTGCTGCGTGCGCAGTGCCACCTGCACCGCCTCCTCCGTCGGAAGCGACAGCGTCTCGTCCATGGAGTTGGTGTGCAGCGACTGCGTACCGCCGAGCACCGCCGCGAGCGCCTGATAGGCGACGCGCACCACGTTGTTCATCGGCTGCTGCGCCGTGAGCGTGACCCCGGCCGTCTGGGAGTGGAAGCGCATCATCCACGAGCGCGGGTTCTTCGCCCCGTAGCGCTCCTTCATGTGCCGCGCCCAGATGCGCCGGGCCGCGCGCAGCTTGGCGATCTCCTCGAAGAAGTCGTTGTGGATGTCCCAGAAGAACGAGAGGCGCGGCGCGAACTCGTCGACGTCGAGACCGCGGGCGATGCCTCGCTCCACGTACGTAAAGCCGTCCGCCAGGGTGAACGCCAACTCCTGCGCTGCCGTGGACCCGGCCTCGCGGATGTGGTAGCCGGAGATCGAGATCGTGTTCCAGTTGGGCGCGTGCTGAGCGCACCACTCGAAACCGTCGACGATCAGACGCAGCGCGGGCTCGATGGGAAAGCACCAGGCATGCTGCGCCATGTACTCCTTGAGGATGTCGTTCTGCACCGTCCCCTGCAGCTTCGACGCATCCACGCCCTGTTTTTCGGCGGCCGCGATGTAGAAGCAGAGCAGGATGATCGCCGGCCCGTTGATCGTCATGCTCGTCGACACGCGGTCCAGCGGGATCCCTTCGAACAGGGTTTCCATGTCGGCGAGCGACGAGATCGCCACGCCGCACTTCCCCACCTCGCCTTCCGAGCGCGCATGATCGCTGTCGTAGCCCATGAGCGTGGGGAAGTCGAACGCCACCGAGAGACCGGTCTGCCCCTGCGAGAGCAGGAACTTGTAGCGCTGATTCGTTTCGCGCGCGGTCCCGAAACCGGCGAACTGGCGCATCGTCCAGAGCTTGCCGCGATAGCCGGTGGGGTGAATGCCGCGCGTGAACGGCCACGCCCCCGGTGTCTCGAACGCCGTACCGGCAGAGTTCTCGAGGTCGAGCGCGGTGTACAGCGGCGGCACCTCCAGCGCCGAATTCGTGAAGGCGATGTCGCGCTTCCGCCCGCCGTCGTACTGCCCGCGCCAGCGCGCCACCTGCTGGCGCAACGAGTCCAGCTCTTCCTGTTGCTGGCGAACGACGTCTTCGAGCTCGCGAATGGTGGTCATGCGCTGATCCCCTGGGGAGACGGCACCGGCGCATACGCGGCGCCGGTGAGGAGGGTGGTACTGCGGGCGCGCAGCGCGTCCGCCACGGCGAACGGCACCAGCGAGCCGGCTTCGAGTCCATCGAGCTGCGCATCGAGCCACGCGAGCGTCTCGCCATCCTGCCACAGCCGCTGACGCACCTGCTGCTCGACGACTTCCATCACGCGTTCACGCAGCCGAGCCCGGCGGCGGAGACGCAGTTCACCACTGGTGGCAAGATAGCGATGGTGCCGGTCGAGTGCGTCCGCCACCTCCGCGATCCCCTCGTTCTGCGCGGCCACCGAGCGCAGGACCGGCGGCGTCCACTGTGCAGGATGCTCGGCCTGCGCGGCGGCGCGCGCCGCCCGGGCCGGATTCATCGCGTCCCGCATGGCGTCACGATCGGGAAGCGCGCGCAGATCCACCCCGTGATGGGCCGGCAGGTGCTGCATTGCCGCACCTGCGCGGAGCCCCAGCATGAGCTCGATGTCGTTCCGCAACCGGTCGGCGCCCGGACGATCGGCCTTGTTCACCGTGTACACGTCGGCGATCTCCATCACGCCGGCCTTGAGCGTCTGGATGGAATCGCCGGATTCGGGGACGAGTACCACCAACGTCGAATCCGCTGCGCGCGCCACGTCGAGCTCGCTCTGCCCCACGCCGACGGTCTCGATGAGGATCACGTCCTTGCCGAATCCATCGAGCACGTCACACACCTCGCGCGTCGCCGTGGCGAGTCCGCCGAGCGAGCCGCGCGTGGCCATGGAGCGAATGAATACGCCCGGGTCGAGGGCGATGTCCTCCATGCGGATGCGGTCGCCCAGCAGCGCCCCGCCGGTGAAGGGTGACGTCGGATCGACGGCGACGATGCCGACCGTCAGTCCTGCGTCACGATACCAGCGCGCGAGGCGCGTGGTCAGCGTGCTCTTCCCCGCGCCCGGCGGTCCCGTAATGCCGATGCGGCGGGCGCGTCCGAGCAGGGGGTGCTGCGCCGCCAGTACCTGCTCGAACCCCGCACGGTGGTTCTCGACGATGCTCACGGCGCGCGCGAGCGCCGCCGGCTTGCCGGCGCGGAACTGTTCGAGCAGGCGGTTCATCGGCGATGGGGATGGGACCGGTTCACTCGCTGCTGTCGTCATGCTCGTCCCGGATGTCACCAACCAGCTCCTCGAGAAGATCTTCCAGCGTCACCAGACCGACCATCAGCCCCTCGTCCTGAACGATCGCCAATTGCCGACGTGATCGCAGCAATTCGAACAGGAGGTCCTTCGCGGGCTTGTCAGCCCGCGTGAAAGTCACCGGACGCACGGCCGGCATCGTCTCGCCGCGGCGACGGAATACGTCGAACACGTGCATCATGCCCGTGATCTGATCCGGTGATTCCCGGTAGATCGGCACGCGGCTGTATCCGGCCGTCGACATCTGGCGCGCCAGCTCGCCCGCCTGCACCCCTTCGGGCAGCATGAAGACGTCGCTACGTGGCGTCATGACGTCCCGCACGATCTTGTCGCCGAACTGCACCACGCCGGAGATCAGCGCCATCTCCTCCGTGGCGCCGATGTCGCGGAAGGTTTCGTCTCGGAGCAGCTCCTCGAGGCCGTCGCGCATGTCGTCGCTGCCATCGGCGGCCGGGCGCACCACGACCCGCCGGATGCCGTTCGCGAGGGAATGGAACGGCGCCAGCATCAGGTCCGTCACCCGAAGCAGCGGCACGAACATCGGTACGAGCTGCGGGGCCCAGCGACGGCCGATCGCACGCGGCAGCAGTTGCCCGAACACCAGCAGCAGCAGCAGGAAGAGGGTGACGTCGCGGACGAAGGCCCAGGCGCGCAGCCCATCGTTCATCGCGATCACCGACCCGGTCGTGAAGACCAGCAGCATTGCCGCCGTACCGGCCGTGTGCACGAGCCGCGTGGGGCGCTCGAGATAGCGCGCCATCGCTCCCACCCCGCCGACGCGGTGTTCGATCCAGTGCCGCAGCCACAGGCGGCTCACCGCCCGTACCGCCGTGGCCCCCACGGTGAGCACGGCGATCGCGCATACGGCGGCGAAGATCATGATCCAGGTCACGACTCGGCCTCCCCGTCGGTCTCGTCCGCGGCCGTCGTCTCATCGGGGAGACGCTCGAGGTAGACCCGCTCGATCTTGCGGCGGATCACGCGCTCCACGATCACCTTGAACGGCCCCACGACCAGTGTCTCCCCCGCGCGCGGAACCCGACCGAGCAGCTCCATGACGAGCCCCCCCACCGTGGACACGTCGTCGCGCGTGAAGTCGTGGCCCAGTGCGTCGGACAGGTCGTCGAGCGTGAGGCGCCCGGAGACCCAGTAGCGCTCGCCCTCTTCGCTCTCGACGAGGCGCTCCTCGTCGTCATATTCGTCCCGGATCTCGCCGACGAGTTCCTCCAGAATGTCCTCGATCGTCACCAACCCCGCCGTGCCGCCGTACTCATCGGCGACGATGGCGATGTGGCGACGGCTCTGTCGGAACTCGCGCAGCAGATCCGCGATGCGTTTCGAGGCCGGGATGAACACGGGTGGACGCAGGAGGGCCGTCCACCCGCCATCGGGCTCCTCATCCGCGAGCACCGCCGGCAGCAGGTCCTTCACGTAGAGAATGCCGACGATTTCGTCGATCGTCTCCTCGAAGACCGGCACGCGGGAATGCTGGATGCTGCGCACGCGATCGACCATCTCCGACCACGGCGTGTCGCGTTCGATGCCGAGCATGTCCACGCGCGGTACCATGACCTCCTCGGCGGTGGTCTCGCCGAAATCGAATACCCCGAGCAGCAGTTCACGCTCGTCGCCGGTCACATCGGATTCGCTGGTGACCACGTCGCGGAACTGCTGGGCCGCTTCCTCGCGCCGCTCCTGCGTCGCGTCGGACTCCGATACGACCTCGGCGAACAGGCCGTCCATCCAGTTCCCCAACGCCACCACGGGCCACAGCGCACGTTCGACCGCGCGCGTGAACCCGGCGAGCGTGCCCGAGGCGTTCTCCCCGAGCGTATCGCCCAGCACGCGGGCGGCACTTTCGGCGACGAGGACCGTCCCGAGCCCGAGGCCGATGAGCACGGCCACGAGCGGGACCGTGGGCCGCCCCGCGAGATCGAGCGCCACCGCCAACCCGCAGCCGGCCGCGAGATGGCCGATCACCCGCGCGAACGCAAGGGCCCGATGCGTCTGCTCGCGCGCCGGGACGGTGCGCGATACCGCCGGCGCGGGCGCGCCGTATCCCGTGCGCTCCCCGTTGGACGGCAACGGACTTTCCGAGAGCAGGGCCCCGTCCGCGACGGCGGACAAGGCCGCGACGGCCGCACCGGCGGCCGCCAACCCCCACGCCACTGCGCTCATGCCCGGTGGGACTGGGTGATCCAGAGGCGGCGCAGCAGCCGCTCCTGGCGTCGCCACATCGGCGACGACATCCGTGTCTCGTCCTCCGGATGTTCCCACCCGCAGGCGTGGAGCGTGCCGTGCACCACGAGACGCGCGATCTCCTCGCGCACCCCCACGCCGTGGGTCAGCGCCTGCGCGCGCGCCACGTCCGGGCAAATGTAGATGTCACCGATCACCGCACCCGACGGATCCGCGCCGAGCGCAAACGTGATCACGTCGGTGGGGCCGGTGTGCCCGAGGTGCTTCCGGTTGAGCATCGCACTCGTCCGGGCACTCACGAAGGTGATGGACAGCATGGCGCGTGGCACCCTGAGGGCGCGCAACACCTGCCGCGACAGTTCGGCAAGCTTTTCGGTGGCCACCGGAACCCGCACGCCGTCGCAGGCGACGGCCACGGCACGCGGTTCCGGTCTGGGCAATCGGGCCTTGGTCATCCGCCACCCGCCGCGTCTTCGTTGTACGCGCGGATGATGTCTCGCACGAGCCGGTGGCGCACGACGTCGGCCTCGCTGAAATAGTGAAACGCGATGCCGTCGATGCCGTGCAGAATGCGCTCGATCTGCATGAGCCCGGAATCCTCGCGACGCGGGAGGTCCACCTGCGTCTTGTCACCGGTGATGACGATCTTCGAGTTCACGCCGAGGCGCGTGAGGAACATCTTCATCTGCGCGCCCGTGGCGTTCTGGGCCTCGTCGAGAATGACGAAGGCATCGCCGAGCGTACGGCCACGCATGAATGCGAGCGGCGCGACCTCGATGGTGCGCGACTCGATGAGCTTCTGGATGCGCTCGAACGGAATCAGATCGTCGAGCGAATCGTAGAGGGGGCGAAGATACGGGTCGACCTTCGCCTGCATGTCGCCGGGCAGAAAGCCGAGGCTCTCCCCCGCCTCGACGGCGGGCCGGGCGAGGACGATGCGACGGACACGCTTGCGCATGAGCGCGTCGACGGCAGCGGCCACGGCGAGGTACGTCTTGCCGGTGCCGGCCGGCCCGATCCCGACGACGATATCGTGGTCGCCGATCTTGCGGAGGTACTCGGCCTGTCCAGGCGTCTTCGGCTGCACCCCGCGCCGGGCGCCGGGGAGGACGAGGCTGCCGCTGGTGGCTCCGGGCGTATCGGCCGGGCGCTCGCTGAGCGACAGGCGCAGCACGTCGTCGGCCGACACCGACTTGCCGTCCCGCACCAGCGCCACGAGGGCGCCCGCCACGGCCTCGGCCCGGCCGAGGGCGTCGCCGTCCCCCGTGAGCGAAAGATGATCGCCGCGCAATGCCACGCGGGCACCGGTCGCGCGCTCGAGCTCCTTCAGGTTGCCATCGTTCACGCCGGCCAGCATCTGCAGGTCGGCGCCTTCCACGGACACGCGAACCGTGCCCACGTCCCCACGTTCACTGCGCGGATCGCTCACGAGCGGGTCCCGGTCCCTGCCGTCCGCACGGCAATGTGGAGTTCGCCAAGGTCCTCGGCCGGCACCGCGACCGGCGCCCCCTCGTACAGCGAGCGGGCGGCGGTGGTCTTGGGGAAGGCGATCACATCACGCAGCGACGGCGCTCCCGAGAGCAGCATCGCGATGCGATCGAAACCGAAGGCGATCCCGCCATGCGGTGGCGCGCCGGCACGCAGCCCCTCGAGGAGGAAGCCGAAGCGACGCTCCTGCTCCTCCACGTCCCCGATCCCCAGGAGCGCGAACATGCGGGACTGCGTGGCCGGGTCACTCGTGCGAATGCTCCCCCCGCCAAGCTCGGTGCCATTGAGCACCACGTCGTAGGCCAGGGCGCGCCAGCGCGCCGGCTCATCGGGATGGGCGGCCATGTCGTCCGGATGCGGCGCCGTGAACGGATGGTGGACGGCCGCGAGCGCGCCGGTGTCCGGATCCTGATCGAACATGGGGAAATCGAGCACCCACAGGAACCGCTGGGCCGTCTCGTCCACGAGGTCGAGACGCCGGGCACACTCCTGACGCACCCGGTCGAGCGCCGGGCTGCTGATCCGATCGGCTGCCGCAACGAACAGCGCCAGATCGCCATCGGCGAGGGCCATCTGCGTCTTCGCGTCTTCGGTCAGGAACTTGGCCAGCGGGCCGTCATACCCGCCGTCCGCCTTGCGGAGGCGGAGCAAGCCACCTGCCCCCGCGCCCTTGGCGAGCGCTTCCAGTTCGTCCACCTGCTTGCGGGACCACGCGGCCCCACCAGGCACCACGAGGCCGCGCACGCGCGCGCCGGCGGCCATGGCGGCCTTGGTGACCGCGAAATCGAGCCCGGCGAAGATCGCACTGTAATCACGCAGGCGGAGATCGTACCGCAGATCCGGGCGATCGCAGCCGTAGAACTCCATCGCGTCAGCGTAGGTCATGCGCTCGAACGTCGCCGGCACGTCGGCATGCCCCGCTTCGCGCCAGAGCGCACCGATCAGCCCCTCGGCGAGCGACAGAATGTCCTCGCGACCAATGAACGACGCCTCGATGTCGATCTGCGTGAATTCCGGCTGCCGGTCGGCACGCAGATCCTCATCACGGAAGCAGCGGGCGATCTGGAAGTAGCGATCGAAGCCGCAGCACATGAACAGCTGCTTGTAGATCTGCGGCGACTGCGGGAGCGCATAAAACTCACCCGGGTGCACCCGGCTCGGCACGAGATAGTCCCGTGCCCCCTCCGGCGTGGGCTTGGTGAGAATGGGCGTCTCGAGCTCGAGATACCCGTAGTCACTGAGAAACCGCCGCGACACCTGCAACAGCCGGTGACGCAACACGAGGTTCTCCTGCAGTTCCGGACGACGGAGATCGAGGTAGCGATGGCGCAGGCGCAGTTCCTCGGCCGGCATCTTGTCGCCGCGCCCGCGCGCCACCGGCAACGCCGGCGTGACCGCGGGGCCCACGACGCGCAGGGTGTGCACCCGCACCTCGACTTCGCCCGTGCCCATTTCGGGGTTGATCCGATCGGGCTCGCGCGCGATCACCTCCCCCTCACACAGCACGACCGACTCGACCCCGACGGCCGCCGCAAGGGTCTGCACCTCGGCGGGACTCCACGCCGGCCCGAATGCGAGCTGAATCAGGCCCGTGCGGTCGCGCAGGTCGATGAAGACGAGCCCGCCCAGGTCACGGCTCCGGTGCACCCACCCGCCAAGACGGACGGTGCGCCCGACATCGTCACGGCGCAGCAGGCCGCAAGGATCGGAACGCATGGACGTGGACAGCACGGACGACTGCGGCGAAGACGACATCAGCGGAAGGACTCCGAGGACGGGAGCGGGATCAGTACCGGGGCGCCACCGCCGCCGGACGCGACGGCCGGACACAGGACGCAAACAGCGAAAGGTAAATGCGTTACGTGGTGCGGGGTAGCATTTTGCCCCGCCGATTCGCTTGACCTCGCCTCTCGGCGTCGTTTAGTCTCCCGTATGCACCGCATGCTCACCTGCGGGCTTGCCGCGATCGGCTGGGCCACCGGGCTCGGCGCGCAGCCGGTGCCCGCGCGCGACCTCTGGGTCTTCCCAATCGGGGCGATTTTCGAACCGCCGGCGCTTGCGTCGCAGCCTGGAGCCGGGCTGTGGAACCCGGCGACCGTCGCCGTACCGGCGGGCGAACGTTTCCGGGTGGGAGTCGCGTCCCTGACGACGGGGAACGCACAGGGGGTCGACGGCCAGTTGCTCTCCGGATCCTGGCGTCGCGCGAGTGGGACCACGGTGGCCATCTCCGTTGCACGCGCCTCGGTCGGCGGTCTGGTCCGCACCGACTCCGACCCGCAGTCGGTGGGGAGCATTCCGTACCACAGCACCCTCACCAGCGCGACCGTCGCCCGCGAGTTGATCCCGCATCTCACCGCCGGGATCGCCGTGCGCTGGCGCAACGGCCGTGCGGATCAGGATCACCGCGATGCGGTGGCCGCCGATCTTGGCGCGGTCCTGCACGATCTGCCGTGGCGCGATGCGCGGGTGGCCATCTCGAGTTTCCTGTGGCGTCCCGGCCGCGAGGTCGACGATCGCCCCGCCGTCATGGCCGCCGCCGATTTCCGGGTTGCCGGGACCGACGGGATCCGCCAGACGCGCCTCGGGTACAGCGAGCATGCCGTGAATCGGGGCGCCCGTGAGCGCGGTCCGTTCGTCTCCGCCCGATTCGATCGGGTGGAGGCGCGCGCTGCCTATGTGCGCACGACGGCTGGAAGCGGTGCCGACAATCGGCTGCGCACCGGCCTGGCGCTGTACTACGCGCGCTACGCGGTGGCGGTCGCCCGCGAGGAAGGCATTGCCGGCCTCGGTCCGGTGTACCAGTTCACGCTCAGCTCGCTCATCAAGTGACCGCACCGGAGACTGCCCTCCCGACCGACCTCCCCGACCTGCTCGATCTGGAGCCGGACGCGGCCATTGCGGCACTGCGCGCGTGGATGGCCGAGCGCGGCGAACCGGCATATCGCGCCACCCAGGTGTTCGGGCGGTTGTGGCAACGGCCCGTCGCCACCTTCGAAGAAATGACGGAGCTCCCGAAGGCGCTGCGTGAAGCGTTGGGGCGCAGTTTCCGACTGTCCTCGCTCGAACTGGCGACGCGGCAGCGCTCCGCCGACGGCACGGAGAAGTTCCTGTTTCGCCTGCACGATGGGCAGTTCATCGAAACGGTGGCGATCCCGGACGGCGAGCGCATGACGTTCTGCATTTCGTCGCAGGCCGGCTGCGCGCTCAAGTGCGCCTTCTGCGCGACGGGCGTGATGGGATTCCAGCGCAACCTGCAGCCCTCGGAGATCGCCGGCCAGGTCCGCGCGCTCCGCCTGCTCACGCCGCCGATCATCGCCACGAACATCGTGTTCATGGGGATGGGCGAGCCGATGATGAACTGGAAGGCCGTCGGCCCGTCACTCACCCTGCTCAACGATCCGCGCGCCCTCGGCATCGGGGCCAGACACATCACGATTTCGACCGTCGGGGTGCTGCCGGGCATCGTGGCGCTCGGCGAGCGCCCCGAACAGTTCCGGCTGGCGATCTCCATTCATGCGCCGAGTGACGCGCTGCGCAAGACCCTGATGCCGGTGAATACGAAGTATCCGCTCGCCGACGTCATCAACGCGGCGAAGGAATTCGATCGGCGCGTGACCTTCGAGTACGTGATGCTCGGCGGCGTGAACGATCAGCCGGAACATGCGGCCCAGCTCGCCCAGCTCGCGCGGGAATGCCGGGCGTTCGTCAATCTCATACCCCTTCATCCAGGTGGCGCGATGGGGTTCATGCCGACGCCAGCGCCAGTGATCACGGCGTTTGCGAAGGCGCTCCGGGCGCGCGGGGTGGAAACGGCCGTCCGACGCAGCCGCGGTCTGGACATCGCGGCCGCCTGTGGTCAACTACGGACGGAGCGACTCGGTCGGAGGGCGCCAGTCGTGGCCGATGAACACCGTGAGGTCCACGTGGCGTGACGTATCGGCGTCGGTCGCCACCACGCCGACGCCAAGGGCCTTCTTCGCGCGCGCCGCCCAATCCGGATGGCCCGTGTGCACGGTAATGCGCGTACCGGCATTCGCGTTGGTGGCCCCCGACGCGAAGTCCACGACGTCGAAGCCGAAATCGCGCA
>Ga0315906_10005214_pt1 | contig 16415 bp, 16 predicted proteins | sample LakEriMetagenome_4_FD_203526 | JGI IMG/M metagenome (GOLD analysis project Ga0315906, IMG submission 203526) | Freshwater fungal communities from buoy surface, Lake Erie, Ohio, United States - Buoy 2 MA122 | ecosystem: Environmental > Aquatic > Freshwater > Lake > Lake biofilm | place: USA...
TGGTGCCGTGGGGCCAACCTTCACGCGCCGCGCCATGGTTTCGGGTGCTACATCGGCCGCCTTCTATGTACACAGCCATGGCGCTCTCTATTGGGACCCGAAGTCTGGCAGTCGTGCCGGTGGCTTCCGCGCCGACGCGGGGCTCTGCCTTGGCGCCCCAATCGTGTTGCCCTCCGAAATCGCGGCAATGCGCCGCGGAACACCCGCAGCTTCGCTCGTCTACATCTCGAGTTGCCATAACGGCGAACGAGCCTCACGCCTCCCGGGTGCTTTCGGTATTGCCCAACGCAAGGTGCAAGGTTCTGGAGAGCCCAACAGTTTTTACGTGAGCTACGCCGGCACGGCGTGGCAGGGTGCAGCACTGCGCTTCGAGCGCGCCTTTTGGGGTGGGCTGCTTGATGGTGCAACGGCTGGCGCTGCGTTTGATCGCGCACTCCTGAGTGCCTACAACCCAGCGCACCTCACCCCAGAGTGGTGGGGCGGCTACGGGCATCTGCCTCACGCGCCATCGGCGACACTCCCCGACCTTGGAGGGCGACGATATGTGTAGGTTCCGCTGGATGCTCTCACTCCTGGTCGCGCTGATTGCAGCGTGCAGTTCGCCTGGCACGGCGATTGCGCCGAGCCGTGCTCCTCTCGCTGAGGGTGCGGGAATCAACGTACGACCGATCGCGATCGTCGCCGCACAGATTCTCTCGCCACTAGAGTTGCGCGACCTTGCTGCCAAACCGTTCATCGTGGTACGCAGTGAGAGTGGTGAGCAGCGGACGCGACAAGTAATGATCAGCACGAATGGTAGTGAAGTGCTACGTGTCGAGAGCACACTCGACGGTTCGCTTCGTCTGATCGCCAAGAGTGGCGTGGCGCTCGAGGGCGGTGGGCTCAGCGAGAGTGCGGCGATCGCCCGAGCGCTGCGTCACTTGGTGCGGTTGGGTCTTGAAATTCCTGGTGGCGGTCCAGAGGTGGGGAGTGCGGCAGGACGAACGCTCGTGATCTGGGAGCGGCAGGTGCGCGGCGTGCCGGTGCCCGGTGACGGCACGCGTGTGGTGCTGAACGGGAGTGGCGAGCTTGTTGGCATTGCGATGGAAGAGTCTCCCCTTGCCGCGCTGCCCGCACGCGTCGCCCGCGCCGATACTGCGCTGCGTGCCGCTGCGGCGCTCGTACCGAGCAGCGCGCTTGTTGATGAGAGGCTCGAGCTGGCCTGGGTGCTCCCTACTGAAGGAGCCGCTGAGGGATCGGGTCAGCGCACGCCACGCCGCCTCGCCTGGTGTGTGAGAGGGGTGTTGCGCGATGGCGCGACGTTTGAACTACAGCTCGATGCTGGGAACCTTGCGCTACTCGGGTGGGATGGGGCGCCGTAGCTGAGACTGGTTAGCCGCGTGCGAGCTTCTCTCCCAGGTGCAGCAGGTCATCACGGAGCTCGGCAGAGGTCGCCTCGGCGTAGACGCGCACGAGTGGCTCGGTGCCACTGAAGCGAACCAGCAGCCAGCTGCCGTCGGTCGTGAAGAACTTCACGCCGTCGTTGGTGGTGAGCGGCACGGCGCGCACGGCGTGGCTACCGATGCTGCTCGGTGGCTTGCCGACGAGTTCGGTCGCGAGGCGCTCTTTCACCGCGGGGTAGGCGGCGCGCTCTATGTGCACATCAATACGCAGGTAGTACGAAGCGCCGGCGATTGAGGCGACGTGCTCCATCACCGAGCTCATCGTTGGTCGCCCCAGTGCACGTTCGCGAATCAACAGATCGAGCAGGAGCAGATCGGCGAAGATGCCGTCGCGCTCAGGGAGGTGCATCTTGAAGCCGTACCCACCCGACTCTTCGCCACCGATTGAGGCGCCAGTCTCAATCATCTTCGGGCCGACGTACTTGAATCCAACTGGCGTCTCGTGCACGGTGACGTTGTAGCGCTCGCCAAGTCGTTCACCCATGGAGCTCTCGTTGACCGTCTTCACGATCGGACTCAGATCCTTCTTATGTTCGAGCATGTAGTACGCCAGCAAGCCAAAGACCTGCAGTTGATGCAAGAAAACTCCACGCTCGTCAACGGCGCCAGCACGGTCGGCGTCACCATCGAGGAGCATCCCCATGTCGTACCCGCCGCCCGCCATGCGCGCGAGGACCGGATCGATATGCGGACGAATCGGCTCAGGGTTCACGCCGCCGAACCAGGGGTTGCGCTCGCTGCGCATCTCGTCGACGACCATGTTGCCGCCCGCTAGGAGTCGACCGATCCAGCCGGCGCCAGCGCCGTAGACGGGGTCGACCAAGATGCGCATCTTCTGCGCGGCCATCGCCTTCAGATTGAGGTTGCGCTCAACGAACCTCTTGTAGCCCGGGTACGGGTCGTAGCGCTCCACCAGGCCCGCCGCCTCGGCGTCGGTGAATGGCCGACCGATCAGCTCGGGTCCGCGGGTGTTCGCCACGTGCGCCTCGATGCGCTTCAACAGATCGGGTCCAGCGGCGGCGCCCGTTGGTGACTTGACCTTGAAGCCGTTATCCATCCACGGGTTGTGGCTGGCGGTAATGACCACACCCATCGCCGCGCCGCGCATCACCACCTCGTACGAGGCCATCTGCGTTGGCACGTCGGTGCGTGAGTAGGCAACGGGGATGCCGTGTGCAAGCAGGATCTCGGCGGCGGCAATCGCAAACTCTTCTGAACCGAAGCGGCGGTCGTAGGCAATCACGACGCTCTTGGCGGTGGCGCCATCCTCTTCTACGACGCGGGCAACGCCTTCGGCGAGTCGGCGCACGTTCTCGAAGGTGAACTCGTCACCAATCTTGGCGCGCCAACCGTCGGTGCCGAAGAGAATCTTCGTTGGCTCGCCGACGCCCATCGCTACTCCCTCTCAGATGCGGCGCGCAGATCGCTGCCGCTCATGCGTTCAAGATCCATCGTCGCTGCACCGTTCGGCTGCAGGGCGATCACCCCATGCTCGTTGCTGATGACAATGGTACGCCCCCCTGGCGCTTCCATGCGGATCTCTTCGGTAGCGGTGCGTGGCAGCAGATGCGCGCGAAGCTCACCCCACGAGCCAATATCGCTCCAGCCGCAATCGAGTGGCAGAGTGCGCACCAGCCCGGCCGCAGCGGCGGGTTCCATCACGAAGGTGTCGATTGGCCCAGCTGGCACGGTGCTGTACTCGCCGATGCTGTTGATCAGCGTTGGTGCGAATCGCTCGAGCGCGGCGCGAGCACTGTCGCGGCGCCAGGCGAACGTTCCAGCGTTCCATCGCGCACCCGCAGCGATCAAGCGTTCCGCCTCATCGCGGTGCGGCTTCTCTGTAAATCGTGAGACGCGCTCGCCGTCGGCGACGATGTAGCCGAATCCAGTCTCGGGTCGGGTCGGCACCACACCGAGTGTGTAGAGGGCGCCCGCTTCGCGGCTCGCGCGGTCGGCGGCGGCGGCGAGTGCCGTGTGCCAGGCTTCAGCATCGCGCACCGCATGGTCGGCGGGGATCACCAGCATCACCGCATCATCGGGTCGCTCAATCGTTGCGACTGCGAGCGCGACCGCCGCCCCCGTATTGCGACTGACCGGCTCGGCAAGGATGTGATCAGCCGCAATCTGTGGCGCGCACTCGTGTACCAGTTGCACCTGACTTGCCGCCACCACGATGTAGGTATCTTCGATGGGGATGAGTGGCGCGAGTCGCTCAAGGGTGACCGCGAGTGGGCTGCGTCCATGCAGGAGCGGCAGGAACGGCTTCGGCCGATTCGGGCTACTTAGGGGCCAGAGGCGGGTTCCGCCGCCACCGGCAAGAACGACCGCGTAGGGTCGACTACTCATCTGCCGCATCGTAGCGTGCGGGCTCGTATGCAGATGAGGCTGAGACTGATTCGTGCTCAGCGCCCGAAGAGGCGCCGGAGGATGCGCGGCACCGAGATACCGCTACGGCGGATAACGAGCCGCTCCTCAAATTCGGCCTTCACGCTGTAGCCGAGTGAGGTGTAGACGGCGATAGCGGCGGCGTTATCACGCTGCACATTCAGCACCACCTCATCACAGATTCCGAGCAGTGCATCGGTCACCGCTGAGGTGTTCGCATGCGCGTAGCCGTTGCCGCGCGCGCCAGATGCAGTCAGCACGTTGCCCACCACGGCGATGCGCTCACGTCGACCGACCACATGGGTGCCCGCCGCCGCGACCAACTTGCCATTGCGGTGAATGCCTCGATACACCCCTTCGGCGACGGCGAGTGGTGGAAGCCATGCGGCAAATCCCAGCTGATAGAGATGATTCAGCGCTGGAGCATCGGAGGGGATGAGCGGCACCACGAGTGCGGCGGCGGGGCCGGTGTACGGCACGAATTCCGCACGCGTCAAACCCATGCGCAACATGGGGTTGATCTTCTCCGTCTCGTAGGTCAGATCAAGAACGGGGTTCCCGCCGATCGGCGTTGGTACCCAGGCGGCGCGTGGACGAATCCCGTGCTGCAAGATTGTGGCGATCCCCTCAGGCTCACCGTACAAATGGAGCGGCTGCGGCGCCCACCCCGAATACTCCATACCGAGGGCGATCGGTGTTGTACCGCGTCGCGCTACAAAACAGCGAGTGCGCGGAAACTCACCATCGTCAAGGTCGGCAAGAGCATGTGCGGTGATCCAACGATCACCCGTGATGAGCGATCGCACCAGCTCGCGATCGCGCGTCGCCGAAACCTCAATCGGCGTCGTGCTCATCAGTCGATCAGTGTGATGCCGTCAAGTGCGAGAAGTTCTACGCGCGGTGCCGAAACCTGCACGCCACTCGTCACGCCACGTGCGGCGAATGGTGCCCCGCGTTGCGCCGCTGCGCTATTCACCGCCTCAACGCGCTTGGTCAGCTCGGCACCACTCATGTCGCTCGCCGCTGATCCAGCGATCAGATAGACCGGCACGCCAGAGAAGAGTGCAGCTGCGGCGAGGCCAACGCCGCCCGCCGGAACCACGGCGTAACCGGCACGGCTGACCGCATCACTACCAAGGATCAGGGCGCTAATCGGGCCATCGGCGTTCGCGATCTCGCTCGCGAGTTGACCATCTTCAAAGAGTCGCGGAGTGAGGCCGGCGCGTACTGCGTCTGCGGCATCGATGGCGCCGAGTCGTGTTGCCCCCAGCACATCAACCGTAGGACCGGCCGCAATCGTAATCGTGCGCACCCCGAGGTGGCGCAGCGCCTCATGCAGCGGAGCGAGGTCGCCCCACGCGGTGGCACCGAGGCCAGGCCCGCTGGCGATGGTGGCCCCGCGAGCAAGGCCTGCCCCCTTGAGCGTTTCGGCGATGCGGTGGCCGTAGGCGGCGCGCTGGCCGAGCTGCGCTGCCGCGCGCGTGGCGATCGCGGTATCAAGGCTTTCGTCACCTAAAGCAACGGACAGGAGTGCATCGAGTTCAGCGTGCAGTGAGCCGGCGAGCGGTGCGGCGTTCCGAAGCGCGGCGGCGGCGGCGTGTAAACGGGCAACGCGACCACCCGCAGATCCGACGCTGGCGAGGGCGAGGGCGAAGGCGGCGGCAAGGCCACGGATCGGACCAGGCGCGATCGCATCAACGGCCAGGAGTGCGGCGATGCTGCTCGCGCTCGTGGCGCGGCGCTCAGCAATCACCGCGGGAAGCGCACGAACATCGAGCACGATCACGGCGCCCTCTTCGTCACGAATCGGCGAGGCGAAGGCTGGCTCTGGCGCGGCGGAACCCGCTTTGATCAACCCCGCATCGCCTGGCATGTCGAGATGCGTCTCTGCCGCGCGTCGCCGCGTTGGCTCTACGCCCGCTTCGCGCGTTGACCCTTGCAGATCACTTGTGATGGACTGGGCCTGACCGCGAAGTGCGACCAGCGCGCCGAAAAGTGAACCGGCGGTCGCGGCGCCGTCGTTCGCGATGCTACGAAGGAAGGATCTCCGATCGTTGACAGGACGTTTCGCCATAGCGGCGACTAGAAGGCGATGATCGCCGAGACGATGCCGTCTGGAAGTCGCTTGCGACCACCGAGGGCGGGGAGCTCTGCCAAGAAGCTGATGCCAACCACTGAGGCTCCGAGCTGCTCCACGAGCTTCACGGTGCCAGCCACGGTACCGCCGGTGGCGAGAACATCGTCAACGATCACCACGCGGGCACCCTTCTGCAGGGCATCACGATGAATCTCGAGCACGTTTTTGCCGTACTCAAGGTCGTACTCCACCGAGATGGTTTCGGCGGGGAGCTTGCCGAGCTTGCGCACCGGCACGAAGCCAACACCGAGGTTGGCGGCGATCGGTGCACCGAAGATGAAGCCGCGGGATTCGATGCCGATGATCACGTCGGGCTTCAACCCACGGATCGGTGCCGTCATCGCCTCGAGGGCGGCGGCGAAGGCCTCGCCATCCTGCAGGAGGGTGGTGATGTCACGAAAGACAATCCCCTTCTTCGGAAAGTCGGGGATCGTTCGAATCTTCGAGGAGAGCTGATCTGGGGTCACGGCGGAAGTTTACGCGAGCGGCGCTCCTGTCGCGTTCGCCGCCTCCCAGCGCCGCACCTCCGTCACGATCCCCTCCACAAGTCGTGCGGCAAGGCGCCAGGCCTCCCCGCCCGAGACGCGCTCTCGGCTGCGAATCTGGCTCCCGCTCATGCTCAGTTCTGGGATGGGGTTCGCCGCCAGGGCACGTGCGGCAAGACCAGGCTGCAGCTCGCCGAGTCGCACGATCAGGCGACCCTCCTCAATGAGAAGCGAAGCGAGCCCCGCCTCGCTCGCGCCGGCGCGGAGTCGCGCCACTTCGAGGAGTCGCTCCGCCTCTGGCGGCGGCGCACCGAATCGGTCGCGCAGCTCCTCGGCGATGGCACTGATCGCGGCGTCTGCATCGGCGATACCGAGGCGACGGTAGATGTCGAGTCGTTGCCCCTCATCGGCGACATAACTTTCGGCAAGGTGTGCCGAGACCGGCAGGTCGATAAGCGCCGCGGTGCGACGACGCGCCGGCGCACGCCCCTCGCGGCTTGCGCGACGCACTTCAACAGCATCTGCGAGCAGTTGTGAATAGAGATCAAAGCCAACCGCCGCAATGTGCCCAGACTGTTCGCCGCCGAGCAGGTCGCCGGCGCCGCGAATCTCCAGGTCGGCGAGCGCCAGCTGGAATCCGGCGCCGAGGTGCGACGCATCGAAGATCGCCTTGAGGCGCTTGCGCGCATCATCGGTGAGCGCCTCTTCTCGTCGATAAAGCAGGTAGCACCAGGCGCGTCGATTACTTCGACCAACGCGACCGCGCAACTGATACAGCTGCGCAAGGCCGAGTCGATCGGCACGATCAATGATGATCGTGTTGGCATTCGGAATGTCAAGGCCCGATTCGATGATGGTGGTGCAGACCAAGATCTGCGCCTCACCACGAACGAACTCGCCCATGACGCGCTCAAGTGCGCGCTCCTCCATCTGCCCGTGCCCAACCACCACGCGCGCATCGGGAACGAGTCGGCGAATCTGTTCCGCCGCCGCCTCAATCGACTCAACGCGGTTATGCACGTAGTACGACTGGCCGCCGCGCTCTAACTCGCGCAGCAGTGCATCGCGCACCAGCTCGAGGCTCGCCTCAGTGACGCGCGTAGCCACAGGGTGGCGATCTTCAGGTGGAGTCTCAATCGTGGAGAGGTCGCGAATCCCTGAGAGGGCGAGGTTCAGCGTGCGCGGGATCGGCGTGGCGGTGAGGGTCATGACATCGAGTTCCGCACGGAGCGATTTCATGCGCTCCTTGGCGGCAACGCCAAATCGATGCTCCTCATCCACCACGAGCAGGCCGAGGTGCTTGAAGGCAACGTCTTTCGAAAGAAGCCGGTGGGTGGCGACGACCAGGTCGACCTCGCCGGTGGCGAGTTTGGCGACGATCTCAGCCTGTCGCGCTGCCGAGACACTGCGCGAAAGGAGTTCGAGCTTGAACGGATATGCGGCAAGGCGACGACGGAAGGTTTCGATGTGTTGCAAGGCGAGTACCGTGGTCGGCACCAGCACAGCAACCTGTCGCCCCGCCTCGAGTACGGCGAAGGCGGCGCGCAGTGCGACCTCGGTCTTGCCGTAGCCAACATCGCCCACGATCACGCGATCCATCGGACGCGGTCGGCTCAGGTCACCCTTCGTTGCCTCAATGGCCGTGAGCTGGTCCGGAGTTTCGCGATACGGGAAGGCGGCCTCAAACTCGGCGAGCCACGGACTCCCTGGAGTGATCGCGGGGCGATGCGCCAACTCGCGCGCGGCGTAGATGCGCAGCAGCTCGTCGGCGAGATCGTCGGCCGCCTTCTTGGCACGCTCCTTGGCGCGACGCCACTCACCACCGCCGAGGCGACTGAGTTGCGGATGCTCTGATCCGGTGTAGCGCGCGATACGCGAGAGCTGCTCCACTGGGGTGAAGACGGTGTCGGTGCCGCCGTAGGCAATCTCGAGGTAGTCGCGCTCATCGCCTTCGCCACCGCGGCGCACCATGCCCACGAAACGACCAACGCCGTGATCCACATGCACCAGATAGTCGCCCGGGGTGAGTCGCTCCGCCGCCTCGCGCGTGATGCCGCGACGATGCACCACCGGTCGACGAACGCGCGTAGCGCCGAAGAGTTCGCGGTCGGTGATTACCGTCAGTCCATCGACGCCGCCTTGGAATCCGCCGTCGAGGCCACCCGTCAAGATCGTGAGCGAACCGGGCTTCGGGTTGCTGATGAGCCCCTCGCTCACTACCGCGCGTTCGCCACCCTCGGTGATCAACTCCGCAATGCGCGCCGCCTGCTCCGAAACGATCAGCACGCGCGCCCTGTCGCGGCGCCAGGTTTCAAGGCCCTCGGTGAGTGCGCGTGATCGCCCGCTCGGCACCACAGGGTCGTGCCAGCCGAACGAGTCGTCGCCGTCGGCGCGGATCAGTGTTGTTGCATCAGAGCTCCAGGTGAGTGCGAGCCGCTGTCCACCAGCTGCGGTGAGTGCAGCGATCAGCGCGCTCCCCTCTGGAATCGGCGACGGCCAACCTGCGGGCAGCAAGCGTGTGGTTCGCAGCACATCGGCGCGCTCCTCGGTCTGACGTGAAAGTGCATCAGCGGCCTGGCGCAACTCTCCCGGCTCATCGAGCACCACCAGTGCATCGCCCACCTGGTCGTAGGCGCGCTCTGCACTCAGCAGCACCGACCAGAGCTCGAGCCCATCACCGCGTTCTGCCTGGCTGCGTGCCGCGATCCCCGCCTCCCACCGAGCAAGATCCTCGGACAGTCGTGGCGGCAGTTCGGTTTCGCCTCCGCCGCGCACAATCCCTTCGGCGACCGCTCGGGCAGCTGCAACGCGCGTCGCGTCAAGGGGGAACTCGCTCGCCGGCAGCAGCTGCACCAGCGGCACCGCCTCACGGCTGCGCTGGTCGGCTGGGTCAATGCGGCGGATGCTCTCAATCTCATCACCGAACCACTCAATACGAAGAGGTGAGGTCTCACCCGCGGGGAAGAGGTCGACAATGCCGCCGCGTCGGGCAATCTCACCGCGGCCACCAACGAGCGAGACGGCCTCGTAGCCGAGAGCAATGGCGCGCGAGGTCACGGCGTCGAGGGTGATGCGATCCCCCGCGCGCAAGAGGAGTGTCTCGGCACGCAAGTCCGCCAACGAAATCGTTGGCTGGGCCACTGCGAGTAGTGACGTCACCAAGATGCGCGGGCTCCCCTCATGCCAGGCGGCGAGCGTTGCCACGCGACCGGCGGACTCATCAATAACGAGTTCGCCGCGCTCATACGGAAGTGCGCTGCGCGGCTCGAGCAGCACAACAGCGGTTGGATCGTGGAACCAGGATCGCAGCGCATCAGCAACGCGTTCGGCAACCTCGGGGTCGCGCGCAATCCAAACGATGCGCCGATCAGCGGCGATTGCCGCACCGAGCTGCGCCTTTGCGGCATGGGGCACATGAATGAGCGATGCGTCGCTCTTTGCTAATTGCTTAGTGAGTGCCGTAAATGGTGCTGCGGCGCGCAGCGTGTCAAGAAGTGGTGCGAGTGACGGCGTGTGGCGGCTCACCCTTCGCGATCGGCCTTATCGCGACCGAGCAGCTTTCTCCATCCATGTGCGGTCTTCCGAATGCCGTCGGCGCCCGCCGGGCCATCCACTTCGCCCGCCTTTGGCAGCTTCGCCGGATCGGCGGCGCTACCCGCTTCTGGTTCTGGGAGCGTCCATCCATTGAATGCGGTTGCCGCCTTGTTCAGTCCGCTGCGCGCCCACATCTCGATGGCCTCACCCGCCGCGACTTCAACCTCAGGGAGGCGGAGTCGCTCAGCGGCGGTGAATTCACCGAGCACATGCTGTTCGGCGGTGCCCGACTGGCGTGGGTCGCCAATCCCCACCTTTAGGCGCGGGTACTTGTCGGTGCCGAGCTCATCGGTGATTGAAGTGAGGCCGTTATGGCCTCCGGCGCTCCCCCCCTCGCGGAATCGGAGCGTACCGAACGGCAGACTGAAATCGTCAACCACCACAAGCAGTGCGGTGAGTGGCACGCGCTCGGCGGCGAGCAGCTTGCGCACCGCAATGCCTGATTCGTTCATGAAGGTGTCGGGCTTCGCCATCACCAGGTCGAGACCGAGCACCCGACCGGCGTGCACCATCGCCGCGTCACGACGCTTTCCACCACCGCGCCAGTTCACGCGGTCGGCAAACGCGTCGAGCACCAGCCAGGAAATGTTGTGTCGCGTGTGGCGGTACTTATCACCAGGGTTGCCGAGGCCAACAACGAGGCGGCGATCCTGACTCATGCGCTCGCCCTCATCGCGCGCCTGTGTGCGCGCAGAATCCGCTCCTGTTCGGCCCACATCGCTGTGCGACCGGCGGGCGAGCGGTGATCCCAACCGCACAGGTGCAGCGCACCATGCACGGCGAGGAGTCGCAGCTCGTCGGCGGGCGCGTGGCTCGTTGCACCATCGGTGCCGCCGTGCCCTTCGCGCGCCTGCGCAATGGCGCGATCAATGCTGATGACGATGTCGCCGAGCGGCAGGGTCTCGTTGGTGACGATTGGCGCAACAACCTTGTGCGCTGCTCGGCGGGCGGTGCCGGGTCGGGCGGGGTACGCGGTCGGCTCAAGGAGCGGGAAGCTCAACACATCGGTTGCGCCGCGCTTCTTCATCTGCGACTCATTGAGTGCGGTGATCTCGTTGTCGTCAACGAGGGTGACGACCGCCTCACCGTTGCTTGGTGCACCAGAGAGGCGCAAGGCGCGCTCAACAAGGGCGCGAAGTTCGGTAGCGGTGACGGTGATTCCGCCGCGCCTGCGGCGCACGATGCGCGCGCGCGGCCCGGAGCTGCGGCTCATCCGCGAGCGGCGAGCGCCGCGGTGACCTTCCCCGAAAGGACCTTTCCATCGACACGGCCCTTGGTCTTCGGTCCGAGCCAGCCCATGACCTTCCCCATCTCTTTTGATGAGGTGGCGCCCGTGGCGCTGATCGCCTCGGCTACGAGTGCGTCGACATCGGCATCGCTCATCTGCTCGGGCATGTAGGCGGAGAGGATCGCGATCTCTGCATTCTCGCCTTCGGCGAGGTCGGCGCGATTCGCAGCGGTGTAGGCGTCGACAGATTCCTTGCGCGTCTTCACCGCTTTCACGATGACGCCGAGCACCTCGTCGTCGGTGGCGTCGCGCTTCAGATCCTTCTCAACAAGGGCGAGTGCGGAGAGGGCCATGCGGAGGGTGTCGCGGCGCAGCGTCTCGCCCGACCGCATAGCGGCCGAAACATCAGCTTTCAGTTGATCTCGAAGCGACATGCGCTGCTCCTCTCTGGCGGCTAGGCCGCACTGGGGCGCGCCGTGGGGCTAGATCCCGCGCGGTGCTCCGCCCATCGGCTTCTTGCGCTTGGCGTCCTTGCGCTTCTTCTTCTCCGCGGCGTTCTCAAACGCTTCGCGGCGGCGCGACTCGGCCAAGATGCCGGCCTGCTGAACCTTCTTATTGAAACGGCGCAGCGCGGCCTCGAAAGACTCGTTCTCGCCGATACGTACTTCTGCCAAGTGGCACCTCCTAAGGGGAGGAGGATAGCCGATCCCCCGCACGAAGGCGACTTAGCGCGGGAGGGGGACCTCTTCGAGCATCCCTTGCAGCGTGGCCAGCAGGGTGCTCGCCGCCTCACTGTCGAGGTCGGCTGAGGGGGTGCGCTGCAGGATCACGAGCAGGTTCCCCGACTGAAAGAGGTTGAATTCAGCGTCCGGGGGGACGAGCACGAGGTTCACGGGGGCAACCAGATAGGCGGCGAGTTGCGAGGCTGCGGCCCGCGCGGCGGCGGCATCCGCGAACGAGATCGCGACCAGCGGGATGCCGTTTGGATCACGCGTCGACGCGGCTCGAACCACCGTTCGGGGGAGGCTGTTCATCTCTGGTGGGAGAGGCGGACGTACGTCGGCGCTACTGGTCACTGGCCCGAGCCCAGCCGCGGTCACCACTGAGACGAGCAACCGTTCGGCCTGTGCCGCCTCTGCTGAGCTGCGTGCCGTTGGCGCCGCCGACGCGGCGGGACCTTGCGGATCTGGCATCAGTGGGCCGCCCGACAAGAAGCTAAAGATCGCCATACCGCCGACCAACACGATGACGGTTCGATACGGGAAGCGGCGCTTGCGCGCCGTAGGCGCTTCGCTCATCCCGGTGGCCATGCGAGTTGACGCCCAGCGAGCAGGTGATAGTGCAGATGCTCGATCGCCTGGCCACCCTCAAGGCCAACGTTGCTCACCAAACGCCAACCGCGATCGCCGTATCCGGCCTCAACCGCGATCTCTTGCGCCACGTGATGCATGCGTGCGAGCAGGGCGCCGTGTGCTGGTGTGTCACGCAGGTCGGCGGCGGAGCCAATATGTTCGCGCGGCACAATCAACACATGCAACGGCGCCTGTGGCGCGATGTCGTTGAAGGCGATCACAAGATCCGAGCTGTGTCGCTGCGTGCTCGGAATCTCACCAGCGATGATCTTGCAGAAGAGGCAGTCGCTCATGAGGTCAGTGTAGCGCGACCGTCGCTAAACTCAGCGGCGACCCACTCCCCCTCTTCCCAGCGTTCGACAAGCGTTGCGCCAGCGGCCTGGAGCGCCGCGATCGCCTCATCGGCTCGCGAGGTGAACATGCCGCTAGTAAGGAGCTGCCCGCCTGGTGCCATCGCGCCAACGAGGAGCGGGGCAAGTTCAATGTGGAGTGATGCAACGAGATTCGCGATGACAAGTGGCGCTGGTGCCGCAATAGGGAGTGATCCCGCCGAAATGGTGACGCGCTCGGCGACACCGTTGCGTGCAGCGTTCTCGGATGCGGCGGCAACGGAGAGCGGATCAATGTCAACGCCCGTACCGTGCGATGCACCGAGGGCGATCGCGGCGAGCAGGAGGATCCCACTCCCCGTGCCAACATCGAGCAGCCCTGGACCGCTCCGTGGCAGTTCGCCGAGTCGGCCGGCGGCGCTCCACCGCTCAAGGCCGATCAGCGCGAGTCGTGTTGTTGGGTGGAGCCCCGTGCCGAACGCCTGGCCCGGATCAATCGTGACCACCGCGTCGCCGGGGGCGGCGGCATGTTCGCGCCACGGCGGTCGCACCACTATGCGGCCGATGCGCAAAATGGGGAACTCGGCGCGCCAGCTCGTCGCCCACTCTTCGGCGGGAATCGTTCGGACAAGGAGTGGGCCGATACCGCGCAGGCCGGCACCACCATTCGAGAAGGCGGCGAAGCGTTCGAGCTCCGTTACTAGCGCACTTGCTGCGGCGCGATTGTCTGCGGTGTCGGGGAGCCAGGCGCGAATGCGTACTGTTGCGGTCGGGTCGTAGATGGGCCCAAGTGCATCGCCATCAATGGGTGGTGGTGTGGCGGGCTCAGCGCTGGTGCCAGAAGGGGCGAGACGACCGAGTCGTTCGCTGATCGCTTCGGCCGCCTCGGGGTCGCACTCAATGCTGAGTTCGAGCCAGCCGTCGGTGCTCAGTAGTTCTCCTCGCCACTCGCCTTGGCGAATGCTTCAAGCGCTTTGCGCTGATCTCGAGACAGCTTCGTTGGGACCTCAATCGCAATATGAATCAGCAGGTCGCCACGTTGACTTGGTCGTCGCACGTTCGGTGCACCGCGACCCTTGAGGCGCAACACATCGTTTGGCTGTGTCCCCGCCTTGATCTCGATCTCCTCTTCCCCTTCGGCCGTCGGCACGACGACGCGCGCGCCAAGTGCCGCCTGCGAAATCGAGAGTGGGATCTCGGTCGTGAGATTGATGCCATCGCGTACGAGCTGCGGATGCTCCTTCACCTCAATGACGACGTAGAGATTGCCAGCAGGTCCGCCGCGACGACCGGGCTCACCCTGACCGCTCAGTCGAATTTGTGTGCCGTCATCAACGCCGGGTGGAATCTCAACATGGAGTCGCTTCGAACCGTTCAGGCGCCCCTCGCCGCGACAGGTGGGGCACTGCTTCTCTATGATGCGCCCCTCGCCGCTGCACTTCGCGCACGGCGCTTCGACCGCCATCTGGCCGAGCATCGTCTGGCGTACGGTGCGCACCGAGCCTCGTCCGCCGCAGCCGTCGCACTCCTTGGTTCCTGAGCCCTTGGCGGCGCCGCTCCCCGAGCAGCCATCGCAGACGACCTTCATCTTCAGATCAAGGTCGCGCGTGCCGCCGCGAATCGATTCGCTGAACTCCACGCGCAGGTCGTAGCGCAGGTCATCACCAGGGGGTGGGCCACTGCGTCGCGCGCCGCGGCCGCCGCCGCCGAAGAATCCTTCGAAGAGGTCCTCAATGCCGCCGCCGCCGAAACCTCCCTGAAAACCGCCTTGGAATCCACCAGGGAATCCGCCTGCGCCGCCAGGGCCGGGGCCACCCGCTCCACCGCCGACGCCGGCCTCGCCGAACTGGTCGTAGCGGGCACGTTGCCCCGCGTCGGAGAGCACCTGATAGGCGTCGTTGATCTCCTTGAATTTGGCCGCGGCGTCGGGGGCCTTCGACACGTCGGGGTGATGCTTCTGGGCCGCCTTGCGGAAGGCTTTCTTGATGTCGTCGGCGCTCGCGCTCTTCGGAACACCGAGGATTGCGTAGAAGTCTCGTGCCATCGCGCGCCTACTTCAGCAGCAGTACGCCAAGTCGGCGCACCGCATGGCGATAGCCGATGAAGCTAATTGCCGAGAGATACGCAATGTCGACCAGCATGAGCCAGTTCAGGTCGCCGAAGCAGAGCGAGCGCACCAGATGTGTGCCGCGCGTCAGCGGTGAAAGCTCCACGATCCAACGCAGGGCCCCTGGGTAGATCTCTACCGGGTAAAAGGTCGCCGAGAAGAGGAAGAGCGGCGTCAGGATGATGAAGAGGAAGTCAAAGTCTTTCCACGAGCGCATGTGCGTGGTGATGGCGAACCCAGCGGCACCGAATGAGAAGCCGATGAAGATGACGGCGAGTGGGGTTAGCAGCGCAAGAGGCGACGCGACCAGACCAAGAGCGAGCATCACAATCAGGAATGCGGTGGCATAGATCACGCCGCGCAGGTTTGACCAGAGCAGCTCACCAACCGCGAGGTCGCCCACGCCAACAGGGGTGGAGAGGATTGCGTCGTACACCTTGCCGTACTTCAACTTGTAGAAGATGTTGAACGTTGAGTCGAAGATGGCGCCATTCATGGCGGCACTTGCAAGAAGCGCTGGGGCGACGAAGGCCGCATACGGAACGTCGGCACCGCCATACGGAATGGTGCCGATGACACCACCAACGCCGTAGCCGATGCCGAGCAAGAAGAAGAGCGGTTCGAAGAAGCCGGTCACGATGATCAGCCACTGTCGTCGATAGACGAAGAGGTTGCGCTCAAAGACGCTAAAGGCGCGTGGTGCGAGACTGGCAATCACTTCAGCATCCTCTTACGGAAGAGGTAGATCGCGACAACCGTGCCGACGATTCCCCAAAGCAGCAGAGCGCCAACGTGGAACCAGACGTAGGTGACCGGGGTCCCCAGCGCCATTGAGCGGCTGAGGGCAACGCCGTGCGCGAGTGGGGTGAACCACGAGAGCACCTGGGCGGCAAACGGCAGATTCTCGATCGGGAAGTAGGTCCCCGAGAAGAAGCCGAGCGGTGTGATGATCAGTCGGAAGAGGAAGGCGAATCCCTGGTCAGACTTCTGTGTCACCGAGAAGGCGGCCATCGGCGCGCCGAAGGCGAAGGCGGTGAGCACGGAGACGCCGATCATGCCGAGCGCCCCTGTTGGGCTCGTCGCGATCCCCGTGACGAGGAGGACGCCGGCAAAGAAGGCGGCGGCGAAGGCGACCTTCCCCACGATGAAGGTGATCGCACCGACCATGACGTCAGCGGCGTTGAGCGGGGTGGCGACGATGGCGTGATAGATGCGCACCCAGGCAACGCGCGCCAAGATGGGCCACGCCGCCTCAGCGGTCGCAAGATTCATCGCCGAGCTGACCATGAGTGCTGGTGCGATGTAGGCCACGTAGCTCACTCCACCAGTGATCTCAGCGGCCTTATCGCCGACGAG
>Ga0315906_10005216_pt1 | contig 16410 bp, 17 predicted proteins | sample LakEriMetagenome_4_FD_203526 | JGI IMG/M metagenome (GOLD analysis project Ga0315906, IMG submission 203526) | Freshwater fungal communities from buoy surface, Lake Erie, Ohio, United States - Buoy 2 MA122 | ecosystem: Environmental > Aquatic > Freshwater > Lake > Lake biofilm | place: USA...
CAAGGTGTGCCCAGGTGGCCCGGCCGCCCTCGTGGCGGCCGCCGGGTCGACGAGATTTTGCGACGGGGTCTTGGCCCCCGCCGCCTGAGGCCAGCGTGGGCACAGCCAAGGTGTGCCCAGGTGGCCCGGCCGCCGTCGTGGCGGCCGCCGGGTCGACGAGATTTTGCGACGGGGTCTTGGCCCCCGCCGCCTGAGGCGACCGCGACCGACTCTCCGCGCTTCTTCGGCACGGCCCTGAAGCGGTGCCCTGTCGGGGTGGGGGAGGCGAGCGGGTCGGCGTGAGGATCGCGAGCGTTTCAGCGAGCGAACTCATGCCGCCCGCGAGCCGGCTTGGGCGGATCACCGCACCGCGTACCCACCAGCCATGCCGAAAACCATCCTCATCCAACTCGATTGCGACCCGCAGCCGAGCACGTTCGACGCCGTGGTCGCCGTGGATGCCGGAGCCGACGTGCTCCTCCGCCATGGCGGCGTGACGCCGGCGACGGTCGAGCCGCTCGTCCACGGGGCGATGTTCACCCGCGGCGGCGCCGACCTCGCCTCCACGGCGATCTTCATCGGCGGCTCCGACGTCGCTGCTGCCGAGGCCGTCGCCGCCAAGGTGCGGGCCACGTTCTTCGGGCCCGTCCGTGTCGGCGTGCTCGTCGACCCCAACGGCGCCAACACCACGGCGAGCGCCGCCGTGATCGCGGCGGCCCGGCACGTCGCGGTGGGGCCGGGTTGCCGGGCGTGCGTCCTCGGCGGCACGGGCCCCGTCGGCCAACGGGTCGCCAGGCTGCTCGCCGGCAAGGGGGCGCGGGTGACGATCGCCTCGCGTTCGGCCGAGCGGGCGGCCGAGGCTGCAGGCCGGATCGGGAAGGCCGCGTCCGGGGCCGCCGTGACCGCGGCGAGCGGCGCCGTGGAACTGGCGGCCGCGATCGCCGCGGCGGACGTGCTCGTGGCGGCGGGCGCGGCGGGCGTGACGCTCCTCGACGAGCCGGGGCGCAGGCGGGCGGTCGCGGCGCGGGTCATCATCGACTTGAACGCCGTGCCCCCGGCCGGCATCGCCGGCGTCGTCGCCACCGACAAGGCACGACAGGACGGCCAGGCAACGGTCTACGGCGCGCTCGGCGTGGGCGGCACCAAGATGAAGATCCACAAGGCGGCGATCGCGCGGATCTTCGCGGATCCGGCGGCCTTCCTCGACGCCGAGGAGCTGCTCGCCATCGGGGAGCGGCTGTAGGCGGGCGGCCGGTCAGCGGCGACCGCCGCTGCCGGCGAACCGCAGCACGATCGCGGTCAGGATCGCCCCGCCCGCCACCAGCATGACGAGGTTCCGCCGCCGCCTGCGGGCCTCCCGCTCCGCCGGCGACAGCTGCCGCAGCACGATGGCGTCGGGCCCTGCGCCGATCGTCTTCACCGGCGGCCGGAATTGCAGCTCGGCGGCGGGATCGGCCGGTGGCAGGATGTGGTCGGGAACCTCGAAGGTCGGCAGCGGCGCGGCGGCGGGGACGGGCCGGCCCGCCGTCATCTCGGCGACCGCGGCCGGCTCGAGCGGTCGCGGCTCGGCGGGCGTTTCGACCGCGGCTCGCACGCCGGGCACGCTCTCGGGCTTCGATGCGGCACTCGCCGGTGCCGCGGCCGGGCCGTGGGCATCGACCGGCGGACGCGGAACGAGGAACGCCGCCGCGCACCGGGGGCAGTTGGCCGGCCCGCCGGCCATCGCGCGGGTCGCGGCCGCGCAGCCGCCGCAGGCCGGGCAGGCGATCACGAACAGGTCGGGCGGTGTGGCGAGCGTCGTCATTCGGACATCGACCCTGGAGCGGCGGACTCGCGCCGGGCAGAACGCCAGTGTCGGGCGGCGAACGCGTCGATCAAGCCTGGCAGGAAGCGGGCCGCGAACGCGTAGCCTTTGGCCTGCCAGCCGGGCACGATCTCGAACCGGCGCCTGATGAGCCCGTCGATCACGGCGCGGGCCGCCTCGTCGGCGGCGAGCGGCCGGCCTCGCGACCAGGTTGGCCGCTCGCCGACCAGCAGGTTGTCCCAAAACTCCGACTCGATCGGCCCCAGGCTGACGATCGAGACGTCGATCCGGTCCGTCGCCAGTTCCAGTCGCAGCGCTTGGGCCAGGGACCGCAGGCCCGCCTTCGCCGCGCAATACTCCGCGTGCAGCGGCAGCGGATGCAGCCCGAGGATCGATCCCACGAGCACGATGCCCGGATCCGCCGACCGTCGCAGGAGCGGCAGGCTGGCGCGGACGAGTTCGGCCGGCGCCAGGAGATCGAGGTCGATGATCCGGTCGAACGTGCTCGCCTCGCCGTCGCGGAAGGCCCGGATCGCACCGCCGCCGGCGGCAGCGACGACCAGGTCGAGGCCGCCGAGCCGGGCGGCGGCGATGGCGGGCAGGCGGTCGCGGAACTCGGCCTGCGTGACGTCGCCGGCCACCACCTCGATGCCGGGCATTTCGTGGGAGAGTTCCGCGAGCCGGTCGCCGCGCCGCGCCGTCGCCAGGACGCGGCACCGTCGCCGGGCGAGTTCGACGGCGATCGCCCGGCCGAGCCCGGAGGAGCCCCCCGTGACCAGCGCTCGGCAGCCGGCGAGGTCGCGACGCCGTCCGCGGGCGGTGTGCGGTTTCGGCTGCATCGCTTCACCGTCCGCCGCCGCCGTCACCGGCGGCCAAGGGCCGCCCTGCCGGGCTCACGTGGGGCGTGACCACCGCCTCCGTCGCGTCGATCCGGCCGAGCAGGGCGGCCGGAATCCGACAGTGCACCGTGATGCGGTCCGCGGCGAAGTGCCGCGACAGCACCTCCCCGTGCCGGCCAAGCCAGGCGAGCAGCCGGCCGTTCCCGGGGTCGGTCTGGACATCGACGTCGCGAAAGCCGCGGCCCAGGCAGTCGCTCGCCGCCCGGGCGAGGGCCGGCATTCCCGCACCCGTGCGGGCCGAAATCGCGATCGCATGCGGGTAGCGGTCGAGGAGCCCATCGCGGCTGGCCCGATCCGACACGGCGTCGATCTTGTTGAGCACCAGCAGCGTGTCCTTGTCATCGACCTCGAGTTCCTGCAGCACGCCCCGCACCGCCGCGATCTGGGCATCGACCAGCGGGCTCGAGGCATCGGCCACGTGCAGCAGCAGGTCGGCCTGGCGGGTCTCCTCGAGCGTGGCCTTGAAGCTGGCGATCAGCCGATGGGGCAGATCACGGATGAAGCCGACGGTGTCGCTGAGCAGCACCGGGCCCCAGCCGGGCAGCCGCCAGCGCCGCGTTCGTGTGTCGAGCGTGGCGAAGAGCTTGTCCTCGGCGACCTCGTCCGATCCGGTGACCGCGTTCAGGAGGGTGCTCTTGCCGGCATTGGTGTAGCCCACGAGCGAGACCGTCATGTGATCGCGGCGGGCGGCCACCTGCCGCTCCCGCCGGGCGTGGATCTCGTGGAGCTCCTGGCGGAGGTCGTGGATCCGCCTCTCCACGAGGCGGCGGTCCACCTCGAGCTGCTTTTCTCCCGGGCCGCGCATGCCGATGCCCATCTTCAGCCGGGAGAGGTGCGTCCACATCCGCTTCAGACGCGGCAACGAGTATTCAAGTTGCGCGAGTTCGACCGCCAGCCGGGCCTCGTAGGTCCGCGCCCGGGCCGCGAAGATGTCGAGGATCACCTCGGATCGGTCGAGCACCTTGAGGTCGAGCGCCCGCTCCAGGTTGCGGGTCTGTGCCGGGGAGAGATCGTTGTCGAAGACCACCACGTCGGCGTCGTGGCGTTGGGCGAGGGCCGACAGTTCGGCCACCTTGCCCTTGCCCAGATACGTCGTCTGGTCGGGTGTCTCGCGGCGCTGCGTGAGCGTGCCGACGACCCGCACGCCCGCCGTCTGCGCGAGTCCCGCCAGCTCGTCGAGCGGGTGCTCCGGATCGATCGGCGGCTCCAGGAGCACGCCGACCAGCACGGCCCGCTCGCTCCGCCCGCTCGTGCCGCGACTCCGCTCCTTCACGCCTCCTCCTCGTCCGCGGACCGGTCATCGCCGCCGGCCAGCTGGCAGCAGCTGTGCCAGCGCCGTGAGTCGAGCAGGCCGTCGGCGACCGCGTTCTTGACGGCGCAGCCGGACTCGTGGGTGTGCGTGCAGTCTGGGAACCGACAGAGGTTGGCCACGGGCCGCAGGTCGCGGAACGCCGCCGGCGCCTCGGCGGGGACGAGCTTCCAGAGCTGGAACTGCCGCACGCCCGGCGTGTCGGCGAACCAGCCCGTGAAGCGATGCGGCAGGAGCCGGGCCGTCGTGGTGGTGTGTCGCCCCTTCTCGTTCTCGCGACTCACCTCCGCCACGGGGAGGTTCAGCGTGGGGTCGAGCGCGTTGAGCAGCGACGACTTGCCCACGCCGCTTTGGCCCACGACGGCGGTGACCCGGCCGGGCAATTCCGCGGCGAGCCGGTGCAGGCCCGTGCCCGTGGCCGCGGAGCACAGGATGACCGGATAGCCCATGCGGGCGAACACGCCGGCGACGGGCACGAGCGCTGCCGGCGGCACGAGATCGATCTTGTTGATGCAGATCAGGGGGCGGATGCCGGCCGACTCGGCGGCCACGAGCAGGCGATCGACGAGGGCCGGCTTGAGACCGGGGCGGGCGGCACTGCCGACGATCAACACCTGATCGACGTTGGCCACGAGCACGTGCCGCCGGCCCCGCGTGTCGCGGCAGAGTTCCGTGCGCCGCGGCTCGATCGCCTGGATCACGCCCTCGTGACCTGCGGTCCGCACCCGCACCCAATCGCCGGCGGCGACGGGGTGGCGATGGTCGGTGGCGACCGTCCGCAGCAGCCGGCGGGTCGTGCAGCGGACGACGGCACCGTCCGGCCCGCGGACGAAGCTGTCCAGCCCGTGCACGTGCATCACCTGGCCCAGCCAGTCCGTGGCGGCGGGATCGGCCGCCACGACGGTGCGACGGCGGGTCAGATCACCCTTGCCGGAGATCCGTTCGGAGGCCGGCCGCGCCTCCACGCCGTCCGGATCACGATCCACGATCCGCGTCAGGTCGCCGTCGCGTCGCCGGACGGACCTGTTCTTGCGGAAGTCGATGCGAATCTTGCGGGGCCGCGCCATCGACGAAAGTTTAGCAAGGTGGCCGCGTCCGCGATCGGGCCGCCCGTCAGCGATTTTCGCGGCTCCGGCCGGGCCGCGGGTCCACGGGACGTCGCGACTCCAGCCCGGCCGACTCCAACAGGGAGCGGCCGAAGACGCTCTCCTGGGTCGTCGTTGGGCCGGGCAAATCGCCGGCCCCGAGCATCGACGGCTCGTAGCAGACCTCGTAGTCGTGCTTGGCGACCGACAGCTTGTCGCCCGGCTCGATCAGCTGCTCGGTCACGCGGACGCCGTTGACCTTGGTGCCGTTGCTGCTGCCCAGGTCCTTGACGTGCCAGCGGCCGTCGACGAGCGACAGTTCGCAGTGGTGGCCGGACACGTTGGGAAACCGCAGCACGATGTCGGCGCTTTCCCGGCGGCCGATGAGAAGCGTCGTTTTCAGGAGGGGGATCGGGTCTCCGCCACCGAGAGGCTGCAATTCGCCGAACACTGGATTGGATCTCGCGAAGTGAAGGATGGGGGAGGCGGCGCGGACCACTGGCCCCAACGTGACGCCCCCCGCGCGTCAAAACCCTTTTCAGAAATTAAACGGCCGCCGCGTCGGGGTCAACCGGTGCATTTCGACCGCATCGCGGGGAACGGGGTACACTGGACGCGGCGGATGACAGGATCGGCGGAGAGGAGCGGGCCGGGCGATCGCCGGCCGCCGCGAGGCGGCGGGAGGAAAGTCCGGGCTCCACAGGGCGCGATGGTGGGTAACGCCCACCGGCCGCGAGGCCAGGGAAAGTGCCACAGAAAGCAAACCGCCGGTCGGGTTTCGGCCCGGCCGGTAAGGGTGAAACGGTGAGGTAAGAGCTCACCAGCAGGCCGGGTGACCGGCCTGGCTCGGCAAACCCCATCGGGAGCAAGGCCAAGCAGGAAGAAGCCGACCGGCCCGCGAGGGCCGGCGCGGCGCGAGGCGGCCCGCCTCGCACCAGCTTCCGGGTCGGCTGCTGGAGGCCCCGGGCAACCGGGGTCCTAGAGAAATGGTCGCCGCCGCGCGGCTCTCCGGAGCCGCGCGGGACAGAACCCGGCTTACAGGCCCGCTCCTCTCCGCGTTTTCGCCGACCGGCCCCGCTACCTGGCCCGTGCCAGTCGCTCGCGGCCCGGGGCCGGCTCGATCGTCGGCTCGCAGCCGCCCCGCAGGCCCGCCAGGTCGCGTGTTTCCTGGGCATCGAGCAGCTTCATGAGCTTGGAGATGCACAGCGTGTTGATGCTGACCCGCATCTGCTCGGCCTCGGCGCGGAGGGTCTCGTGGAGGGAGCGGGGCATGCGGACGGTCACCACCCGCTGGGTTTCCCTGTCCGCCGGCCGCTCCTGCTGCCTGACCCGCAGGGAGTCGAGCATCTCCCGGATCCGGGCGTACTGCGGTGAGCACTCGAAGCGGAGCAGGGCCTCGGGATCGCTGAAGGTCCGCCGGACGATCCCATCCACGCCCAACACCTCTCGGAAAAAGACGACCCATTCCGGGTTCATGGCATGCAGCCGCTCCGCGACGTGGAGGACCGCTGTGGCGGCATGGGCGTCGGGGGTTTGGGAGGTTTCGCGGGTCTTCGTCGGCATGGTTCGTCTCTCAGGCGGTTGACGGGTCGGGATGGTCTCGGGCCGCAATCCCCGGCTCGCGGAGATCGCGTGGGAAACTCTTTCGCCGCGGTCAAGCGCAGGCGTGAAGTGCAAGCAGAACAAGCACTTGCGACGAAACCAGGAGGTGCGACCTGTTTTCGGGCAGGCGTGCCTACAAAGAGGGCACCGGGCGGACTGCCTAGTTCCTGCGCAGGCCGCGGGTTTCGCATTTGCCAACTGTCCGGCTCGTAGCGGCCGTCCAGGAAAGGCTCGATTCAGAGTTTTTCGCCGCTGCGGAGGGCGTATTCGGCCACGGCGGCGGTGACGTCATGGCCGGTGGCCGCCTCCAGCGCCCTCCATCCCGGCACCCCGTTCACCTCCAGGACGAGGACGCGGCCATCCGTGGCGGGGAGCAGGTCCACCCCGGCCACGTCCGTCCCCAGGCAGCGCGCGGACCGCACCGCCAGATCGACCCAGGCCGGGGGTGGATCGAACGGCTCGGCGGCCCCTCCCAGGGCGACGTTCGTCCGCCATTCCCCCCGTCCGGCCCGCCGCCGCATCGCGAACAGCCGATCGCCGACCGTCAGGATCCGCACATCCCAGCCGTCGTGAGGCACGAACTCCTGGAGGAGCATTAGCCGATCCGCGCCGGGCGGGCCGAGGTCTTCCCGGCACCGGACGCGCTCGATCCCGCGGCCACGCGATCCGAAGATCGGCTTCAGGGCGCAGTCACCGCCGAGTTCCTCGCGGGCGTGGTCGGCCGCCTCCACGCCCTGCACCACGCGGCAACGCGGCACCGGCAGCCCGGCCGCCGCGAGCATCGCCGCCGAGAGGTACTTGTCGATCGCGGCCTCCAGGGACCGGGGCGTGTTGACAACCGGCGTGCCGCGGGCCGCGAGGCGGGCCAGGGCATCCATCCGAAACACCACCTCCTCCAGTCGTCCGCCGGTGTCCCCGGCGTTGGGCATGCCGCGGACGACGACGACGTCGGCCGCGTCGAGGGCCGCGGGCTGGAACCGCTCGACCGGATCCCCGACACCCGCCCCCACGTCCCGCCAGCGGACGACCGTCACCTCGTGGCCCAGGCCGGCCAGCCGACTGGCGAGGCGGCCGACATGCCAGCCCGTGGGCTCGCCGACCAGGGCCACCCGCATGCCTCACGCCTCCTCGGCGCCGGTGCTCGGAGGCCGGAACGAGGCGGCGACGATCTCCGGCTCCAGCCGGCCGAAGGCATGGTGGCGGCCGGTCTCGCGCTCCACCAGATCGAGCGCCGCCGGGGCGAACAGCGCCGGATCGAGCGCGTAGAAGTCGCGGCCGGCCTTCTCGAAGAGCTGCAGGAACGGCGCGCCGGCCGCAGGCGACGCGCCGCTCACCGCGCGGGGCCCGATGGCGGCGACGTCGGAGCCGTCCGCGGCGAGTTCCAGGGTGACACGGCCCCCGTAGAGAATGGCGTCGTTGGTGCGGCCGATGGCCACCAGGTCGTCGTCCGGCACCGGGGCCAGCGGGGCGGTGCCGCCGCCGGCGCGGATGCGACCGAGGTCGAATCCCAGATCGTGCAGTTTGTGCAGGGCGGTCTCGAGCGAGCGGGCGATCACCTGCAGCGTGCCGGCCGGGCTCGCGGTGCGGGCCACGAGGAGCACGACGGCTTCCGGCGGCACACCCGCGTCGGCCGCGAGCCGGCGGCAGACCTCCTCGGGCGGCAGGCTGGCCGACTCGAGCAGCCCCACGGCCACGGCGGGCCGCTCCCGAAAGCCGATCGTGTCGAACAGCTCCTCGCGACCGATCGCCGCGCGGATCGGTCCGCTCGCCATGGCGAAGTAGCCGCCCGCCTTGACCCGCCAGCCGGCGTATTGCGCGGCCAGGCAGGCGGCGACCGGCTCGCGGCTGGCCACGGCGACCGTTGGCCAGGGGCATCCGGGCCAGGCGGCGGCTGCGGCACCGGCGGGGTGCAGGGTCACCGTGCCGTGCCCGCCAAGCGCGGCCCGGGCCATGAGCAGCCCCGCCTCGTCGCCGCCGGCCGCCTGGACGCCGCAGTCCACGACCCACGCGCCGCCGATGCGGTGGCAGGTCGCCGCATACCGGTCGGGGTGCCGCAGCAGCGGTTCGACGATCTCGCGGGCCCGGTGGTTGAGGTCCATTCGTTTCGCTCCCGTGCGGGGCCATAATGCGGCGGCCGATCCGGCGCGGCAACCTGCCGGCCCGAAACCCGCCGTTCCGTCGCCATCCCGTGAGGCCGTCGTGCCCAGCCTGACCGTCGAGAACTACGTGAAGACGATCTATCAGATCACCGTCGGCGCGGCGGGGGCGCCGGCGACGACGGGGCAGATCGCCGCGGCGCTGGGCGTGGCCCCGGGCACGGTGACGAGCATGCTGAAGACGCTGGATGCCGCCCGGCTGGCCACGCACCGCCCCTATGAAGGCGTGATCCTCACCCGCGCCGGCAAGGCGCTGGCCCTGCGGATGGTCCGCCGGCACCGGCTGATCGAGCTCTTCCTGCTGCGGACGCTCGACCTGACATGGGACGAGGTGCACGACGAGGCCGAGCACATGGAGCACGCGGTCAGCGACCTGCTCGTCGATCGCATCGACGCCTTTCTGGGGAGGCCCGTGGTCGATCCACATGGCGATCCCATCCCCCGCGCCGATGCCCACTCGCTGGCCGCCGACGAGAGCGGTGCGGCACGGTCGCTGGCCGCGTGCGCGGCGGGCACGACCTTCCGGCTCACGCGGGTGCTCGACCAGTCGTCGGAGTTCCTCCGCTACCTGACGCAGAGCGGTCTGGCCCTGGGCACGGTCGGCGCGGTGGAGCGGAATCCCGATGGCGCCGGCCTGATGCGGATCCGGATCGGCGACCGCGGCCTCGCGCTGGCGATCGACGCGGCCGAGAAGCTCGTCGTGGACGAGGGCTGACCGCAGCCTGGTTCAACCACTCCGCTCCCACACGGCCGACTGGCCGAGGCACTCGTCCACCGCGACGCGGATCGCACCGGGCAGCGGCCGGCCCGCGGCGGCCAGCGCCGCGTCGAGTTCCCGGCCGATCCAGCGGGCGATCCATTCGGCGGTCGTGTTCCGCACCGGCAGCACCACGCACTCGGCCGCGGGAAACACCCAGCGGCGGTCGCGGAAGCGAACGGTCGTCTCCGGCACGCCGGTGGGGCCGGCCTCCGTGGACACGTTCAGCAGGGGGTTGTCCGCGGGGAGCAGCATGCGGTGATCGAGCCGGGCGACGATGGCCGTGAGCAGATCCCGCAGGGCGATGAAGTCCACGACCATGCCGTGGGAATCCGGCGGGCCCGCGACGTCCACGCCCACCGTCCAGTTGTGGCCGTGCACCGGCTCGCAGAGGTCGTCGTCGAGCGTGATGAAATGGCCCGCGCAGAAGACGTGGACCGCCTTGCGCAGCCGGACCTCGAATCGCTCGGCCATGGAAATCCCTCCGGTGGCGACGGGTCAGGCGAGCCGGATCCGGCCGTCCACGAGGAGAATGTACAGCGCCGCGGCGATCAGGTCGGCGGTGGTGCCGGGATTGACCCGGTGCGGGACGCGGAGGGAGCGGTCGAAGGAGGCCGCAGCCGCGCGCCAGGCCGGCCCTGCGGCCAGCACCTCCCGCGCCCGCCGCGACACGTCGGCGGCGACGGCGGGCCCGTGCCGGCGGGCGACGAGCGAGTCGGGCTCACGGGCCAGTTGCCGGATCTGGGCCAGGACGATCGCTTCCTCGAGGGCGTGGCCCGCGGCCAGTGCGCCGTCGAGATCCGCCACCGGGCCGGCGAACAGGCCGGCATAGCCGGTGACCCAGAGGCGGGCGATCTGGTCGCGTTCCGCCGCGGCCCGCATCGCGTCGAGCAGGTCGGCCGGCGGCGGCGCCGCCAGGTCGTGGCGGTCGCTCGTGCCCAGGCCTCCGGGCCTGGCCAGCGCGATCGCCCGCCAGGCGTCGGCCGCGTCGGCGGGGCCGAGCCGCGCGAGCGGCTCCGCCACCCGCTCGGGAGACGGGGCCGCGACGAGCGGCGTCAAGGCGAGCACGATCCCGAGGTTCGCGTTCGATCGCGTGACGGCCACGGCCGCCGTCACGGCGTCGAGGATCGTGCGGCCGAGCGGCATGTGCGGCGCCGCGTCCATCGCGGGCGCGATCGCCAGGGCCGCCGCCACGAGATCGTCGTGCGACAGGTCGGGAAACGCGGCGCCGGGATGCACGTTGCCCGGCTTCGGGGCGGCAGCCTCGAGGATGCAGGCCGCGGCCGCGCACCAGCCCGGGCCCCCGCGTGGGCAGGCGGCTGCCAGGCGGTCGAGGCCGGTGCGAACCGCCCCCTGCCAGGCCGTGGAACCGGCAAGCACGTGGGTTTCCCGTGATCGAGCGTCGGGCATCGTGGGGTGGCGTTTCCGCAGGCTAAACTGGAGGGTTCGGCGGGCGGCGCCCGCACGCCGCCCCGTGTGGATTGTGGCATGGCAACGGTCATCGACGAGCCCGGCACGAGCACGCTCGGCCCGGAATGCTTCCTCAACCGGGAATTGAGCTGGCTGGAGTTCAACCTCCGCGTCCTGGAGGAGGCCGAGAATCCCGAGAATCCGCTCATGGAGCGGCTCAAGTTCCTGGCGATCTTCAGCTCGAATCTGGACGAGTTCTTCATGGTCCGGGTGTCGGGCCTGCGGGAGCAGGCGTTCGGCGAGAGCGCGCCGCAGGACTACGCGCCCGACGGCCTGACCGCGATGGAGCAGCTGCGGGCGATCGCGGCCCGCACGCAGGAACTCGTGGCCCGCCAGTACCGCTGCCTGCGGGAGAGCCTCGCCCCGGCGTTCGAGGCGGAGGGGTTTCGGCTGCTGCGGTACGCGGATCTGGCCGGCAGCCAGCGGGAGCAGGTCGATCGATTCTTCCGCGAGCGGGCCCTGCCGATCCTCACGCCGATGGCGGTCGATCCGGCCCACCCCTCGCCCCGCTACCACAACCGGGGCTTGTACCTGGGCGTGATGCTGCACCGCACCGAGGGGCTCGGGCCGCGGCGGCTGTTCGCCGTCGTGCAGGTTCCCCAGGTGCTGCCGCGGATCGTGCCGGTGGAGGGCGGCGAGCCGGGCACACGGTCGTTCGTGCTGCTCGAGGACGTCGTCTCCGCGCGGCTGCCGGAGCTGTTCGGCGGGTTCGACGTCGAATCCTGGAGCGCCTTCCGCATCACCCGCGACAGCGACGTCGAACTGCTCGAGCAGGAGTCGGACGACATGCTCAAGCTGATCGAGGACCGGCTCAAGGCCCGCCAGCGCGGTCAGGCGGTGCGGATCGAGATCGCCGCCAAGGCCGACGAGGCCATCGCCCGGATGATCATCGACGAGGAAGGCCTGCTCGGGGGCGACGGCCCGCAGGGCGGGAGCTACAGCGAGGTCTACCGGATCGACGGTCCCCTCGACCTGACGGCGGTGTGGGAGCTCTACCGCGTGCCCGGATACGACCGGCTCCACGACAAGCCGTTCACGCCCCGGCTGCCGCGCGGGCTCGATCGCCGCGGCGGCGACATCTTCGCCGCCATCGCGCAGCGGGACATCCTCCTCCACCATCCCTACGAGTCGTTCGACCCGGTCGTGGAGTTCGTGACCAGCGCCGCCGCCGATCCCCGCGTGCTGGCGATCAAGCAGACCCTGTACCGCACCAGCGGCGACTCGCCGATCTCGCGGGCCCTGATCGCCGCGGCCGAGTCGGGCAAGCACGTCACCGCGCTCGTCGAACTCAAGGCCCGGTTCGACGAGGCCAACAACGTCAGCTGGGCGCGGCAGATGGAGCGGGCCGGCGTGCACGTGGTGTTCGGCTTCCTCGACCTGAAGACGCACTGCAAGGTGTCGCTCGTCGTCCGTCAGGAGGGCGGCGGGCTGAGGCGGTACGTGCACCTGGGCACGGGCAACTACAACCCGACGACCGCGCTGGTCTACACCGACCTGGGGCTGTTCACCGCCGACGAGGCGGTGGCGGAGGACGCCTCGGCGCTGTTCAACCTGCTCACGGGCTACTCGCAGGGGCACGCCTGGCAGCGGCTCATCGTCGCGCCCAACGACCTGCACCGGAAGACGCTGGAGCTGATCGAGGAGCAGACGCGGCGGGCCGCGGCCGGGCGGCCGGCGCGGATCTTCGCGAAGCTCAACGCGCTGGTCGATCACCGCATCATCGAGGCGCTGTACGCGGCCAGCCGGGCGGGCGTGCCGATCGACATCATCGCCCGGGGCATCTGCTGCCTGCGGCCGGGCGTGCCGGGCCTGAGTGAGACGATCCGCGTCCACAGCATCGTGGACCGCTTCCTGGAGCACAGCCGGATCTTCGTCTTCGGGCCGGACGAGGAGGCGGAGGTGTTTCTGGCGAGCGCGGACTGGATGCCCCGCAACTTCCACCGCCGGGTCGAGGTGATGTTTCCGGTGCTGGCGCCCGAGCTCCGGCAGCGGATCCTGCGGGAGATCCTGCCCGCCTACCTCGCCGACAACACGCGGGCCAGGCGGCTGGGGTCGGATGGCGTGTTCCAGTTGTTGCGGCCCGCTGCGGACGAGCCGGCGCGGCGTTGCCAAGTCGAGCTCCTCGAGCAGCGGTCGCCGCTCAACGCGGCCGGGGAAGGCGGCGACCAGCCGGTGGGCTGACCGCGGGGCGGGCGGCTTCTTGATCGCCGCGGCCGGCTGGTAGAATCGGCACGTCGCGTCCCGGGAGCGAGCGGGCCCATTCATGGCGGAGGATCATTACCAGACTCTCGGGGTCCCGCGCACCGCCTCGGCGGAGGACATCCGCAAGGCCTATCGGGAACTGGCGCGGAAGTACCACCCGGACCTGCACCCCGACGATGAGTCGGCCAAGGAGCAGTTCAAGAAGGTGCAGTCGGCCTTCGACGTGCTCAACGACCCGGGCAAACGGGAGATGTACGACCGCTACGGAAGCGCCTTCGAGGGCGTGGCGGCCGGTGGTCCGGGCGGTGGCTGGGGCGGCGGGCCGTTTCGCGGCGGTGGATTCCCGGGCGGGGCCGAGATCGACCTGGAGAGCCTGTTCGGCGGCGGCGGCGGCTTCGGCGACCTGTTCGGCGGCGGTCGCGGCCGTGGCACGGGCCGCGGGCGGAAGCGTTCCACGCAGGCGCCGGGCGACGACGTGACGGCGCGGATCGCGGTGCCCTTCCGCCTGGCCATCGACGGCGGCAAGACCGAGGTGCGGGTGGATCGCGACGGGAAGGTGGAAACGATCAGCGTGACGATTCCCCAGGGGCTGCCCGACGGCGCGCGGATGCGGCTGCGCGGCCAGGGGCTGCCGGGATCCGGCGGCGGTCCGGCGGGCGACCTGCTCCTGGAGGTCGAGGTCGAGCCGCATCCCGTGTATCGTCGCGCCGGCGACACGCTGGAGCTCACGCTGCCCGTGACGCTCGCCGAGGCCATCGAGGGCGCGAAGGTGGACGTGCCCACGCCCTGGGGCACGATCGCCCTGCGGATCCCCCCCGGAACGTCGGGCGGCCGCAAGCTGCGTGCCGCCGGCATGGGGGTGCGGCATGCCAACGGCGCGCGGGGCGACCTCATCGCCGAGGTGCAGATCATGCTGCCGGCGAACGCCGGTGCGGCCGACGCGGCGCGGCTGCTGGAAGCCGCGCGGGCCGCCGAGGCCGGGGCGGCGAACCCGCGGGCGCAACTGCGGTGGTGACGCCTCCCCAGCAGGGCCTGCCCCGTGCCTGCCGGCTGGTGCGGCCGGCCGACTTCGCGCGGGTCTACGCCGGGCGGCGGTCCGCGGCGGCCGGGCCGCTCGTGGTGTACGCGGCGGCGAGCGACGCGGCCGGACGGGTGCGGATCGGGTTCTCGGTGTCCCGCCGCATCGGCACGGCGGTCGTCCGCAACCGCTGGAAGCGACGGCTGCGGGAGGCCTTCCGGATCACCCGCGGCGACATGCCGCCCGGGTACGATTTCGTCGTCGTCGTGCGGTCGGGCCTGCCCGAGCCGGGTGCCGTGGGCCTGCAGGCCACGGCGTCATCGCTGGCGCGGCTGGCGGCTCGCGCGGCCCGCGCCACGGAAGACCGGCGGCCGCGGGGCGGGCGCGGAGGCGGGTCGTGAACGCGATCGCACGAGTGCTCCGCGGCGCGTGCCGGGCGTGCGACCGCGCCGCCGCGGCCGCGCTCGTGGGCCTCGTCGTGGCCTACAAGTTCGCCGTCAGCCCGCTGCTCGGTCGGCACTGTCGCTTCCAGCCGACCTGCAGCGCGTATTTCCGCCAGGCCGTGGAGAAGTACGGGGCCGTGCGCGGCGCCGCGCGTGGGCTGGCCCGGATCTGCCGCTGCCATCCCTGGCATCCGGGCGGCTACGACCCGCCCTGAAGCCGAGGCCTCACGGCTGCTTCGGCACCAGATCGAGGAGCCGGCCCGGCGAGCCCATGATGTTGTAGCCGGCGTCCACGTGGAGAATCTCGCCTGTGATCCCCAGCGACTCGCGCGACAGCAGCCACGCGCCGGCCTTGCCGACCTCGTCGTGGGTGATGTTGCGGCCCATCGGCGACATGTGCTGATAGAGCCCGAGCATCTCCTCGACGCCCGCCCCGCGGCCGGCGAGCGTGCGCAGCGGGCCCGCGCTCACCGCGTTGACGCGGATGCCCGCCGGGCCGAGGTCGAAGGCCATGTATCTCACGCAGGCGTCGAGCGTCGCCTTGCAGACGCCCATGATGTTGTAGCCGGGCACCACCTTCTCGCCGCCGAAGTAGGTGAGCGTGAGGATCGAGGCATCCTTGCCGAGGATCGGCCGGGCCAGCCGGCCCACGGCCAGGAGGCTGTAGGCGCTCGTCTCCATGGCGACGCGGAATCCCTCGCGGCTGCAATTGGTGGTCTCGCCCTTGAGGTCCTCCAGCGGCGCGTAGGCGATGGAGTGGACGAGAAAGTCGATGGTGCCGAACTCCTGCCGTGCCCGGTCCATCACGGCGGCGATCTGCTCGTCGCTGGACACGTCCATCGGGACGAGGAACTTCGCGCCGGGCTCGGGGTCGGTGAGCTGGGCCACGCGGCGACGGTTCCGCTGCCGCTCGTCGTCGGGCCGGTCGGGCAGGTGGGAGAAGCCGATCTGCCCGCCTTCGTCGAGGATCTGTTTGGCGATGAACCACGCGATCGAGTGATCGTTGGCCACGCCGAGAACGAGCCCCTTCAGTCCGGTGAACCTGCCCATCGAAAACCTCCATGCTGGCCGGGGAGACGCGGAATGGCGGGAATGTAGCGGCTGCGAGGCGATCACTCAACGCAGCCACGCGGCCCGGCCTTGCCGCGGTCGGCCGGCAGATGTAGAAAATCGGGTGACGCCTCGTTAGCTCAATTGGTCAGAGCATCTGACTCTTAATCAGAGGGTTCTAGGTTCGAGTCCTAGACGAGGCACTGAAGAAAAACACGGTTTTCCCCGAGGAAAACAAGCAAAAAAGCCCCTGAAAACGGGGCTTTTTTCATGCGCCGCCCGGATTCTGCCGATTGCAGGAATATCCGGGCATGTCCTACGATGTCCCGTCGTCCGGGTGACCAAAGGGTGACCAGGGCGACCGGGCCCGCTGCTAACTGCTGCGGTCGGCTCGGGGCTCGCATCCACGGGAGGGCGTCAAAGTGGCTGAAAAAACAGTGGGAATCTGCGACGGGAACAAGTTCGCCTTCACTGAGGCGCGGGTGGATGCGGCCCGGAAAGCAGTCCTAGCGGGCACGGTGGACACCGATTCTTCCGATCGGCGCTCGTGGCTGGACGCCGATTGCCCTGGTCTGCTGTTGCGGGTCAATGCGGGCTCGGGCTCTGCCACCTACTACTTCCAGGGCAAGGTCGACG